>Ga0105044_10002567_pt1 | contig 24863 bp, 15 predicted proteins | sample MAT01_FD_78092 | JGI IMG/M metagenome (GOLD analysis project Ga0105044, IMG submission 78092) | Freshwater microbial communities from Lake Fryxell liftoff mats and glacier meltwater in Antarctica - MAT-01 | ecosystem: Environmental > Aquatic > Freshwater > Ice > Liftoff microbial mat | place... | reverse complement strand
CGGCAAAAGGATCATGCCATCGCTGATCGCATCCAAATCCGGACTCGAGGACTCCACCGTTTTCAGCAACGACCGGACTTGTTCCACCTCTGCCTTGGTTCCCTTGACCATGATGCGACGCGAAGCTGCATCACCGTAAAAAATCGGACCTTTGGCTGTAGTCACGTCTTTAGACGGCTTGCCGAAGAATTTCTCCAAGGTAAGAATCGCTGCTTGCGTATCGATTTTCTCAAGTTGTATAACCTCGAAATCGCTGCCTTGACCAGCCAGCTCCGCAATGATCTTCTCGATGGTGTCCTGATCTGCCTTGGTCGCAAGCGCAACAATATTGCTCGTCTTTGGGTCCATAATCAACTTCATGTTGGTCTGACCGGAGAAGGTCGACTGCAGGACATCCATCGTTGTCGTAGGGTCCGAGCCCAGCAACTGATGGCTCTTGAGAAAGGGCTGCTCAGCGGCCGAGATGTTGGCGGCAGGGCCAGTCGGCTGCACATCGATAGTCAGGGTTAGGTCCCGAAGCTTTTGGAGCTTGTCTGCCGAACCTGTAGCGTAAATCGTATTGCCGAACGTGTCGGTTGAGACGCTGAAGTCCTCGGAAGTTGTGGTGTTCATGCCTTCCTTCAGACCCAGCAGTGGCCGTGCCACAGCCAACACTTCTTCGGCGCTCACGTGCTTGAGGGCAATCGTCACAATTTTAGCCGATCGAGCGCCGTCAGGCTTTTCCGATCGCTCGATCAAGTCGCGGATGATTCGCAATTTGCCACCCGTTTCGGTCACCAGAACTTGACCGGCCGTCGGAATAGGAATGACTGAGCCATGCGGACCGATGAGCAACTTCACTTCTTTTTCGACTTCATCGACTGTCGTCCGCTCCAGTGTAAAGACACTCTTGACGATCTCGTACTCCCCCCGCTTGTCCAACCCCTCGGCTGGTACCAGCTCAGCCAATTCGCGAATGAGGCCGCGGATCACCTCAGCCGATTCGCCAGTTGACAAGTCGAGGCTAACCAACACCCGTTGCTTCTTAATCAGCGTGAAGCCTTTACCGAGCAACACTCCGTTCATCACGTCCATCGCTTCGGCGACCGTATAACGGCGGTAGGGATCGCGATACGTGAATGTGCCGACAGGATAGGCGTCCGACTGCAAACTGAGTTCGGCTTCCTTAGCCAACCACTTCAGCACCTCGCTCCACGGAGCTGCATCGAAATTGAGCGACAGACCATCCGCTGGCCCCGTTACTATTCCGGTTGGTTTGATCACAACATCGGAAGGCGAGCCAGCTTCGGGCTTGGACGTATCCTTGACGGCGACACCCAAATCGTTTTTTTCCTCTGTCTGCGTCGGCTTACCAGTTGCATCTTGCCAAGCAACTCGTTGCTGGTCGTCCAGCACAGCCACCAGCCGTTTGTTGATTTCCAATTGAGCCTTTTCGGGCCCCATTTCCCGAAACAGAATCGTCCGACCTTCCAGCACGTTCTTGATCTTGCCGATTTGCTCTTCGCTGACCTTGAATCGCCCCGCCACTTCCCCGTCCATTAACGCGATCGGGCCCAGTCTCTGAAGTCGCCATTTTTCCGCAGTCGCTTGCTGGGCTTCCGTCAGAACGGCATAACCCTGTCGCTCGATGTTTCGAACGTTTTCTAGTTTTTTCGCGAATTTTTCGGACGATGGCAGCTCCCGCAGTTGGGACGCAAACGTAAGGGCCTGACCCTCGTGCTGCTTGATCATGCTCCCAAGCCGTTCCAATTGGTCCTGGGAAAGGCCCAGTTCGGCTGCGTTGCCAGGCTCGGTAATCGCTGCCAAAACACCCACCAGATCGGGATTGCCGACCGCCCAGGCACCTGGACAACACGTTGCCAAAACAACAAAGAAGAGGAAGAGTTTCGTAAGAATGGACTTGGTCTGCATAGGAAAAACCGGAAGGTAGGGGCGCAAGATCGCGAAAGTGATCAAATTGCCATCGATTTGACTCTAGTCGACCGACAACCGATCGCTATGCAGGAATGGCTCCGACGCAACAATTAGTTCGCCTCCTCTACCAAAATCTTGGTTGCGGAGGGATTATAGGGGTCGTTCTCGCTTTTCCTGCCAGAACTTTAACACTCTCCAGCAAAAAAGGTTCCGCTTTGAGAAACAGTTGGTCACCCAGGTTCCTAGCCCTTCTCGATCAAACAATGGCCTCGCGCCTTTTCCACTAAGAAACTCTGGCCCCAAACATGCCTCGATTGAATATTGAACCATCGAATCCTCCGGGCGGTCTGCATTGTCCGCGAAAAACGCGATTTGTATTGCTAGCCATAGTTGCCTTGCATTTCCTCGGAGTCCTTTCGGAGCCTCTCCGTTTCTTTTCTCGAAGCGAGATCGGCACAGCCCCCGAGTTTGTTTGGCTGGGCGAAACGATGCGACCTTATTCGCAATGGTTGTACTTGAACCATGGCTACTTTTTTTTCGCACCCAACCCCGGCCCCAGCCACTTGATCGAAGGAACGGTCCCCAGTTTAGATGGCAAACCAAAGGAACGGTCTGTCGCGCTAACCCTGCCAGACCGCAAGCGACATTGGCCCCGACTGCTTTACCATCGCTATTTCATGCTGTCCGAGTTCTACAACAGTCGCTTTGCTCCCGCACGAATCACCGAAGAATTGAAAAAGGACCCTGAATTCCTGGCTCGCTGGACATTTGACCGCGACCTCTACAGTCAGATCCAAACATCCTTAGTTCATAGCTTGCAAACCTCTCGAGGATTGCAGGATCTGGAATTAAGAAGAGTCGAACGCGAGTTGCCCGATCCGGCGCGGGTTCTGATCGATGGTTGGGCTCTCAACGATCCACGGTTCACGATCGTACTGCCCGAGTCCATGATCGAGCCGCCGCCGTCCGCTGCCGAAGAACTGCTCCTTCAGCCTACGCCAACTGCGGACGCCTCAGCTAGAAACCCGGCAGCTAGAGACTCAACACCAAGAAACGGAGTCAAGCCATGACCGATGCAAAAGCGACCTTTGGAGCGACCTTTGGAGAGGCGGTCGAGGACTTCTTCTTTCGACCGACCTCGGCGCACTCGCTTGCTCTGATTCGCATCGCAACCGGGTTGATGATCGCCTATATCCATCTGGTCTGGATGTTGAACTTGCCCTCCTTCGTTGGCCCCGATGCCCTTCTCAACAATTCCACTTGGCGGGCGTTGCATCACGGCCCGGTCCCGGATTTCAAATGGACTTATATGGCCCAGACCGACTCGATGACCTTTGCTTGGTGCCACGAGCTATTCGCTTGCTTGCTAGGGCTCCTTTTGGCTATGGGGCTCGCGACGCGGGCCGTCAGTCTCCTGGCTTGGCTCACCACTCTCATGATGACGCATAGGATGACGGGCATGCTTTTTGGCCTAGACCAAATCACGATCATGCTGGCCATGTACTTGTGCGTCGCACGCCCCGGAAACGTATGGAGTCTAGACGCGTGGCTCTGCAACCGATTTAGCCATTGGTTCGACGAGCGTTCATGGCTTCGCAGGGTGCTCGGAGTTCCCGCATTTGGAGGGAGTGAGTTGCCAGCGTGCTGGTCCAACACGCTGGCTACTCGAATGATCCAACTGCATTTATGCGTTGTTTATTTTTTTGGCGGAATCGGTAAACTGCGAGGCGAATCGTGGTGGGATGGAAGTGCCATGTGGTACTCGGTGGCGGCATACGAGTACCAGTCACTGGACATGACGTGGACCGGCCACCTGCCGATGCTTTCATCGATGGCAACGCACTTGACCCTTTTTTGGGAAGTGACGTACTTCGCGGCCATTTGGTCGCGTTGGACGAGGCCATGGACCATGGCTATCGCGCTGATGGTCCATGGAGGCATCGCATTGTTTTTAGGGATGGTTACTTTCGGGGGAATGATGATCGTAGCCAATTTGGCCTTTGTTTCGCCGGCACTATGCCAGCATTGGATGTCGGTTAAAGCCAGAGCTTCAAACGACCATCCAGGCGGTCGGGGAGGGCTTTATCGACCCAGCGTTTGATTTGCGCATCATTGTATCGCGTGCTAAAGTGACCACAGATCACCACTTCGTTTTGAAAGTCATTGCGCCGAGCTACAATGTCATCCAAATGTGTATGGCCGTGCTTGTGGATCTTTTCTTTGCGATGTTCGGGTGAAACGAAAGTCATTTCCGTGATCAGAATTTTGGCTCGGTACATGTCCGGGCAATCATCCAATCCCTCAGGGGCCGTGTCCCCCGTGTACGCGATGATTGGAATGCGAATCTCATGCGTCACATCGACTCCCGAAAGTTTAATATCTCGAATCTGTTCGCCCGTCAAATGGGTGTACTCGGGTTTCAATTTTTTCCGTCGATCCCAAACGATGAAACCCAGCGATGGAATCGAGTGCCTAGTCGCGCTCGTCGTTACCACCAATTCTCGCGAGAGCTCGATTTCTTGATTGGCGGTAAGCGGAATAAGATTGCAGGGCAATCTGCCCCGATCCAATCTCGAGAAACACTTCAGCATCGCGTCGGTGGCCGCCACCGCAGACTCGGGCATGTAGATATCTGGGCACTCCATTTTCATCATGCGGCGGCGGGCCACGTATGCCGGCAAAGCAGCAATGTGGTCTAAATGTGCATGCGAGATCATGATTCGCGGGATGGCCATGAAGTCCCACGGTTGAGCACCTAGATCGAAGCCCAATTTCAATTCTGCAATCCGCCAATAGGTTTGAACGGCGGCTCGCGAATAGCCATCAATGGTCCATTGATCATGTTTCATGCACAAGGTAGGAGCGTTGTCGACCGATCCGATAGTCTCCGCCAATTGCGAATCGATGCGTTGCGAAGAGGACGACGGCTGGGGCGAAGAACTTCGCGGTGCCTGGGGCGAAGAACTTCGCGGTGCCTGAGGCGAAGAACTTCGCGGTGCTTGAGGCGAAGAAGTTCGCGGTGTGGATGCCGACGGGTCAGCTTCTTTTTTATCGGACACTATCTCGGATTTCTATCTCGGATGACTTCGGCTCATGGGGCGGATGGGCTGGAATCTTGGCAACTCGCCAATCCAGCAATTGCAACTCAACGCGTTTCATTCCGTTGAATTCATTGATGCTCGGGCGAAAGGCGATGTCGAATTGACCCCGATGATTGTTCAAGGGTTCGATCCAATCCGCTTGGCCGAACGCTACGCCGCGCATCATGGAGCCGTATTGCACAAACTTGGCGCTCATATGGCGTTCGCCACTCCCCATGGCCTTGGCCGGATCGGCCAGCTCGACGTTGCTGGCGACCAAGATAGGACGAGGGTTCGAAGCGCCGAAGGGGGCAAGCTTTTCGATGGTCGATACCGTGTTGAGATTCATCTGCTTAAAGGTCGCTTCGGCGTCAATTTTCAAGGATGCAACCGGCTTGATTCCACGGAGCTTGGACGACACGACTTCGCAAAAGGAGTCCCGAAAAGCCGCAATGTTCCGTTCCTCGATGCGCAAACCGGCGGCAGCCGCATGGCCACCGCTGCTCAAGAGATGCTCGCTACATTCCTGAAACGCTGCGTGCAAGTCGATGATTCCCTGCGAGCGAGCGGAGCCCGTAGCTGGTTTCTGCCCAGTCGAGTCCATGCCGATGATGACCACCGGGCGATGGAACTTTTCAGAAAGGCGACTGGCTACGACCCCGATCACACCCAGATGCCATCCCGGACCGGCCAGTACGAACGCCGAATCGTTGTCGATGTCGAACTGCTCTTTGGCCTGTTTGGTAGCCGCGATCACGATGCTGCGTTCTAAGGATTCGCGATCTCCATTGAGTCGATCGATGTACTCGGCCAACACTGCAGCCCGCTGCGGATCTTGAGTGGTAAGGAGCTCAATTCCAAGTTGTGCTTGGCCCAATCGACCAGCAGCATTGAGTCGGGGCGCCAACGTAAAGGCGATGTCTTCCGCGGACAGCGTGCTTTTCTTGTCCAATTTCGTTTGTTGCATGAGGGCCTTTAGTCCGAGCGGACCGTGCTGATGCATGAGTTTCAAGGCATGTCGAACAATGATTCGATTTTCATCGAGCAGCGGCACAACGTCCGCGACCGTTCCTAGCGCTGCAAGCACGGTCGCTTGATACAGGAACTCTCGCAGGGCCGTAGATACCTTGCGAGCTTCACTAGCATGCTGGCAAAGCGCCCACGCCAATTTGAACGCGACGCCGGCGCCGCACAGGCCGTGAAAAGGATAGTCGTGGCCAGGCAATGCCGGATGAACCAAGGCCGTCGCTTGGGGGAGTTGCTCCGACATGCGGTGGTGATCGGTAATGATCAAGTCGATACCCAGAGTGCGACATAGCTCCGCTTCCTGGATCGAACCTATACCGCAGTCGACGCTGATGATCAACTTGCGACCACGTTCGGCCAACTTCTGAATGGAATCGCAACTGAGACCGTAATTGTCTTCCAACCGGTTCGGGACAAAGTATTGGACGTCGGCACCCAGCAATCGCAAACAGCTATACAGGATCGAGGTTCCCGTCATCCCGTCGGCGTCATAGTCTCCATAAACGGTAATCGGCGTTTTGGCCTGAACAGCCGCGAAGATTCGCTCAGAGGCGACAGTAACACCTGGAAGCAATTCCGGTTCTCGCAGATCAGCAAAGCGAGCTTCCAGGAAAACATCGATCAGCCCAGGCTCCGTGATCCCTCGGTTAAGAAGCAGCTGGGCGACCACTGGCTCGGTTGCGGATTTTTTGGCCAGCTCGGCGATGGCGGCAGAATCGTGACCTTGAAACAGCCATTGCTTGGCCATGAGTAGCCCTCCATGTGAAATATGTTTAACCCGCAAAGCGGTCTGCCTGCGATTTTTAGCGCGCAAAGCGGTCTTGTCCCGAGGAACTCCCGCGGAACTCCGAGAAGACCCCCCAGGACTTTAGCTCCCAGCCGGTAAGCCTAGGCCACCTGACTCTCAGCACAATCCTTAGGCGAACGGCAGGCTGTGAGATACCAGCTGTAGTTTGGGACCATTGTCCCGGACAACTCAACGGACGGGACAATGGTCCCATCCTACGCTACTTTTCAGCTTGCCACTCGCCTTACAAAAAACAAGGCGAGTGAAAACTCGCCCCGTTAACTGATTTAGACTTGGCGAACCGGCCAAAATTACTTGCGCTTCTCAATGTGCAAAGTTACTCGACGGAGCCGGCGATTGTATTTCTTGAGCTGGAGTTTTTCTCCGCCCGGTCGTCGCAAAAGTACGTAATTAATGTCGCCAGTCTCCTGGCAAACGAGGAATGTCGTTTCCTTTTTCTTCTTGCTCTTGGCCATTTTGCTCGAACTTACCTTCAACAAAAACTGCGTTCTCGGACATTTAGGAACGCATATTATGGGTAGTCGCTAAAATTTTGGCTAGTTCAATTGGGTACTTTGGAGACTTCCGACCTGGAACCAAGATGTGGCCGACTGCATCCAAGTGAGGTTCTAGTGACGTTCCGTCGCAAAAGTTGCCTAATAATTCGACGTAACCCTCAAATTCGACCGCCGACTGTTCCGAGAACAGAGAATGCAGTGAGTTGGTGGGCTCTTCGAGGCACGTTGCGCAAATACAATTGAGACTCCACGATGACCTCGCAGCAAACGAACCGCCCAAAGCGGCATAAGTTTTACTGCTGAAGCAAGTTACCTTTTGAGAAAAGCCGTCCTTTGATGGGATGCAACCAGGGTTTTGAAATGACAAAAATGCAACGCCAAGAATCTTTGAAGTTGACCGCCAGACGGTTTTTTCGAGCGATTTTGCGCGGTGTTTCGCCGGTCGGGGACAGTCGCAAACAGCGATCTGTTCATTTTGAACCCCTGGAGAACCGACAGCTGATGGCCGCGGACTTCTATCAAGCAGCAGCCATGGGAGCGTCGACTCTGCCCTCCTACAGCAATTCCGCGCAGTACAGCTCTGCGATGAGTACCGAGGGCTTGGTAGGTGAAGGGGAAGACGCACCGAATCTAGTCGAATTTGCACGCGCGCTATCTCAAGCGGGAGTCCGTTTCTTTGGGGCTGATTGGTGCCCATTCTGCACCGAACAAAAGGAGCTGTTCAAAGATGGAGGTCAGTTTCTTCCGTTTGTTGAGATGTCCAATCCAGACCGGACGCGTAACGCCTCTGCCATTTCCGAAAACGTGACAACCTACCCCACCTGGGAGTTCAGCGGTGGTGTGCGAGTTACCGGCGTTCAAACCTTGCAGCAGTTGTCGACCTTGTCCGGTATCGCCATTCCGACAGGTAGTTCGCCCACCTTCACAACCATTCCAAATCAAACTGTGCTCAACGGTGCGCCCTTGCACGTCCCCGTGGATGCCTACGATCCGAATGGTGGTCCGCTGACGATCACTGTCACCAGCAGCAATCCGTCGGTCATCACAGCAGAAATGATCACCAACAACAAATCGTGGAGGATCGACGTCAACGGATACGGCGAGATGGTGTACCGATTGTTCGCGGATGAAGCCCCGCGTCCGGTTGCTCGTATCGAAGCTCTGACCAATAGCGGTTTCTATAATCAAACCAACGCGAACAAAATCATTTTCCATCGCGTCATTGATAATTTTGTTTTGCAAGCGGGTGATCCGACTGGCACCGGTAGCGGCGGCTCGACGCTAGGAACCTTCGCCGATCAGTTCGATGTCGACCTGCAACATGTCCGTACTGGGATTCTTTCCTACGCCAAGTCCGGCGATGATACGAATGATTCGCAGTTCTTCATCACCGAGGGTCCTCAGCGGCATCTCGATTTTAATCATTCCATCTTCGGTCAGCTGATCGAAGGCGATGCAGTTCGCGAAGGAATCTCCCGAACGAAAGTCACGTCCGACCGGCCCGATAACGAGATCTCCATTCAATCGGCCTCGATCTTCAACGATACAGAGAACGGACTCATTCGACTTAAGGCCCTGGCGAACACCGGCACGTCAACCATCACCGTTCAAGTCGAAGACGCGATGGGCAACCGATTCTCGCGCACGTTCACCGCCACCGCAGCGGCTGACACCGCCAACGGGGCACCGTTCCTCGACGATATCACTGTTCCGGCGATCGCTCCCGGCCAAACAGTCAGTATTCAACTTTCGTCTCAAGACGCCGAAGGACAACCGGTCGTTTACGAAGCAACACGCCGCGGGGCCGTGGACTACCAGTTCAATGTCAATGCGACCACCGGGGCATTGACTGTGACTGCGCCTACCAATTTCACTGGCGCGTTTGAGCTAAACGTTGGCGTTCGAGCCACCGACCAAGCCTCGGTGACGACGGGCGATAAATTCGATACACAGGTGCTGCGATTCAATGTGTCGGCTACTACCGCTGCGCCTACCAGCGTCGACTTAGCCGCAGCTAGCGATTCAGGCTCGAGCGACTCGGACAACATTACCAACGCTGCCACCATGCAATTCGTCGTGGAGGGCACCGTTTCCGGTGCAACTGTCAATTTGAGAGTTGGTGGCCAAGTCGTAGGCACCGCGGTTGCCACCGGCACCACCACGACGATCACGACCACACTCGTATCTCAACTTGGAGACGGTGCTCGCAACATTGTCGCAACTCAGACCGTTAATGGGTCTGCCAGCGCTGCTTCGCCCGGGTTGGCGATGACTTACGATTCGCTCCCCCCAGCTGCCATTCCGGAAAACCAATTGCCAACTGCCGCGAATGTCGGCAGCCCGGTGAACGTCAACCTGCAAGGCTCCGAAGAAGGTCAAGGACTGGTTTATGCATTGGAGAATGCGCCTGCCGGTCTGACCGTGAACGCGAGCACTGGTGTACTTGCATGGACACCGACTGGCTCGCAAGTGGGGATGCAATCTGCCAACCTACGACTCTCCGACGTGGCTGGCAACTCGCAATCGCAGACCCTTTCCATCGCCATAGCAGACGTCGCCAAGGTACGAGTCAGTTTACAACTATTTGATTCGGCTAACGCGACCGCCATCACTTCAGCCAGTATTGGTCAAGAGATCGTTGTCCGAATCGTGCTCAACGATTTGCGTATCGCCGGTGACCCAGAGGGGGACGGCGTCTTCTCGGCCTACATGGATTTGGTTTACGATGCAGATCGACTAGAATTGGTCGGCTCCACACCTGTCACGTACGCTTCTTTGTTCGGTAACGGGCGAAACACCCCAATTACGACTACAGCTGGCTTGATTGACGAGCTCGGTGCGTTCTCCAGTTTCAACGTCGGACCTGGTCGGGATCCGCAATTGCTCGGCACGGTCCGGATGCGGGTCACGGCCGCGGGCCAAGCGACGCTTTCAACCAATCCAGCAGAAAACGCCAGTCGTGGATTCTCCATCTTCAAAGAGAACGGTGCCATACCTGCGCCTCTCATTGATTTCCAGTCGACGACTCTCGCAATCGGCCAAAACTTCGTCGCCGTGAATGATACCTTCAACTTCAATGAAGACACATCGAACAATTCTTTGCCCGTTCTCGACAACGATACGATCGTTACCGGTTCAGGCGCGGTCCTTACGTTGCAATCATTGTCGACTCCGTCACGCGGTGGTGTCGTGTCGATCGCCTCGGATAACCGTCGCGTCATTTATACTCCTGCCGCCAACATCAACGGCTCGGAGACGTTTACTTACACGGTTCGCGATCAAACAGGTGCTACGGCCACTGCGACCGTGACTGTTCAACTAACAGCAGTCAATGACAACCCCGTCGCCGTCAACGATACATTGACCACGGTTATTACAACCGATCGCGATGTGTTTATTCCCGTACTGTCCAACGATACTTCCGGCCCAGATACCGTTGAAACTCTTACGGTCACTCAAGTAGGAACACCCTCCCAAGGTGGCACCGCACGAGTCGGTACAGCGGGAAGCGGTGTCCTCTACACGCCTCGCTCCGGCTTCACCGGTAACGAAACGTTTACTTACACTGTCAGCGATGGCAATGGGGGAACCGCGACGGCTACCGTGACCGTCACTGTATCTCCTGCCGTGCCACCACCGACCGTCGTGGGCGAGTCCTTTGCTGTCGTCGAAGACGCCGCTGCTGCCGACTTTGATGTGCTCGTCAATGATACTCCCGCAGTGACTGGAAACACTCTTTCCATCTCGAACGTACAGGCACCCAACGGAACCGTAACGATTACAAACAACGGAACGCGTCTCAATTATCGACCTGCGGCCAACTTCAACGGTCCGGAATTAGTCGTCTACACCGTCCGAAGCAGCAACGGCGGTGTCGCCAATGGAACGGTTACATTCAATGTGTCTGCGGTCAATGATGCTCCCGATGCGGTCAACGATACTCTGAACGCCAATTCGTCTCCCAATCAATCGCTGGATGTGCTCTCAAACGACCCTGCTATCGATGCGGGTGAAACGTTGACCATCACGGCGGTCACGCAACCTGAGGCAGGTCGGGGCACTGTTCAGATCGGTCCCAATGGTCGTACGCTGCTTTACTCGGCACCGAACACGAATTTCTCCGGCACAGTCTCGTTCACCTACACCATCAGCGATGGCGGAACAGCCACCGACACCGCCAACGTCACCCTTACGGTCAGCAGCTTCCTCCCACGCGACGTTGGAATTGTGATCCCGGCCGGATTGCAAGGCCTACCGTTTACGGTGGAGATAATGCCTCCTACCAACGGGGGTGGTGCCGCGAACACGCTCACATTGCCACTCATCGCAACCGCAGATGGGGTCAGGATTGCCAATGTAGGGCCTGGCGACTATCGCTTCAGCGTGCCAGATTTACCTTTCGTCACCGGTGGTGCCCAATCGGTGGTGGTCAATTCAACGCAAGCCGCATCTCATTCCTTGAACACGGCCCTCAACGTTGGAACTCGCGAAGCCAGGTACATTGACATTCGGGATTTCATGGGTCAAAACTTGAAACGCGGTTTGACCACGGCTGTTACGCCAACCGGGAATTCAGTTTGGAATTCGGGACAAGGTGACTGGCGCAATTTCAGCAACGTCAAAGTTTCTCTCAATACCGCTGGCAACCAGCTGACCGTGCTGGCCACCAATCCGAGCAACCAAAACGTTCAAGCGACTTTGCCGGTGTCTGACCCTCGCGTTGTCATGCGTGGCAGAGAGGGGAATGCTTCTCTGTTCCGAATCCAGGCTAACCCAAGTGAACTGAGCTTCACTCCAGCAACGACTACTGCGTCCACTGGTTCCGGTGAAGGAGAATCGACGACCACCGCATCCAGTGCTAGCCGGCCATCGGCCACCCCTTCGCTATCACCTAGCATGGTCGATCAAGCGATCCAGCAAGTGAGAGCAGGCGAAGATGCCGACGCGTCCAACACTCGCAAAGCGAACTCCAACTCGATCTCGACTGGTTTCCGACGCGGTTTCCGAACCCGATAGTGCCTCAGAGACCCTGGGTTGAGGCGGACTTTGAACGAAGCCACGGAGAACTCTCGACCTAGAGGTCTGTTTGCAAAACTGCATCGGCTCAGTCCCATGCAGTGGTTCGTTGTTGCGATGATTTGCTTTCTCCCACTGCACATCATAGCCGTCATGCTGGACGAGTGGGCTACACGGCCACCGTTGCCTTTGGGAGACGGACCCGACTATGAAGCCATTGGCTTTTGTCTCAGCCGAGGTGAGGGTTGGTCCTATGCATACTCGGACCAAGAATGGCGAAGTGCGTATGAACAAGCTACCCGAGATGAATCGACACTTTCGTATGCCATCCAGCTAGCGCGACGCGGTCCGACGACCCCAGATACCAACCGCCCGCCACTGTTGCCGTTGTGCATTGCGACGATTTACCAATTTCTGCCACGAGGCCCAATTGCATTTGCAGCAGTTCGTATTTGGCTGGCGTGCTGCCTATCGATCGGCTGCGCGATGTCGGTTGCCTGGGGTGTCTGGTTGGCCGATTCGAACGAGGTTAGCCGCCGTCCAATGTTCCGAAACGCAATTGCAGTTTGCGTGATTCTATGGGTGTTTTCTGAACGCAACTTGCGGAACTATGCGATCGATTTTTTGACGGAGCCAATGGCCCTGGCAGGGACGCAGATCTTTCTCGTCGTCGCTTGGGTCGGCGTGCGCAAAGGTACGTGGCGATGGGCAATCGCCACTGGCGGATTGTTTGCAGGCATGTACTTCTGCCGCGCACTCTTCATTCTGTGGATACCGTTGTTAGCGGTTTGGTTATGGATTCTATGCCGTATAGAATCCGCGGATCCAGCTGCCGTTCTCGAAACTAGGTCAACGCGTGGAAAGCCATTGCCGTGGACCGCCATTTGTCTCCTTAGTTTTGGGGTTATCAGTTCCGGATGGTGGATCCGCAATTGCTTTGTCCTCGGTGATTTCCAACCGCTCGGAACTAAAGGCCTGACGACTCTCATAGGAGGCTACTGCGACGATTCGATACGCGAAAGTGGCGAGTGGGTGAGCGCGCCAGAAAAGGAATTGCGGGCCGAATTGGAAGCTGCCGTGGATTGGCAACAGGTGACTTCGATGGAGCTCCTGTCGTTAGAAAAGGAGATTGGCCGAAAAGCAAAGGAGCATGTCACCCATTGGATAAAAAGCAATCTTCGTTCATTGCCGAGCTTGTTCGTACAACGGATTGTAAACGAATGGAACCCCTACCATGGGAAAGCACTCGTACTGAAGCTATTAGCGGTAGTCGGCGTTTTGTGGCTTGCCGTTTACCATCGAATCGCACTGCTATGGTTGCTAGGCCCGCTTGCCTTCAACACATTGGTCGCTATGGCAACGTATAGCGCCGGAGGCAGGTTTCTCGTGCCTACGTATGGCTGCCTGTACATTCTCGCCGCGTTCGGAATGGCCGCCATCCTAACGCGGTTGCTCGGCTCACTAGCGATCAAAGATTTTCTTGATCGCGTAGATCGTGGCGGCGCGTCCCGCGCGAGCGATGGACGTGGTTAATGGTATTTCCTTAGGGCAAACCGCGACGCAGTTTTGAGCGTTTCCACAATCCTGAATACCGCCCACAGACGTTAAGGCATCCATGCGTTCACTGGCCATATTCTTGCCCACGGGATGGGCATTGAACAACACAGCCTGAGAAATCGCATGTGCACCCATAAAGCCTTCCTCGTACGCCGCCTTCTTGCGAGCGGTGTATTCGGCTTCCGATTCACCTGGTTGACGTTGGATCTCAATTTTGGTGAATTGCGGACAGGCTTCCAAGCAGCAGCCGCAACTCATACATTGACTTAGCGGGTAGTTCTGCTCTTGCTCTTCTCGCGAGATGCGTGGCCCGGCTCCCATGTCGTAATAGCCATCCACAGGCACCCAGGCTTTCACCCTTTCGAGTGAATTGAACAATCGCGATCGATCGATCACGAGATCTCGTACCACCGGAAACTTCGTCATCGGTCGCAGTTCGATTTCGTTGGCATCGTCTTCCATCAATCGGTCGACCAGTGCGCTGCAGCTTTGGCGCACCCGACCATTGATAACCATAGTGCACGACCCGCAGACCTCTTCCAGGCAACCGCAATCCCAGGCGACAGGTGCAACTTTCTTACCATCGCTGGTCTTAGCCTGCGCGGCTACCTTTTGCAAAACGCTGATCACGTTCATATCCGGTTCGTAGTCCACTTGATGCCGTTCCCAATATCCAGGCAGCCCGGGACCATCCTGCCGAAGGATACGTACATTGACTTTTGACGGACGTCGTTTTACGGAAGCTTCGTTGCTTGGTGCTATCATGATTTTTTGTCTACAAGGAATGGTTAAATAGGATTTGCGAGAGTGCCAGCGTCAACTAAGTTGCGGCGACCAATTGCTTCTCGATGGGTTGGCTCCGCGCTGCGGCAACGGTGCGGTCTTTCCAAACTTGTTCAATGACTTCGGCACCGACCAATCCATACATGCGCGGCCGAGGGGCGAGCAATCGGGTGTCGACATCCTCGTAAGTGATCTCAGGTTCTTGACCCTTCCAGTCGCAAATCGTCGACTTGAGGAACTTGCGATTGTTTGCTTCGAAAGCGTCGCACCAAACCTCCGCTTCGGCTTTTTTGTCCGACGCATTGGTGGCGGTCAAACTAGGCATGGTAAAGTCCGGCTTGAAATGTGCTCCTCGACTTTCATCCCGTTGCAAAGCCCCCTTTAGAATGCACTTCGCAACCGGGAACATATCTTGAACGGCCTTGGTGAAAATCACATTCTGATTGGTCCAGCTGCCGCTGTCCGACAACGCGCACCTGGCGGCCCGTTCGCTCAACTGCATGACCTTGTTGTAGGACTCGGTGAGCTGGGCATTGTCTCGAACGACGGTCGCAGCCCGCGTCATGACATCCCCTAGCTCTTGATGGATCAAGTATGGATTTTCGTCCCCCGATGTGTTGGATAGCAACTTCTTGTGACGCGCTTCTTGAGCGGCAACCGCTTTTTCGTAGAGACTCTTCGGCAAATCGCTTGCTACTTTGTTCCCCTTCATCCAGTTTACGATCCCCGGCCCGACGAACAACCCGCTGAAAATGCAACTGAGCAATGAGTTTGCTCCCAGTCGGTTAGCTCCGTGATATTGATAGTCGCATTCTCCAAGAGCGTACAGCCCCGGAACGTTGGTCGATTGGTTCTTTGGCGAGCCCGGCAGCAGACCACCGTCGGCATTCGCCTCGTAATTGACCCACAATCCACCCATGCTGTAGTGCACGGCTGGGAAGATCTTCATGGGCTCTTCGCGAGGATCGACCCCCTGGAACTTCTCATAGATTTCGAGAATGCCACCAAGCTTGCGATCCAATTCGGCGCGTGGAATATGTGTGAGATCGAGATAAACGCTCATCCGATTGGGATCGACAGACAGACCCTCCTTGACACAGATATTGAAGATCTCACGTGTTGCAATGTCACGCGGCACTAAATTCCCGTACTTTGGGAATCGCTCTTCCAGAAAGTAGTATCGTTGGCTCTCCGGAATCTCTTTGGGAAAACGCGGATCATTGGGCTTGCGAGGAACCCAAACGCGGCCCCCCTCCCCACGTGCCGACTCGCTCATCAGCCGCAATTTGTCCGCGCCTGGAATAGCTGTCGGATGGACCTGAATGAACTCAGGGTTTCCCATCTTGGCCCCCGCTTGGAGACAGCGGCTGGCGGCGCTCCCAGTGCAAAAGACCGACATCGTGGAGCGACCGTAGATCAAGCCATTGCCGCCGGTTGCAACCACCACGGCATCAGCCGGGAAAGCCCGCAACTCCATCGAAACCATGTCTTGAGCCGTAGCCCCAACACACCGTCCGTTGTCATCCAAAATCGGCCCCAGAAAGTCCCAAAATTCATACTTCTTGACTAACCCCTCGCTCTCGCGACGACGCACCTGCTCATCGAGAGCGTAGAGCAATTGCTGACCGGTCGTCGCCCCGGCGAAAGCCGTTCTTTTGTAAAGCGTGCCGCCAAATCGACGGCGGTCAATGAATCCCTCGGGGGTCCGATTGAATGTCACACCCAACCTGTCCATCAAATCGATGACTTTGGGAGCCCAGTAGGCCATCTCTTTTACAGGTGGCTGGTTTTGAAGGAAATCTCCTCCGTAGATCGTATCGTCGAAATGCTTCCACTCGTCGTCGCCATCCTGACGCGTCATGTCGCTGACGCTATTGATGCCCCCCTGTGCACAAACGCTATGCGATCGCTTGACCGGCGTTAGGCTCATCAAGTCGACCGAAACGCCAAGCTCAGCCAACTTCATCGTCGCTGCAAGACCAGCAAGTCCGCCACCGACCACCAAAACTCGATTACTAGCCATCTTTATTTACCAATCGCAAAGTGCGGAAGACGTTCTGTGAATTTCTCTTGGAGAGGATTACCCTCTTAAAACCGAAAAAGCCCGAAAGCATGCAACCAACGGGACCTTACTGAATCGGCACAGGCCCAGGTTCGGCGACCGAATGCTCGCCCGATCGCTTGTGATCATCCGGGGAAATAGTGTGGGCTTTCACTCGGGCATCGTACATTTCGTTCTCGATCCTAGTCGCTTCTTGCACGTTTGTCGATTTGACCGCCACCAGCGAACTCAGACCGGCAGCGCCTATGAAAAGGCCAAAAAAAGTACAAGCAACACTTGCGCGATGTTGCGATTTGGGGGTCAGCCATAACCCCCAAGTAATGCCGGAAGTCCAAATACCATTGGCCAAGTGAAACGTGCAAGCCAAAACGCCAATCACATAAAAAATTGGCCACAGTATGCCCGTCATGGCCTCAGCCAGTGAGCTGGCCGCGTTGTACGGTCGGAAGCGAGCCATCCCAAGTGGTTCAGCAACGCTTTTGAGCCACCAGTCGCTGTGAAACCAACCGTGCAAATGGAATACATGCGTGAAGATAAAGAGTATGGCAATATAAGCCGTTCGTCGTTGCCAAGTGTACCGTCGGTTACCCGCAAGCCGATACTGTTGCAAATTGGCTTTTCCGTTCCGAGAAATCCAAACACCGACCACCGCATGAAAAATGATTGGCAGGAAGATGAAAACCCATTCGATGACCGGCAACAATGGCAAACTATGAATCGTAAACACGTTGTTCTGAAAAACAGAAGCACCCCCTATCAAGCTCGCATTTGTGATCAAGTGGACGCACATGTACGCTCCTACGGGCACCAAGCCGCTCAGGGAGTGCAGTCTCCGGATCAAGAAATCGTTGCGTTGTAGAAACGATTGGTGTTGGACCGAAGTTGCTGGCGAACTCATACAGAAAGATTTCTCGGACAGACGGCGGGTGAAGGGCGGTTTGGCTGGCAAAAGCAATCTCGTGCCATAGATACCTGTAGAGAATAGCTAAGATTTAACTGGGAACCAAGTGCTACTCGACTACTTGTTTTCAATCCCTAGAGTGGGGGCGCACTCGACATAATCCCTACAAACCTATGGCGATTGGCGGGTTGGCCCTATCGAAACTACCAATCACAGCAAAATTTCTGATTTCGTTGACAGGCTAGATTTGGCCGAACTATACTCGACTGCTGGTGGATTGCCGTCTCCAGTCCACTCGGGCGACTAGGTTTTACCCGGTCCTTCCCGCTTGTCCAATCATCCCATCGTTCCCATCCCAGCGGATGCCAAATGACACACCTCGGCAGAATCTTCACGTTGATTGTATTGCTTCTCAGCGTGGCATTTTTCATCGCGTCTCTGGCCGTTAACGCGGCCCATATCGACAACAAGAAAAAGGTCGCTCAATACCAAACGGATGTGAAAAATCTGGAACGGAGCGTCGACGAGCTAAAAAAGGTGATCGAGCAGTCAAAAACGTCGCTGATACAGGAGCAAGTGTCCAGAAAGCTGGCCCTCGCAGCGTTGCAGACCCAACTCGACGTGAACAAGACGCAGTTAAGCCAAGCCACCACGGATCTCAATCAGAAAAATGCAACGCTGACCGAACAAACACAGCAACTCACTGAAAAAAGCAGCCGGGTTACGGACCTCACGAGCCTCAACGAAACATTGAAGACCGAAATCGATAAGATCATCACGGATCGCAATGGGCAACGCAAACAAGTGATCAAGCTGACCGACGAAAAGAACGTTTTGCTCAGTATGGTAACGGACTTGAAAGCTCAACTTGGCCAGCTTCAAGACTCCTCCACCCTGTATCAAGCAAAAGCGGAAGCAGCCGCGGCGGCCCTCAAAGTCGCGGGAATTAAGGACTTCGACGACGTTCCACCCACCGACCTCAAAGGCGAGATCCTAGCCGTCAGCAGCAACCAACAAGTCGTTGTGTCTGTCGGCCGCGATGATGGTTTGCGAGAAGGGCACAAGCTGGAAGTTTATCGAGGTGGCCAATATCTCGGTCGAATCGAAATCCGAAGCATCAAGGACGATCAAGCCATCGGCCAAATCCTGGCTTCGTATCGAAAAGGTTATATCCAAGCCGGCGACAAGGTGGCAGCTAAGATCAACTAGCCATTACCATACACCCACCCCCTAGATCGCCAACTCCTCCGAAGCACCACACCCAGATTTGATCGAATAGCATGGCAGCCGCAAAGCACCCGATTTCCATTTACACCATGATGATGATTCTAGCGGCTATCTTTATGTTCCTAGCTTGCGTCTTCATGGGAGTCGAGTGCTCTCGCTACGACAAATCCAAACCGCCTCGAGCCTCTCTCGAAAATACCCGAGTACTTCTGTAGCACAACTTAGTTATGCAACGCTCCGCTTCGCAGGAATCACAACGCGGAGCGTTGTGCAACTAAGTTTCCCAACTCAGGCTTTTAGGCGGAACGACGCACTAGGCCCTCGATCAGTCGATGGGATTTCTGCGGTGTTGAAAAGGAAAGCTCTGCACGACATCTGCCAAGTACTGCCGTTGAATCGGTCGTCCGCTTTCAACCGCGAAGAAGTCGGCCAGTTGGAGGTGTCGGCAATTCTGGTAAGATTTTCCTATAAAGTAGAGTTTAAGCTCACGTCTATTGGCGAATTGCCCGAAGAATAAACAGGCACCTTGAGTTCCGATCCGTTTCCCAGTTCGATTCGCTGTCTGGATTGTTGATGATGAGCAAATTTTCCAAAAACGCTAGCGTTCCAGAGATCCATGTGGCACAGATTCCAAGAAAAAGGTTGGGTTCGTTGCTAACGTTGCTGGGGTTGGTTTGCGTTTTCGGATTTTCTTCGGGATGTTCGACGCTTCTTGGAAAAACCAAAGGACCGCTCGACAATCTGGACACAAAGTCGCTCAAGCAGCAGGGATACACGTTTGGTCAGCATGGCGCAGAGCGGCCGTTGCACGCCGATGGTGGTGCCCCTGCCATTGTTCTGGAAGTGAAAAATGGAAAAAGGTCTTTTGAGAAGATTCCGATGGTCCCTGGGCAATCCTTGTTTGTCGCCGACTTGATTCGAGATGCTGGTCTTCATAAGAAGATCGGACGCATCAAAACGACGATACTACGCCCCAATGGTGCGAATCGCCCACCCGTCCGGTTGGATGTTGATTTCGACGATTCAGGCAAACATGTCATGGAAGGTCAAAATTATTCGCTGCGTCCCGGTGACCACGTGGTCATTAGCCCTGACGATAAATCCATGCTGGCGGGTGTAATGCCGAGCTTGCCATTCACAAAAAAATAGAACTGCATCTGGATGTTGATTGAATCTGAGTTGGCATCCAATTTTGTCAGCATCGCAACCACGGTCTCGGGGGTCTTTCTCGTGATGGCAGTTGGAGCGTTCGCCCGCTACATGAAATGGTTCACGAGCGAAGTCGATCGTTCTTTGGCGGGCTTTACGACAACCGTTCTTTTGCCCTCGCTTTTCTTCCACCGGATTATGACGGACTCGAAACTTGCGGGTAGTCTTGGCAACTGGACTCCTTCGCTGTTCGGTGCGGTTTTGACGGCTATCGGCTTTGTCGTTTCCTGCGGTGTTGTATGGTCCGTTGGACGCTGGTTCGGTTTGAAGAAAGAATCGGAGAAGCGGACTTTTGCACTCTGCGCCGGCATCGCCAACTACGGGTACATTCCGTTCCCACTGGCGGAGGCGTTCTATCCCGATTGCATCGTCAGTTTATTGGTGCACAACGTCGGCGTCGACATAGCGCTATGGAGCATCGGACTGTTCATCATCTCCGGCAGGAGCATCCAGCAGTCTTGGAGGCGAATCGTGTTTAGCCCTCCTCTGGTTTCGGTAGCTGTCGCCCTCACTTTGCATCAATTCGGAGGCCAATCGCTGATCCCGAAGCCATTTTTGCACATGACAGACCAACTGGGACGATGCTCAATTCCAATGGGGCTGGTGTTGAGCGGCGCGATCATCTTTGATTACGCGGGACATTTCAAATTCTCCGACGCATGGCGACCGTTGCTTCTAGCCGTCGTCGTCCGTTTGTTTTTATTGCCGATTTTGTTTCTGTCGGTAGCCAAATATTGCGGGCTGACACGTGATCTGCAGGAAGTTCTACTTTTGCAAGCGGCTATGCCGGCTGCGACCTTTCCTATCGTGATGACTCGGCTTTTCGACCAAAGCATCGAGACTGCATGGACAGTTGTCGTAGGAACGTCTGTTGTCGGCATCCTTACCATTCCCATTTGGATGGTGTTTGGCGCTGCCTGGTTGGGTTTCTAATCGCGGTTCCAAGTGGTACTTGCGATTTTTGGCCATTCAACGGAAAATGTGGTGTGGATTCTTTTGTGGCATGGTATCCGATACCAATGCTTCACTTTTCCCGTACGATGCTCGGTTTTACGCTGGCACGGAGAGGACTGCACCATTGATGGCCGCTGTCGGGCAGATTGATTTGCAAGCGGCCTTGAATCGCTTTGGACTCGAAGACTTCCGGAAGGGGCAGCTGGAGGTTATCAGCCACATTATTGCGGGCCATGACTGCTTGTGCGTCATGCCCACGGGGGGTGGGAAAAGTCTCTGCTACCAGTTGCCAAGCCTCGTTCGGCCCGGACTGACGATTGTCGTTTCGCCTCTCATCGCACTGATGAAGGACCAAGTCGATACGTTGGCAAAGCGCAGTATTTCAGCCACGCTCATCAACAGCACACTGACCCCCGCAGAACAAAACCAGCGGCTTGATCACGTTGCAGGTGGACACTATTCGATGGTGTACGTTGCTCCGGAAAGACTCCGCAACCCAAAGTTTCTGGAGGCCATTCGTTCGACGCCGGTCCAACTATTGGCGGTCGATGAAGCGCATTGTATCAGTGAATGGGGGCACGACTTCCGACCCGACTATCAACGTCTAGGGCGATTTCGAGAAGCCCTGGGCGGTGTCCAAACGATTGCCTTGACGGCCACTGCCACGCCGAAAGTGAGGCAAGACATTGTCGACTCGCTCAAGCTGCGAGTGGCGAAGCACTTCATCACAGGCTTTGCTCGCGACAACCTCTACTTCGGTGCGATGCAATGCATGGGAGATCGCGAAAAAGACAAACAACTGCTCGATTTCGTCAAGGATCAAACGGGGGGCGGGATCATTTACGCGGCCACTCGAAAACGTTGTGAGTCGTTGGTCGAGCAAATCGGTAAGGAACTCAAGATCAGCGTAGGAGCCTATCACGCGGGACTTATGCCCGACCAGCGCAAGCTCATTCAAGAGCAGTTCATGAGCGGGCAGCTCAGAGTCATCGTCGCCACCAACGCGTTCGGAATGGGGATCGACAAATCCGATTTGCGATATGTGATTCACTACAACACACCGGGCACGCTGGAAGCGTACTACCAAGAAGCGGGCCGGGCCGGCCGAGATGGGTTGCCGTCGCAGTGTGTGCTTCTATACAGCCCGCAAGATCGCTACATCCAAGAATTTTTTATCGAGAATGCGAACCCTCCACGCGAACTCTTGGAAGCGGTCTATGACCTGCTAGTCAAACGCACCGAAGACCCGATCGAACTCACCGCCGAAGAGATTCGGGAGCTGACCAATGCTCCCTCGACCGCTGAAGCGATCAACTCTTGCTTGCAGATTCTGGGCCGGACAAGCGTGATGGAACGTCTTGAAATGTCTGGCGGATTGGCCATGTTTCGCATCATGAGCAAACTGCCATCGCTCGTCGATCTATTGCCAAAAGATGCCAGCGTTCGCCGCACTGTGCTAAGAACCGTCGAGAAAGCCATCGGAGATCGACGGGAAGAAGCAGTATATATACACCCGCGTTGGCTGATGCAACAGTTGCTGATGGATCGCGATACGGTGAACCGGCACCTCCGCGAACTTTGCAAACTGGATTGCTTTGAATACGTGCCCCCCTTCCGCGGACGTGCAATCCATTTTCGACGACGAGATGTCCCATTTGGTGATTTGAAGATCGATCACGAGACCTTGGCCGCCCGGAAGAAATCCGACTACGAAAAGCTCGATCGCATGGTCTCCTTTGCGCAAAGCCGTACGTGCCGACAACGCACCATCCTGGAGTACTTTGGCGACGCATCGGCATCCAATTGCGGAATCTGCGATCGATGCCAAGGGAAAGCCGGCTGGCCCAATATGCCCAAATCGACGACCCGGGTATCGACCAACACGTTGAGCACGGCGCAAGAGTTACTGGCCAAAAGCAAAAAAGGAAAATCCCGGCTCGCTCCCGTCGAAGTTCCCTCATTGCCAGACATCGAACAAAAGGGTGCGCCCGAGCTCGAGACGACAGAACCGCCCGCAAGAGCATTGGTACCCTCCCCTGCGACGGCTACCACGACCATCTTGCTTCCAAGCCAAACGAAGCCGGCTTACGATTTGGTGATCACGATTCTCAAGGCGGTTCAGAGGACCCATGGGTATCTCAGTAAAACGCTCCTTTCTCAGCATCTATCCGGTGTGGAAAGCAAAGCGGTCCAAGGGTTGCGGTTGCAGCGCCTGCCTGAGTTCGGAATCCTGAGTGCTTGGAAAAAATCACATGCCTCCGGTTTCCTCGATCAAACGCTCGATAACGGGCTCATGAGCTTGACGGAGTTGCGGGTGGGCAAGGTAACGGTTTCTGTTTCCGAGTTGGGCGAAGCAGCGATGGCTGCTCTACAACCGGTTCCGGAACGCTTGCTACACTACGTCCACCAGTGCATTGTTGCTGCGGAAAAATTGAAGAATGCAAGTCAAGCTCCGACAGTGCCAGTCGCGATACCCGGCTCCCCGTCGTCCTCCAAAGTTACGACGACCAACGCCACACTCGTCATCCCTAGCCCGACGTTAGCCAACACCAGCCCCGTGGTAGCCACTAGTAGCCCTGCGGTAGACACCAGCAGTTCGGATAGCATGCCCGTGCGACCGTTGGCACACTTGCCGATTGCCAATAGCCAAGACGCGATGGCGGGACGCGACGTCACTGCGCCTATGATGGAGGACTGGCGATGGACGGTGAGACTGGTCGAACATGGCTATCGACTAGGGGAATGCGCGCTCCTGCGAGGGAAGACTCCCGACGCCATTCTGGAGGATTTGACCAAGGCGTTGCAAGATGGAAAACGATTTGCAATCGACCAACTCTTTGATCGCCGAACCCAAATCGCCGTCAAAGAACTCCGAGAGACGGGAAAGCCACTTGCTGAGCCTCCATCTATTTTTCAATCCTATCCATCGCTGTGGCGATTCATCCAGCGTTGGATAGAAACAGACAAACGTTAGGAGTTGGCTGGTTTAGACGAACAACGACTGTACGACTTTGCCCGCGCTTAGCGTCAAGGGTCTTCCGATCGGGGTTTGAAGTTCCTTTGAGAAATCAATGCCGAAGGCGTGCAACAATGTGGCGTGCAAATCTTCGACCTTCATGGCATCACGCACCCCGGTTATTGGATCCTTGCCCTTTACCAAAGCCTCATGGGTTGTCTGGCCGTGGACGTGACCGGCTCGGAACGGACCTCCGGCGAGGAATGTGCTGAAACCTATTGGCCAGTGGTCGCGGCCGCCTGCCACGTTGATCTTGGGTGTCCGCCCAAACTCTCCACCGCACATTACGATCGTTTGTTTCAAGAGTCCCCGTTCTTCTAATTGAGTCATGAGGGCATGCAGGCCAGCATCTAGCACTTCGCAGCGTTTGCTTTGCAATGAGTAGTTATCGATGTGAGTATCCCATCCGTTGAGTTCCACTTCCACGCAGCGAACTCCTTGCTCGATCAATCGCACAGCAGCCAAACAACCGCGGCCAAACGGGGTATCGCCGAAGGATTGGACTATGTTGGCAGCTTCGAGCGAAATGTCAAAGGCCTTGATCTGTTCGCTCGCCATCATGGTCCTGGCCCGGACTGTGCTCGCCTCGTGAAGCGTTTTGGCTTGATCCAAATCTCGCAAACGCCCGCGACGAAATTCCTTTTCTACCACATCGCGCAAGTCGTTCATCCGAGTTTCGAAAACGAGCGGATCGGTATAGCTTTTGAGATTGAGGAGTGGGTTTTGAGGGTCTCCAATCTGAAATGCATCTAGAACGCTTCCCATGTATCCTCCCCGGGCGGGCCATTCGTTGCTCAGGATGGAGATGTGCCT
>Ga0105044_10002564_pt1 | contig 24882 bp, 24 predicted proteins | sample MAT01_FD_78092 | JGI IMG/M metagenome (GOLD analysis project Ga0105044, IMG submission 78092) | Freshwater microbial communities from Lake Fryxell liftoff mats and glacier meltwater in Antarctica - MAT-01 | ecosystem: Environmental > Aquatic > Freshwater > Ice > Liftoff microbial mat | place... | reverse complement strand
TTCTTCTCGCGCGCCGGGCGACCGGCGAAACACAAAAGCCGCGCCGAGGCTGGCAGGCCCAGCTTCTTCAGCAGCCAGTCACGGTCCCCGCGGTCGGGCCGGAAGGTGTCGATCTCGACCCCCAGCGGTCGGATGGCGATATTGCCGACGCCGGCCTCTTCCAGCCGGCGGGCGATGAAGCGGCTGGGTGAGATCACCTTGTCGAACTGGCCGAACAGCCGGGCCCAGCGCTTCTCGACCGGTTTCTTGGCCCATTCGCCGAAATGCAGGGCCGCCAGCCCGGCCGGATCGGAGTGGCAGAAGCCAACCACCGGGCAACCGGCGCGCTGGCCGGCCTCCAGCGCCCCCTGCCCCGGCGTGTAGGGATCACCGGCTTCGATGATCGCTGGATTCAGCGAGGCGACCCAGGCCCCCCAGCGGCGGACCGAGGTTGGCCAGCGATAACCGTCGCCGAACGGCAGCTTGGTGGCGTGCAGCTGTACGATGCCGTCGTCGCCGGCCTTGTGATGCGCGCCCGGCACGACCAGAGAATGGGCGACCCCGGGCCGGTTGGCCTCCAGCCAGGCCTTCTTGGACAGCAGGTAGCGCTTCACCCCGCCCGAGCGCGGCGCATATAGCATGGTCGTGTCGACCAGACGCGGTCGGCCATCGTCGCCGGCGGCCTTGGTGGCCGCGAGGGTCTCGGAGACCTCCTCATCCCAGCCGGGAATCAGCCGCAGTTCGCCTTCCTGAACTTCCAGACCGGCCAGACTCATGAGTTCGCGTTCTGCGGCACTGATGCTTGATGCGCCAACGCGCGCGACCCGCTTCTGGATGCGACGGGCCTTGCGGACCTTTGACATATGCGACTTGACCATCAGCCGCCCGTAGCGCCGCTCGAAGCCAAGCTCAAGCGTCGTCCGTTTGCGGAAGGTCTTGCGCCGGCGTCACGCCCCGCCGATGCAGCGCCTCGCGCAGCAGGGTCTCCACCTGTGCGTTGACCGAGCGGAGTTCGGCTGCGGCCAATCGCTCAACCGCCGCCATCACGCCGGGAGAGGCGCGCATCAGGAATGGCTTCCTCGGCCGCGCCATATCAGCCGTACAGGGTGCCGGTGTTGATCACCGGCTGGGCCTCACGGTCGGCGCACAGAACGACCAGCAGATTGGATACCATGGCAGCCTTCCGCTCTTCGTCCAGATCGACGACGCCGCGCTCGCTGAGATCCGCCAGGGCGCTCTCGACCATGGCCACGGCTCCGCGCACGATCAGGCGGCGCGCCGACAGAATGGCCTCGGCCTGCTGACGCCTCAGCATGACGCCGGCGATCTCGGGCGCATAGGCCAGGTGGGCCAGACGGGCTTCGTCGATCGCGAGGCCCGCGGCATGAAGCCGGGTGCCCAGTTCATCCCGCAGACGCCCGGCCACGTCCTCGGCGTCCGAGCGAAGGGTCATCTCGGACCCTTGTCCCTCTTCGCCGTGGTCATAGGCATAATGCGATGCGATGTCCCGCAGGGCGGTATCGACCTGGATGGCCACAAAGGCCTGGTAGTCGTCGACGTCGAACAGCGCCTGGGCCGAATCCTCGACGCGCCAGACGACGTTGGCGGCGATCTCGATCGGATTGCCGCGCTTGTCGTTTACCTTCAGCTTGTCGCTGGTCAGGTTGCGGACGCGGAGGCTGATTTTCTTGCGGCTGTACCAAGGCAGAACCCAGCGCAGCCCGGTCTTGCGGTCGGTGCCCCGATAGTCGCCGAACAGCAGGATCGCCATGCCTTCGTTCGGCTGAAGCGAATACAGACCGCAGATCAGCACTAGACCCGCCGTCGCGGCTGCGATTCCAGCCACAACCCTGAAGGCGGTGTCAGGGTCCAGGGCGATGCTGACCGGGCCGAGGATCATCAAGGCCAGTCCCACCAGCAGCATGACGACGCCATTGGCGGTCGCGGCGGGGCGTTCGGTGGATCTGGAATGTGTCGTGGGCATCGGTCCCTCCCTGAAGGCAATAGCAAGACGATATTACTTTGATACCGAATATTGCAATAGCCGCGCTTGCCCTGTTGCCCCGGCACTCCGCTTCGGCCTTGCATTCGCCTCAAATTCGAGAAACTTGAGGCAGGCTGGCTTGGTCCCTGTTAGAGGATCGCCCGCGTCTCTGGCGTATCGTCCACAGGGGTTTCTACCGAATGCGTATTCTACTCGCGACTGCGGTTGCGATCGCTCCCCTGGTGGCGGCCTCCGGCGCGATGGCCGAGGTCGTGATATCGACCGCCCGAACAGCGCCGATCGCGACGTCCAATGCGACAGGTTCGGGGCCCGACGACATCCGCATCGCCAGCGGCGGCGCGATCAACGTCATATCGGGCGTGGCGGCGACCATCGACACCGGCAGAAATCTGACGATCGACACGGGCGGCGCGATCAACATGAACCCGGCGGCCGACGGCGCAACCGGCGTTCTGGTCAATCCCGGCATCACCTCGAACCTGCTGATCAACGGCTCCATCTCGGTCAACGACACGATCGGCGAATATCCGGACACCGATGCCGACGGCGATATCGACGGGCCGTGGGCGACCGGAACCGGGCGCTATGGAATCCGCTATGCGGCGGGAGCCCCCGTGACGGGCAACCTGACGATCGGGTCCTCGGGCCTCATCAACGTGGACGGAAACAATTCCTACGGCATTTCCATCGAATCGGGATTGGTCGGCAGGCTCCAGACCCAGGGCACAATCCGCACGTTCGGCGACAACTCGATCGGCGTGCGCACGCTGGGGCTGATCACCGGACCGGTCAATCTGCTGGGCACCATCACCGCCCGCGGGCCCAATAGCTCGGCCGTGTCGATCGGCGGCGACGTGAATGGACGATTGACCGTTCAGGGTGACATCAGCGCTTCCGGCTATCGCTACACGGCGCGCGGCAACGATATTTTCGAAAGCAGGCTGGACGTCGAGGACAAGCTTCAGGGTGGAGCCGCCGTGGTCATCGCCGGGAATGTCGCCGGCGGTGTGGTCATTGACCGCCCCCCCACCGACACCGATCCGGCGAACCTGGACGAAGACGGCGACGGGATCCCGGACAGCACGGAATCGAGCGCCACGATTAACAGCTTCGGTGAGGCCCCCGCCATCTCAGTCGGGTCCGCAACCCGGTCGATCACGCTGGGCGTGGCCGGCACTGGCGACAACGCCTTCGGCTTCATCAACCGCGGGACGATCAATGGCCAAGGCGTCTATTCCGGCGTCGCTTCCAACGCCATCGTGTTCGGCGGCAACCCCGGTCAGACGGTTACGATCTCGGGTGGCATCCGCAACGAAGGCACGGTGGCCGCGCTCGCGTTGGGAGCCAACGCCACTGCCGTGCGGGTCGGCGCGGGCACGACGGCGCTGCGTATCTTTAACTCCGGGGCCATCACGGGCGCTGTTTCCAGCGAGATCGCGTCCTCTTCGGCCACGGCTATCCGGATCGACGCCGGTGCCACGGTGAACAGCTTTACCAACAACGGCTCGATCCTGGCCTCGGCCGGCGGGGGTGTTGCAACCGTGACCGCCCTTCTGGACCTTAGCGGCACGCTCACTTCGATCACCAACTCGCGCTCGCTCCAGGCGGCGCTCAATGCCAACGACAGGGGCGATCCGCTCACTGGCAGCACGACGGCCATCGACGTCAGCGCCAATACGACGGGCGTGACCCTGATTCAGACCGGCGTCGCCGCAGCGGCGACAAGCGCCAATCCGGATACGGACGGCGACGGCGTGCCGGACAGCGACGAGCCGTTCATCGCGGGAGCGATCAAGCTCGGCTCGGGTGCCGACACCGTCGATATTCGTAACGGCCTGGTGCTGGGCGACCTCGCTTTCGGTGCCGGTGCCGACCGTCTTTTGATCTCCGGCGGTGGCGTCGTGCGCGGCGCCGTGTCCGATTCGGACGGTGCCCTGACCATCAATGTGACGAACGGCACGCTGGATGCGCGTCAGACCACCCGGACCAACATCACGACCCTCAACGTCGGGGCTGACGGCGATCTGATCATCACCCTGGATCCGGCCAGCAGCACGGCGGGAGGCTTCAACGTCTCGGGGACGGCGACCCTGGCGACAGGCGCCGGGCTGGGCGTCCGGTTCGCCTCACTGCTGACCGCACCAGGCCGGTTTGTCCTGATCGACGCGACCACGCTGAACTTCGGCACGATCGACCTGAAGTCGATCGAAGCCAACTCGCCCTATCTCTATGTGGTCCAGGCCGGAGCCAATGTGCCGGCCGGCGACGTTTTTGTCGACGTCCGCCAGCGCACCGCGAGCGAAGCCAGGCTGATCGCCTCGGAGGCTGCCTTCTACGGTGCCTTCTATTCGTCGATCAGCGATCCCGACGCCGTCACCATCCGCAGCGCCTTCCTCGCCCAGACCGGTCGCGAGGACTTCATCAATCTCTACGAACAGCTGCTGCCCGACCACTCGGGCGGACCGCTGCTTTCGCTGTCATCGGGCGTCGACGCCGTGACGCGGGCCCTCACCGGGCGCAACGCTTCGGCCGCGCCGGGTGAAACCAGCGCCTGGGTGCAGGAAATCAATTTCTACGCCGACAAGGACAAGACCGACACCTACGGCTTCCGCTCGGAAGGCTTTGGCGTCGCCGGCGGCGTCGAACGCGGCTCGGGCCTCGGCAATGTCGGCATCTCGGCGGCCTTCACCTCGTCCGACCTGCAGGACCCGGAGGCCGAGGCCGAGGAAGTCCTGTCCGCCAATCTGCTGGAGTTGGGCCTCTACTGGCGCGCCCAGGGCCAGTACTGGACGACCTGGGCGCGCGCCGCTGGCGGCTATGCGACCTTCAACTCGGAACGCCGCTTCGTCGGCGCGGGCCTGAACCTCTCCAACGAATCGAGCTGGAACGGCTTCACCGTCGCCGCTGCCGGTGGCGCGTCCTACGAACGCTCGTTCGGTCGCTTCAGCCTCCGCCCCGAAGTCTATGCGGAATATTTCTCGCTCAGCGAAGATGCCCATACCGAAACGGGCGGCGGCGACGGTTTCGATCTGTCGATCGACGACCGCAACGGCCACCTGTTCTCGGCCACCGCCGCGATCAACATCGGCATGGGCATGGGCGAAAACAGCTGGTTACGCCCCGAGCTTCGGGTTGGCTGGCGTCAGAATATCTCGGTCGATCCGGGCGAGACCATCGCCCGCTTCCGCTCGGGTGGTCCGGACTTCACCCTTGACGGCGGCTCGATCGAAGGCGGCGGTCCGATCGTCGGCTTCCGCCTGAACATCGGCAATGAACTGGGCATGCTGTCGATCAACGCTGACGCCGAGATGATCGAGGACTATGTCCGTTACATGCTGTTCCTGCGCGCCAGCTTCCGGTTCTAGGCCGGCGCGGAGGGATCGGGCGGCTAGCTCAGCTGGTCAGAGCACCTCGTTTACACCGAGGGGGTCGGGGGTTCGAACCCCTCGCCGCCCACCAATCCACCGCCGCCGCGAGTTCGATATGACCCAGATTATCAGACGCTCCGCCGCCCTCGCCGCCGTAACGGCCGCAGCGCTGATGCTGCAGGGCTGTCTGGTCGGCGCGGTCGTCGGCACGGCCGGCGCTATCGTCGGCGGCGCGGCCCAGGCCACGGGAGCCGTGGTCGGTGCCGGCGTCGACGCGGTCACGACCTCGGATCAGGAAAGCAAGGCGAAGCGCGAGCGCGAACAGCGCGCCTACGAACGCGAGCAACGCCGCTGCGAACAGCGGCAGCGCCAGGGCCGCGACTGCTAGATCAGAGCGTCAGAACGCAGCGCTCGTGAACGGTGGGGCGTGAAACGGTGATCCGGCTCAGCCCCGGCCAGTCCGGCTTTAACCGCGCAGCGAACCACAGACACAGGTGTTCGAGCGTCGGCAACTCCAGCCCGGGCTTGTCGTTCAGCAGACCGTGATCCAGCTCCTCGGCCGCCGCCTTCAGGGCGCGGTCCAGCGCACCCAGATCGGCCACCCAGCCATGCCCGTCCAGCGCCTCGGCCCGCACCGAGGCCTCGACCGAGAAGGAATGACCGTGCATCCGGCGGTAAGGACTGCCGTCCGGCTCATTCGGAAAATGGTGGGCCGCGTCGAAGGTGGCCGCCTTGGTGATCTCGAAAACGCTCATCTGACGCCGATGTATTTGTGGGTCTGGACGCTGAGCCGCCATTTCGGGTGGGTCAGGCAATAGTCGATGGCCGCTGCGGTGTTGGCCGCCTGGTCGGGGCCGTCCATGGGCTGGAGCCAGAACCGTTCGAACGCCAGGTGCTCGAACCGGTCCGGCATGGCCTTCGCCTGCGGGAAGACCAGCTTCAGTTCCTGCCCGGCCGTCTGGAGAACCGGCGCATCGGCCTTGGGGCTGACGCAGACCCAGTCGATCCCGGTCGGCGCTGTCAGGGTGCCGTTGGTTTCTATGGCGATCTCGAACCCGCGCGCGTGCAACGCCTCGATCAGCGGTCCGTCCATCTGGAGGAGCGGCTCGCCACCAGTGCAGACGACCAGCATGGGGTCCCCCGCCCTGCCCCGCCACATTGACTGCACATGGTCAGCCAGGGCGTTGGCGCTGACGAACTTGCCGCCGCCGTCGCCGTCCGTCCCCACGAAGTCGGTGTCGCAGAAGGTGCAGACAGCCGCCGCGCGGTCGCGCTCGAGCCCGTTCCACAGATTACAGCCGGCAAAACGCAGGAAGACCGCCGGACGCCCGGCCTGCCCGCCCTCGCCCTGCACCGTCAGGAAAACTTCCTTGGCCGAATAGGTCATCGCGCAACCCATTCCGTGTGGCCCGCCGCGCGCAGCTCGCAGGCCGGGCAATCGCCACAGCCATAGCCCCAGGCGTGGCGGTGCTCGCGATCGCCGCAATAGCAGGTGTGCGACGCCTCGATGATCAGCTCGACCAGCGGCTCCCCACCGATGTGGTTTGCCAGCGCCCAGGTCTCTGCCTTGGTCAGGGCCATCAGCGGCGTCTCGATCACGACCGGCTTGTCGAGCCCAAGGCTCAGCGCCGTCGCCATGGCGTCGATCGTGTCGCGGCGGCAGTCGGGATAGCCCGAGAAGTCGGTTTCGCACATGCCGCCGACGAGCAGGTCCAGCCCGCGTCGATCTGCGAGGGCCGCCGCACAGCTCAGAAAGACCAGATTTCGCCCCGGCACGAAGGTGCTGGGCAGGCCGCGGGCGTCCATCTCGATCGCCCGGTCGCTGGTCAGGGCGCTGTCGGAGATTCTGCCATAGCCCATCAGGTCAACAACATGGTCGGGGCCCAACCGGGAGGCCCATTGCGGCAACACAGCCGCCATCCCCTCTCGCACCTTCAGGCGCGCCTCCATTTCGACCGCATGGCGCTGGCCATAGTCGAAACCTACGGTTTCGATGCGCCCGAACCGCTCCAGCGCCCACGCAAGACAGGTCGCGCTGTCCTGCCCGCCCGAGAACAGGACGAGGGCCGATGTTTCGCTGGCGGGGCCGAAATCGCTCATGACAAACCTGCGGTCGGCCGGTCGGCCGCGCGCATTAACAAGGGGATGGGCCGCTAGATGGGCGGGGCGGCCTTCTACACCAGCCCCCCGGCCAGAGCAAAGGCGACCCAAAAACGGCGATTACCGTCCTTAACGCTTCCGCAAACGCTTTGTGGACAGGATCGGTCTGTCGCAGTGGAGTTATGGCCGGATATGCCGACCATCGAGGTCTTGACCGGGCGCGCCGAGCCGGTGTCGCCCCAGACGCCGGGAAGCGTCGTGTTCGCGCGCTTCGAAAGCGAACCTGACACGATGGTGATACCGGTCGTAGAGGCCGATCGTCCGGTCGGCCTGGTCGAACGCAACGCCTTCCTGCTGAAAATAGCCACGCCGTTCGGGCACGCGCTCTATTCGGGGCGGCCGATTTCTCATCTGATGGATGTGGAGCCCGCAGTGGTCGACGCCGGCGTCAGCATCGACGCCTTCTGCGACATCCTGTTGAAGAGCGGGCCCGCGGCCCTGATGCGCGGCTTCATCGTGACGCATGGAGGCCGATATCACGGCGTGGGGACGGCGGTCTCCCTGCTGCAGGCGGTAAACGCTCACCAGAGACGCCAGAATGAAGAACTGGCTGAGCAGGCCCGCGTTCTCAGCGACACCCGGAACCAGGCTCTGGCGTCCGCCCGCGCAAAAAGCCAGTTCCTGGCCGTCATGAGCCACGAGCTGCGCACGCCGATGAACGGCGTACTGGCGGTGGCGGAACTGTTGCGCCGCCAGCCCCTGAACCCCCAGGCGCACGCACACATCACCACGATCGTGGAGTCCTCGGAATCTCTGCTACGCATACTGCAGGATGCGCTCGACCTCTCGCGGGCCGAGGCCGGCGAGCTGGAACTGCATTCGGAGCCGACACCCTTGCGCGCCCTGATGGACGATGTTCAGGCGCTATGGTCCCCGCGCGCCTCTCAGGACAACGTCACCCTGATGGTCAGCTATGAGGGCGATACCGAGCTGGCCGCCGTCACCGACGGCGTCCGGATGAAGCAGCTGTTCAACAACCTGATCGGCAACGCGCTGAAGTTTGCGCGCAATGGCGTGGTCGAGGCGCGACTGAAAGCCGTGGCCGTGGGAGACCGAATTCAGCTGGAGGCGCGGGTTCGCGACGATGGTCCGGGCGTCGATCCCGAGCGAGTCGACGAAATCTTTGATCCGTTTGTGCATGGTTCCGGTCCCGACGGAGCCGGTCTGGGTCTGGCCATCTGCCGTCAGATTGTCGAGCGCATGAACGGCCGCATCTGGGCCGAAAACAACCCCGGTCGTGGCGCGACCTTCGCCTTCGACATTGATGTCGAACGCACCGAGGCCCCTGTGGCCACTCATTCCAATGTCGAGAGCATCGGCGACGGCGAACTGCTCACCAATCCCCACATCCTGATCGTCGACGACAACGCCACCAACCGGGTCGTGGCCCAGGCCCTGTGCGAGATGTTCGGCTGTACGTCCGAAACCGCCGAGGACGGCCTCGAGGCGCTCGAAGCCGTGCGGGAGCGCCGCTTCGACCTGATCCTGATGGACATCAAGATGCCGCGCATGGACGGCGTCCAGGCGACCCTGGCCATCCGCGCTCTCGACGGGCCAGCGAGCGCACTTCCGATTGTGGCCCTGACCGCCAACGCCGACCCGGACGACGCGAAAAAATATATCGCCATCGGTATGGCCGCAGTTGTCGAGAAACCGATCAAGCCCGAACGCCTGCGCATGGCCATGAATCTGGCCCTCGAGCAGGCGACCGCGACCGCCAAGGCACAAGCCGCTCCAGCCACGGCGGCCCGTTCCGCTGCCTAGTTGATCTCGGCCACCCCGGCCTCGTCTTCCTCGTCCTCTTCCTCATAGCCGACCAGGCGGAGCGCCCTGGCCGGCTGGCCATTCACCGCGCACCAGCGCAGCAGGCCTTCTTCACGGCCATGAGTGATCCATACCTCCTGCGGCTTGAGCTCAATGAAGGTGGCGACCAGTTCGTTCCAGTCCGCGTGATCCGACAGCACCAGCGGCAGTTCCACGCCCCGCTGACGCGCCCGCGCCCTGACCCCCATCCAACCCGACGCAAAGGCCAGCACCGGGTCGGCGAAGCGCCGTGCCCACCGGTCCTGGGTCGCCGACGGGGGCGCGATCACCACCTCGCCGCCCAGCGCATTGGGCTTCAGCCCGGTCGCCGGCAGGATCGGCCCCAGATCGACACCCTCGCGTTCATACAAGCGGTTCAACCGCTCCAGCGCCCCGTGGACGTAGACTGGCCGGTCCCAACCCGCCTCCCGCAGCAGCCGGATGAGACGCTGGGCCTTGCCGAGGGCATAGGCCCCGACCAGATGCGCCCGTTCGGGAAACTGGCTCAGCGACTGGACCAACCGTCCGATCTCTTCGGTGTCCGGAGGGTGGGTGAAGACCGGCAGACCAAAGGTGGCTTCCGAGATGAAGACGTCGCACGGCACAGGCTCGAACGCCGCGCAGGTCGGATCACGCCGACGCTTGTAGTCGCCCGACACGACCATGGTGATCCCCTTCCAGCGAATCACCGCCTGGGCCGAGCCCAGTACGTGGCCTGCGGGGGCCATGGAGACCTCGACGCCTTTGTGTGACGCCGTTTCACCGTAGCCGACGGCCTGCCGGGCCTCGGTGAAAGCCTCGCCGTACCGCTCGGCCATGATCGCCAGCGTTTGTGGCGTCGCCAGCACCGCGCCGTGACCCGCGCGCGCATGATCGGCATGCCCGTGGGTGATCACCGCCCGGTCCACGGGCCGGACCGGATCGACATAAAAGTCGCCCGGCGGACAATAGAGCCCGGCCGGCGTCGGCCGCAGCAGGTCTTCAAACCGCATCATGGGGGGCATATGGCGGTCATGGCGCAAGAGACAACGCACCCGACGGCCTTGCGCTCATTTCGTCCCCGACGGAGAAGCGGGGAATGACGTCCTCGATCCTCGACCTACTGCCCCAACTGGCCGGCGGTGCCGCCCATACCCATGCCCTCGGCTTCACCTATGACGGCGTCGACGGGGATCGCGTTCGTATCCGCGTGCCCTGGCGCGAGGATCTGGTTGGCGATCCCGAGACGGGCGTGCTCTCCGGCGGTCTGGTCACGACCCTGCTGGACCATGTCGGGGGCCTGGCCACCTGGGTGGCGCTGGGCCGTTTCGAGAGCATTGCCACCCTCGATCTGCGCGTCGACTATATGCGCGCGGCCGAGACCCGCCGCGATCTGATCGCCGAAGCCCGGTGTTATCGCCTGACGCGGTCAGTGGCTTTCGTTCGCGCCTGGGCGTTCGAGGACACCGCCGAAGATCCCGTCGCGGCGGTGCAGAGCGCCTATATGCTGGGATCCGGCGAAGGCCGGGGCCTGGGCACCAACAGGCCTGCCGCCGGCGACACGCCGGAATGACCGATCTGCTGGACCGCCTGCCCTATGCCCGGTTCCTCGGGCTGACGACCGCCGGCGAGGGCGACTCGCTGATCGTCACCATGCCATTCGCGGATCGGTTGATCGGCAACCCGATCCTGCCGGCGCTTCACGGCGGAGCCACGGCGGCTCTGCTGGAGCTGACGGCGGTGGCCCAGGTCGCAGCCCTCTACCCCCGCCTGCGCCTGCCGCGCCCGATCAACGTCAACGTGGCCTATCTTCGGTCGGGCCGCCCGAAGGATGTCCACGCCAGCGCGCGGATCAGCCGCGCCGGGCGCCGGGTCGCCCACGTTCTCGCCGAGGCCTGGCAAGACGACCGGGCCCATCCCATCGCCGCTCTCACGGCCCACTTCCTACTTGCGGTTGACGACCTATAGTTGTGTTCTAGTGATACACATGCTCGGCTGGTCCGGTGACGCTCGGTCACCGGAGGACGATCATGACCAGACAATCCATCGGCGAAGCGCTGGCCGCCCGGCTCTATGCGGCCGAAACCGCCATCGACAATGCCCTGTTTGAAGCCGCGATGCTGACGGCGATGTTGCCCGCGGCGAGATCTGACGCCCATCTGTCAGCGGTGACGGGCCAGCGGGCGTTTGACGGGGCCGCCGCCACGATCAGCGCCCTCTCCTCGGCCAGATCCCACATGGTCGACACCCATGCGTCGCTGGCGGCCCTCGCACGCAAGCTGGGACTGGATGCCCTTGCGGTCGGCCCCATCGACAAGCCCGGCGACACGCCTCCGATCGGCGGTGGTGGCGGCGACGGCCCCGGCGGCTCACCGGACATCGCTAACAAAACGCTATCGGACATGGTCAACAAAACCCTACCGGGCATGGCAAAGCTGTGTTAAGAACAAGCTCATCATGTTTTTTGTGGGAGGCTATACGTGACCAGGACTGAAGTAATCGACAGCGTCGCCAGCGAGTTGAACGCGACTGAACAGGCCCTCGACACCGCGATCGCTCATGCGACCACGCTGGTCCAGTCGATGATCGGTGCGCGCACGGCCCTCAGCGCTTCGCCGCTCGCCGGTGCCGTTTCGCAAGGCAAGGCCATGGCCACCATCGCCGCCCTGGCCGCGGCTCGTGAGACGCTGGTCGCCTGTCACGAGGAAATGGCCAAGGATCACCGCCGCATGGGCTGGGGCACCTATGCCGCCGGCGTGCTCGACAAACCGTCGGGCGAGGAAGGTCAGCGTCCGATGGGCGGCGTGACGCAACGCCTGCGCGCCATTTAAATCGGCGTAATGTGCGCAACCGGGCATTCCGGTTTGCGCGGACTTGGTCCACTGTCGCCCCCATGCTGTTCAGCATGGGGGCGATTTGGTGTTTGACACGCTCTATTCCCAGATCGGAGCCGGTTTCGCGGTTCTGGTCATCGGATTTGCCTTCCTGAAAGGCGATGAGCCGGAACGCGTGGGTGGGGGTGCCTATGCGCTGAGCCTGCTCGCCTCACTTCTTATTCAGGACGACAGCCAACTGTCGGGCACCCAGTGGGGCCTGATGGCCATCGATACCGTCATGCTGGCCGTCTACGCCGGTCTGGTCTGGAAAAGCCGGCGCTCTTGGCCCGTCTGGGCCAGCGCCCTGCAGGCCTTGATCGTCATGAGTCATGTCCTGACGATCATCGACCTCCGTCCGCCGATCGCGGCCTTCTACGCCGTGATCAATCTTGCCAGCTACGGAATCATGTTGGCCATAGCCATCGGCACCTTCTGGGCCTGGCAGGAGCGTCGCGCGGCCGGACTGGAATAGGCCGTCGGACCCAGCGGCCAGACTAGGTAGATATTCCTGGTCAAGCCCTGTAATCTGCACCCGAATCGCCTCTGCGGTCGCCTTGGACATCCGATGCCCCTGTCTCATGCCCAGATCTGGAAAGCGATCGATACTGTCGCCAGCCGCGAGGGCATCAGCGTCTCGGCGCTGGCCCGTCGTGCGGGTCTGGATGCGACCAGTTTCAACCGTTCGAAGCGCTTTGGGCCCGGCGATCCGCCCCGGCCGCGCTGGCCCTCAACCGAGAGTTTGACTCGTATCCTGAAGGCCACCGAGCTGTCGCTCGGCGATTTCGCTGCTCTGGCGCAGGACACACCGGATGCCCCTCCCACCGCGCTGATGCTCGGCCTCGCCCGGGCGGGAGAGGACGGCTTCTTCGACGATGCCGGGCTGCCGACCGGCGACGGCTGGGAGCAGACAGAGCTGCCCCGGCCGAAAGACACCCTGTTCAGCCTGCGCATCGACGGGGATTCGATGGTTCCGCTGTATCGCGAGGGAGATCGCATCCTGGTCGACCGCGATGCGATCCATATCCGCAAGGGCGACCGGGTGGTGGTACGCACCTCATCTGGAGAAACCCTGGCCAAGGAAGTGGCGGCGATCACGGCCCGTTCGGTGACCCTGGCCTCGGTCAATCCCGCCTATGCGCCTCGCACCCTGGCCCGTGGTGACATCCTCTGGATGGGCCGGGTGCTTTGGGTCAGCCAGTGAAGTCGCTGCTCGGGCACCCGGCCGCGAGGGGGTAGCGCCATCAAGCCGCGCTCAGGCGGCCGTCAAGCGGTAGCGCCACGCAAAAAAGCCGCCCCTTTCGGGACGGCCTTCAATGTAGTCGGCGAGATCTCGCCTTAGAGCGAAATCGGTCTTGATGGACGCAGTCCATCAAGGCTCAGCTTTCGCTCCAGATTGAGTCTCGACCATTTTTTGGATTCGGGTCGATTCGACCTGAAACAAAAACGGTCTAGTTGGCGGTGACGTAGTTGGCGTTCACCCAGCCACCACCGGCGATCTGGACCCATTCGCCCTGCGAGCCAATGGCGGCAAAGGGCTGGCCGGCGCGCAGCGAGCCCGCCTGACGATAGCCGGTGCCAGGGCCCGAGCGGATGCGCAGGTTGGACGTGGCGCGGTATTGGGCACCGCTGCTGGCGGTGGCATCCGCCCGGGCGCGCTGCTGGTTGCAGCCGATGTAGGAACCGGCGGCGGCTCCTGCGCCGGCACCGGCGACGGCCCCGAGCGTGCGCTCGTTGGACGAAATCCGGCTACCGGCGAGACCACCGATGACGGCACCGATCAGGGCACCGGTGCGCTGGCGACCGCCGGGAGCGTCGCAGTTTGTAATGCCGTTGGCCTGTTGGGCCATGGCCATGGTGGGCAGTGCGGCCGGAACCAGCGAGCCCAGCAGGGCAGCCGAGGCGATGGCGGCGGTGATCTTGATCTTCGACATGGCTCAGTCTCCTTCATCGAGTTGGTCGATGACCTAGACAATGCGTCGAGCCACCTGAAGGCTCCCGGAGCCCCGTCGTTATATTCCGTTCATCTGCGCTCGCGGACGATCGGGTCCGGAATGCCAGGCGCCGCGGCCGATCAGGATACCAGTTCGCCCTTCGCCCCAGCTTCGATCAGCTGGATCGTCTGCGTCAGGCCATAGATCGCCGCGAACGAGCCGAAGCGCGGCCCCTGAGACGCGCCCAGCAGCACTTCGTACAAGGCCCCGAACCAGCCGCGCAGGGGCTCGAACGCATGATCCTTGCCCACCGCATAGACCTCGCCCTGGATCAGTTCGCCGTCGGTCGTGCCCTCCGGAAGGGCCATGAGACGGGCTGCCAGATCCAGCAACGCCGCCTTCTCCTTGTCGTCCGGCAGACGATAGGACTTCGTCGGCTTCACGAAATCCTCGTAATAGTTCAGCGCCCGCCCCATCAGCTGGTCCAGCAGCGGTTCGGTCGCCGGCGTCGCCTCGGGCAGGTATCGGGCGAAATAGGCCCACAGCTGGGCCTTGTCCGACGCATTGGCCACGGCGACCAGGTTCAGCAACAGGGCGAACGACACGGGCGAGGTATGGGTCGGCGGCGCGCCCGCATGAATCGACCAGACGGCGTTGTCGATCCGCTTGGCCGGCTCCTGGGTCTTGTAAGCCTCGATGGCGGCCAGATAGTCGTCGATGGCCCGCGGGATGACGTTGAAATGCAGGCTCTTGGCTGATTTGGGCGACTGGAACATGTACCAGCTCAAGCTCTCCGGCGTGCCGTAGCGCAGCCATTCGTCCATGGTCAGGCCATTGCCCTTCGATTTGGAGATCTTGCGGCCCTCGACGTCGAGGAAGAGCTCGTAGTTGAACCCCTCGGGCGGCACGCCGCCCAGCGCGCGGCAGACCTTTGAGCTCTCGCGGACGCTCTCGATCAGGTCCTTGCCTGACATCTCGTAATCGACGTCCAGCGCGGTCCAGCGCATGGCCCAGTCGGGCTTCCACTGCAGCTTCACATGGCCGCCAGTGACGGGAACCTCGGTGCGACCGGCATCTTCGTCCTTGGCGGGATCGTCGAAGACGATGGTTCCCTTGGTGACATCGCGCTCCAGCGTCGGGACCTGCAGCACATGGCCGGTGACCGGGCTGATCGGCAGGAAGGGCGAATAGGTCGCGCGCCGCTCGTCGCCCAGCGTCGGCAGCATGATCGCCTGCACCGCGTCGAACCGTTCCAGCAGGGTCAGCAGGGTCGCGTCGAACCGACCGGACTTGTACTGCTCGGTCGAGGACAGGAATTCATACTCAAAGCCGAAGCCGTCGAGGAAGGCCCTCAAGCGAGCGTTGTTGTGCGCCCCGAAGCTGTCATGCGTCCCGAACGGGTCACGCACCACGGTCAGCGGCTTTTGCAGGTCCTCGGTCAGCATCTCCGGATGGGGCACGCCCTCAGGCACCTTGCGCAGCCCGTCCATGTCGTCGGAGAAGGCAATCAGCCGCGTCGGCCAGTGGTCGCCGGTCAGGGCGCGGAAGGCGTTGCGCACCATGGTTGTGCGAGCAACCTCGCCGAAGGTGCCCATGTGCGGCAGGCCCGAGGGGCCATAACCGGTCTCGAGGATCACTTCACGCTGCAAGGCCGGAAACGTCGCCAGCGCCTCGTCCGCCTTGCCCGCGTCGATCAGCAGCCTCGCCGCGTTCCGCTCGAGGTCGCTCAGCCGCTTCTTCAGCACATGCGCCAGAAGATTGCGGGCCTGTTCGAACGGCCAGGATCTGGCCTCGCGGGCGAGGGTTTCGAGGTGCTCAAGCATGGGCGGGGTTTGCAGCCCGCGAACCCCAGCGTCAATGCTCGCTTTTTCTCGCCATACGGATGCCGGGTCGCGTCAGGCCGGTGAGGGCTTGGGCATGTGGATCATTGACTTGCGGAAGCTGAGCACCGTCCCGACCATGGCGTCCGTGGTGACGAAGGCGATCGGCAGCCCGACCTCAACATTCGACACCACCTCGGCCTGAAAGCCACGTTCGCGCAGGAAGGCCACCGCGCTCTGGGCCGCCTTGTCTGGATTCCGGACAACCAGACCGATGCTCGCCGCCGCGAAACCCAGCCGCTGGTGAACCTCGGACGTAGGGTGGTTGATGATGGTCCCGTCCCAGAAGATCGACCGCAACACGCCGCCGCTATCCGCTTGGAACCGCGCCTTCAGCCCGTGCCAGTCCAGCAGGGCTACGATGGCCTCCTTCCCCTCGGGCGAGGCCGCCGTGAAGATTCGCGAACCTCCATCGGGGAACGGCAGGGGATTACGCCCTCGCACCGCCGCCAGTGACCAGAAGACCCAGCCGCCCATGACCACCACAATCAGCACGATCACCCAGATCGGAATGAACATCCCAGCCTCCCGACACCCTCGCCAACCGGCGTTTGGACAATCATGCTGCAAGCTATACTGGCCTTGACCTCACCCCTCCACCGTGGCTTTACCCCCGCCCTATGCGAACCGCCGATTTCGACTTCCATCTGCCCGACGATCACATCGCGCTGCGCCCCGCAGAGCCGAGGGATTCCGCACGGCTGCTGGTGATCAATGACGGCACCCTTGAGGACCGGATCGTCCGCGACCTGCCCGACTTCCTGCGACCCGGAGACGCCCTGGTGTTCAACGACACGCGGGTCATTCCGGCGCGGCTGTCGGGTGTGCGCGAACGGGTCGGGCCCACAACCGGGAAAGGGGACGGCGAGACCCTGACCGTCGCCGTCGAAGCCACCCTGCATCACCGCGACGCGCCGGACGTCTGGTCGGCCTTCATGAAGCCGGGGAAACGCATCAAGGCGGGGGACCGCGTCATTTTCCTTCTCCCCTCGGGGGAGAAGGTGGGCGGTGGAGCCGCTCGGATGAGTGGGCTGCCTGCCCCGGCCGCCGCCGACACAGCCCTTGCCTCAACCGACCCCCTCGTCCGTCATGCTTCGCATGCCACCTTCTCCCCCGAGGGGAGAAGGGAATTGACCGCCACCGTCATCGACAAGGACGACGACGGCCTCGTCACCCTGCGTTTCGACGTCTCCGGGCCGATGCTGGACGACGCCATCCGCGTCGTCGGGGTCATGCCCCTGCCCCCCTATATCGCGGCCAAACGGCCCGAGGACGACCGCGACCTGACGGACTATCAGACCATGTTCGCACAACTGGACGGATCGGTCGCCGCGCCGACCGCGGGTCTGCATTTCACGCCGGCGCTGATGGAGGCCGTCAAGGCGAAAGGCGTCTCGACCCATGCCCTGACACTGCACGTTGGCGCGGGGACCTTCCTGCCGGTCAAGGCCGACGACACCGCCGACCACAAGATGCATTCCGAGTGGGGCGTGGTCTCCGCCGAAACCGCCACGGCCCTGAACGCCACCCGCGCCGCCGGCGGACGCATCGTCTGCGTCGGCACAACCTCGCTGCGGCTGCTGGAAAGCGCCACGACGCCCGACGGTGTCATCCAGCCCTTCCACGGCGACACGGCCATCTTCATCACCCCCGGATACGCCTTTCGGGCGGTGGACGTGCTGATGACCAATTTCCACCTGCCGAAGTCGACCCTGTTCATGCTGGTCTCGGCCTTCGCCGGGCTGGAGACAATGAAGGCCGCCTATGCCCATGCGGTGGCCACGGATTACCGCTTCTATTCCTACGGCGACGGATCGCTGCTGTTTCGCAAACCCTCATAATCAGCCGAAAATTCCCTCAGGTTCCCAGACACTTGAAAAATATTCAGTGCGTATGTCTGGCACCGCCGTCGGGGCGACTACAATAGGCTGGCGTGCACGTCTGTGCGCTTCGTGCCGAGGGAAAGAGTCCGCTATGTCCGCAATGTCCGCCGTTTTCTCTCCGCGAGCGGACTCGACGCCCGCCTGATGCCCTTCCCGTTCGACATCTCCGCCACCGAAGGCCGCGCCCGTACAGGGGTGCTGAAAACGCCGCGCGGCGACATCCGCACCCCAGCCTTCATGCCGGTCGGGACCGTCGCCACGGTCAAGGCCATGACGGTCGAGCAAGTCCAGCAGACCGGGGCCGACATCATCCTGGGCAATACCTACCACCTGATGTTGCGGCCCGGCCCCGAGCGAATGGAGCGGCTCGGCGGACTGCACAACTTCATGGGCTGGACCAAGCCGATCCTGACCGACTCGGGCGGTTTTCAGGTCATGTCCCTGGCCGGCATTTCGAAGGTGAAGGAAGACGCCGTCACCTTCGCCAGCCATATCGACGGCTCAAAACACGTCCTCAGCCCGGAACGCTCGATCGAGATCCAGGCCGACCGCATCGGAGCGGATATCTCGATGCAGCTGGACCAGTGCGTCGCCTGGCCCGCCGAGGTACCCGCCGCCCGCGCCGCCATGGAGCTGTCGGCCCGCTGGGGTGCCCGCTCCAAAGCGGCCTTCGGCACGCGCGAGACCCAAGGCCTGTTCGGCATCCAGCAGGGCTCGACCTTCGAAAACCTGCGCCGCGAATCCTCCAACCGGCTGCAAGACATCGGCTTCGACGGCTATGCCATCGGCGGCCTGGCCGTCGGCGAGGGGCATCAAGCCATGTGCGAGGTGCTGGACTTTGCCCCCGAAATGCTGCCCGCCGACCGGCCGCGCTATCTGATGGGCGTCGGCAAGCCGGTCGATCTGGTCGAGGCGGTCTGGCGCGGGGTCGACATGTTCGACTGCGTCCTGCCCACCCGCGCCGGCCGCCACGGTCAGGCGTGGACGTGGGAGGGACCAATAAACCTCAGGAACGCCCGCTTCGCCGAGGATCAGGACCCACTGGACCCGACCAATGCTTGCCCCGCATCCTCAAATTATTCAAAAGCTTATCTGCATCACCTGATCCGGACTGAAGAGATTCTCGGCAAGGTGCTGCTGAGCTGGCACAACATCGCCTTCTTCCAGGCCCTGACGGCGGCCATGCGGGCCGCGATCGCCGCGAACCGGTTCGAGGCCTTCCGCCGCGACTTCCACGCCCGGCATACGTCGAACGGCTAACGCTGGCTTCGGCCCCGCGGCCGGAACCAGGCCGGGGCTGCGGGCGGCGCGCAATCACGCTGCATCCCCGTCCCTTTCAGAAACGACCGCCGCATCCGGCCAGCCTGAATGGCGGACTGGACGTGCCGGCTGTGCTGCTCGGCCCCCGAAAGCTGGCGAATCCAGCCGCGGCCCGGGATGAAGTCCGTCGTGGCGTCCCGGATGGCGTCCAGCGCCGCCTTGGCCGCCGCATCCGCCGCCCGCTCGCTCAGGAAGGCTCCGTTCTGCGCCGGTGCTTCGTCGGTGTCCGGGCCCAGCGCCTCGTTCAGCCGCGCGATCTCGGCCCCGATGGTGACGCACTGATTGAGGTTGCGCAGGTCATAGGCATTGGCCTCGGCCTGAAGCAGGACGGTCGGGATATACTGCCGCCGCAGGTTCAGATCATCCAGCGGAGCCGTCACCGCGGCCCCCAGTCCGGCCCCGATCTGCCGGGCTCCGTCCATCGCCGAACCGCCCGCCTGGCACCCGCCGAGGGCGACCGACAGTGAAACAAGGACGAGGACCTGGCGCATAACCCCTTCAACCACGCCCCAACATTTAACGAAAGCCGCGTCGCATTAGGGGGAACGACCAGATCTGGTGCTTCCCTGCGACGCAAATCTGGGTAGGCTCACGCCATGCTACAGCTGCTCAAAACATGGCTTCTTCAGCAACGGTGCGACCATGATTTCAAATACAGTCGCTCCAGACCGGGCAGCCTCGTCTGCAAGAAATGCCGCGCGCGCAGGCCCAAGCCACGCTGAGCAGCCGTCCTCTTGGTGGGGCTGAAAAAGGGGGTGGTACGTCCTCTCGGGCTCGAACCGAGGACCCTCTGATTAAAAGTCAGATGCTCTAACCAACTGAGCTAAGGACGCACACCGGCGGGATCGCACTCGCGACCCAGCGACGGGCCTTCTGTTGCAATCCGGCTTCCGGGTCAAGCGCCGGGTCGACGGATAGATGGCGTCAGGCTAGGCATCGGCCATGAAACCACTGGCTGGCGTGCGTATCATCGAGTTCGACGGTCTGGGCCCGGTGACCTTTGCCGGCATGGTTCTGGCTGACCTCGGTGCCGATGTCCTGCGCCTGACCCGTAGCGCCGGTGCCGGCGCGCCGGTCTTCGCCGATGTGGGCGGCGCGGTTCTGCATCGCGCAAGACCGTCGGTTGCCGTCAACCTGAAGGACGCGGACGATCAGGGGCGCGTAATGGACCTGATCGGCGCGGCGGACGCGCTGATTGAAGGGTTCAGGCCCGGGGTCATGGAACGGCTGGGTCTTGGCCCCGAGCTATGCGCCGCGCGAAATCCTCGGCTGGTCTACGGCCGCGTGACCGGCTGGGGCCAGACGGGTCCCAAGGCGGCCGAGGTCGGCCACGACATCAACTACATCGCCCTGAGCGGGGCGCTCCACGCCATGGGCGAGCCCGATCGCCCGCCGCGGCCGCCGCTGAACTTGATCGGCGACTACGGCGGCGGGGCCATGATGCTGGTGACGGGGGTCCTGGCGGCCCTCATCGAGGCCCGGCGAACCGGCCTGGGGCGGGTCATCGACGCCGCCATGACTGACGGCTCGGCGCTGCTGACCAGCCTCTTCCATGCGCTGGCGGCGCGCGGTCTCTGGAGCGACGCACGCGGGGCGAACCTGCTGGATGGCGGTGCTCCCTTCTATCGCTGCTTTGCCTGCCGCGACGGCCGGTTCGTGGCCGTCGGGGCGCTGGAGCCCCAGTTCTATGCGGCTTTGCTATCCGGTCTGGACCTGTCCCTCGAGGGAGCGCCGCAATACGACACCGCCAACTGGCCGGCCTTGCACGCCCGGTTCGAGGCCGTGTTCGCGACCCGCGACCGGGACGACTGGGCGGCCAGTTTCGAGGGCTCGGACGCCTGCGTCACGCCGGTCCTGACGCTGGAGGAAGCGCCCAGGCACCCGCACAACGCCGCGAGAAATACCTTTGCCGGGACCAGCCTGGCCCAGCCCGCGCCCGCTCCACGGTTCGCAGGTTCACCGGCTGTCGCCATACCGGAAGGCACCGCCCTGTCTTTGGACGACGCCAAAACCCGCTGGGCCTGAGCCTTGCAGCGGCAAAATCTTCGCCGATCGACCGTCGGTGTGGTGACCCATGGTTCGTTCGGGGCTATGGAACATGTGAACCGGCCACGCGTTCCAAGGCCGATCCGGGGGAGACGCTTCTGATGAAACGACTGATCGCCTGCCTGGTGCTTGCCAGTTCACTGGCCGTTGCGGCCTGCGACGATCCGCGGGCCTCGAACGAGCCTGAAACGGTCGACACGACGACGGACTCTCCGGTCGCTTCGGCCGCTGGCGATGTCGGCGTTCCGGTCGCGGCTCCCAGCGCTGTCGATACAGCCCCGACGGACTCGACCGCTTTGCCGCCCGAGAAGCGAACGTCGGAAGAGTCCGTCAAACCCGAGAGTGAAACCCTCTTCTACTGATCTGTCCGCTCATCAGCGGCCGTTCGCCCCGACGAAGGTTCCAGTTTGACACCACGGCACGCCCTGTTTCTCGTCAGCACGGCGGGTCTCGCCCTTCTCGCATTCGACGCTCACGCTGAACCGCGTGCCCAGGTCCGGGGCGAGCTGGACGCCGAACTTCGTCAGCAGCTGGTGCGGGCCGTGGGCGAGGTCGACGACCCGCCCTCCAACCGGTTCGAGGCCCGCCGCAGGGCCCGCGGCGCTCTCCAGGCCTCCGAAGCCCTGTTACGGTCAGAAGGCTATTACCAGCCGACCTTGGAAGACGTGGTGGAGGGCGAGGAAAATCCGGTCGCCATTGTCAACGTCACGCCCGGCCGGCGCTTCCTGCTCAGCGATCCGAGAGTGCAATGGATTGTGCCAGAGCCCGACGCCAGGTCCGTGTCGGCGGCACTCGGCGAGATCGCCGTCAAACCGGATCAGGCAGGACGCGCGGGCGACGTCATTGCGACCGAGGGCCGCGTCGTCGCGACGCTGACCCGCCGAGGCTATGCCGACGCGACGGCCGAACCTCGTCGAGTCGTCGTCGATCACGCGACCTTCACCGTTCAGCCGAACTACCGGATCTCGTCGGGGGTGCTGGTCCGTCTGAACGGCGTACGCCTGGAAACGCGAGGGCCGACCAAAGCCGCCTGGGTCGCCGGGCTGGCACCCTGGTCCGAGGGCGAGGTCTATGATCCCGAGGATGTCGCCGAGCTGGAGCGCCGCCTGCTGGAGACGGGCGTCTATGACGGCGTCGGTGTCGCTCTGGCCCCGAGGGACCAGAGCCTGGCCAATGGCAACCGCCCGATCATTGTCAGCCTGACCGACCGTTCCCGCCGCATCCTGGAAGCCGGAGCCACCTTCTCGACCGCCGAAGGATCCGGCGTCGATCTGATCTGGACCTGGCACAACCGCTTCGGCCGCGCCGACACCGTGGTCTGGAAGGCGCGGGCGGCCGATGTCGACAGCCGTCTGGGTGTCAATCTCAGCCTGCCCCACTGGCGGCGGCCCGGCGAGACGCTGAGGCTGTCCGCCGCCGTGCTCAACGAAGACACGGACGCATACAGACGGACCGCCCTGGCCTTGGCCGCCGACCTGCAGCAGCGGCTCGGCAGGATCTCCTACATCAGTTATGGCGTCGGTCTCGACGTCGGCAAATATGACGAAAACCGCTTCGACCCGGTCACTCGTCTGCCGGTCAATTTCGACCGAGACCTGATCATCCTGACCGGTCGCGCCAGTGCCTATATTGACCGCTCGAACGACCCGCTTGACCCGACGACCGGATGGCGTCTGTCGGCTTGGGCGCAACCGACCGCCGTGTCGGGTGAGGATACGATCGTCTTCCTGCGCACCGAGGCGCAGCTCACCGCCTATCTGCCCCTTCAGCACAACGCAAAGACGGTGCTGGCCGGTCGGGCCCGCCTTGGCTCCATCGTCGGCGGCGATGAACTGACCATCCCATCGGACCGCCTGTTCTATTCAGGTGGTGGCGGTTCGGTGCGCGGCTTTGAATACCAGGGCGTCGGACCCCGCCTGCCCGACAACACCCCGCGCGGCGGGCTGAGCCTCGTCGAAGCCTCGGTCGAGGTTCGTCACGATGTCTGGCGCGGTTTCCAAGCCGTGGCCTTCGTCGACGTAGGCTCCATCGGATTTCAGGCAACCCCCGACTTCAGCAACCTGCGCTACGGTGCCGGCGTCGGCGTTCGCTACAAGCTGCCGTTCGGACCCATCCGGGCCGACATCGCCTTCCCGCTGGACCGCCGCCCGGGCGACGCCGATTTCCAGGTCTACGTCAGTATAGGGCAGGCGTTTTGACCGATGCCCCGCCGCGCGAGGATACGCCTGACACTCCCGCACAGACGGCGAAGAAGAAGCGCACGCGACTGCAGGCCCTGGCGTTCTTCGGCGGCATGGGCGCGGCCATCTTCGCCGCCATCCTGATCGTCGGCCTGGTCGGCGGGCGGATGTATCTGCTGTCAGGACCGGGCCGCGAGCTTGTTACCAGCTTCGTCGCCGGCAAGAAGCTGGGCCGCTACGGCCGTATCAATGTCGAGGGAGTCCGCGGCGACCTGTTCGACGACTTCACCATAGATCGCGTCACCGTTACCGACGCCAAGGGGGTCTGGCTGGAAGCGCGCAAGGTTCGCGTGAACTGGGATTGGTGGCCGTTGATGGCGCGCCGGTTCCACGCCACCGAGGTCCAGGCCGAGGTCATTCGCCTGATTCGGCGGCCCGAGGTCGAACCCTCCACAAAGCCGCCGGGACCGCAGCCGCTGTCAGTCGACATCGACCGTTTCTCCGCCGATGTCGAACTGCTTGAAGGCTTCAGTCGCGAGTACGGCCGCTGGAAACTTTCCGGTGAAGCGGACGTGCCGCGCAGGGGTTCGAAGAAGGCGATCCTGAACGCCGCCAGCAACAGCCGTCCCGGCGACTATTTGCGCATCAATGCCACGCTTGGCGAGACCATAACCGACCTGCGATTGAACCTCAGGGCCAACGAAGCCCAGGGCGGTCCCATCGCCGGTGCGTTAGGGTATTCGCCCGACCGGCCGTTCTTTGCCACGGCCATCGTCAATGGCTCGTTGATCGACGCCATGGTTCGCACCGGCGACTTCGTCCCACTGGTGATCAAGGGCCGATATGGCGCAATTCAGACCCGGATCGCGGGGTTCGCCGATTTCTCCGGCTCCGACCTGTTGCGTCCGTTCGCCGAGCGAATTGGGCGCACAGCCCGGTTCGGCTTCGCTACCTCGACGGACAGTGACAAGGACGGGCTGCAAGGGGTCGGCTGGCGGCTGATCTCCGACAATCTGAACGCCAGTGCCAGCGGCGACATCCGCTTGAGCGATCGCAGCAGTCCGGACGGTATCACCCTGGACATCTCGACGTCATCGCTGACCCGGCTTGTCGGCCGGCGGGCGGCGGGACGAGCGGCCTACAGCGGCGTGTTCAAGGGCGACACGGCAGCCTGGACCCTGCAAGGGTCGGCCGACCTGCTGGGAGCCGAGGTCTCAAGTTACCGGGCACAGCGGATCCGGGGACCGCTGGACGCCCGCATGCGGCTTGGGCGGCTGGATCTCGATGGCGACCTGCGCGTGTCGGGCGGCTCCAGCGCCGGGATCGCAGGAGGTCTTCTCGGCAGTCAGCCACGGGTATCGTTTAAAGCCGCCCGGCTGGCGGACGGCGCGATCCTGCTCGAGCGGGTGCAGGCGACCGGCCAGGCCCTGACCTTGTCTGGCACAGGAGGGCGCAGCCTGACCGGGGGGCTC
>Ga0105044_10002557_pt1 | contig 24910 bp, 22 predicted proteins | sample MAT01_FD_78092 | JGI IMG/M metagenome (GOLD analysis project Ga0105044, IMG submission 78092) | Freshwater microbial communities from Lake Fryxell liftoff mats and glacier meltwater in Antarctica - MAT-01 | ecosystem: Environmental > Aquatic > Freshwater > Ice > Liftoff microbial mat | place... | reverse complement strand
CTACCGCTCCGGGCGGGCCACCGTGCAGATGGCGACGCAGTTCCCCGACCGCGAGCCCCCGGTCGAGGCATCTGCGGTCGGGCATCGCCTGGCGTGGTCGGCGACGCGCCTCGCCTACCTCGCTCTGGCCAACCGGCGAGGCCTCTGGGTCCGCCGGTCGGCCGAGGGTGCGGGGATGGGTGTCGCCCTCGCCCGTCGAGCCATCACCCGGAGGTCCCGATGAGCCCACGCGACGACGGGGATCGGGAGCGGCCAGGGCGGCGGCCGCTCGCGTTGGTTGGTCACCGCGACCTCCTGGACAACAGCACCACCGCCGGCTTCTTCGCCGCGCTCGCCGATGAGTTCGACCTGCGGCTCACGTTCGTCGAGGACGGGTGGCCCGAGCGGATCGCCGATGTCGCCGGGCACGCCGATGCCGACACGATCCTCTGGTTCGTGCGCTTTCGGCTGCTACGCGAGCGCCCGCCGTTCGACTGGTCGGGGTTCGACGGGCGGCGGGTGATGTACGACTTCGACACGAACGCGAACTACCACTTCCTCTCGGTTGCCGAGTACCGGGGCGAATGGCCGGTCGTGTACCGCCGGCAGGGTTTCGACACCCTCGTGAGCACCGGCAAGGCGGTGACCGAGCTCCTGGTCGCCGACGGGATCAACGCCGTCTGGCTCCCGAAGGCCTACGACCCCGCACGGAACTACCCGCTCGGGCAGCCCCGCTCCGGGCTGTGCGAGTTCGGCCAGAGCTACCCGTCACGCAAGGCCATGCGGGCCCGCCTCGAGCGCGCCGGGGTCCCGTTCACCCGGTTCTCGGATCACGCGGGCCTCAACCAGCAGCTCAACCGGTACCTCGGGTGCCTCATCTGCAACCTGGCCGGCCAGGTGCGCAGCGGGCCCGGTCGTGCGGTCAACCGGCTCCTGCCCACGCGCGCCATCACGTTGTCGCCGGGCATCGAGCCCATGATCAAGAACTTCGAGGTCGCGGCCGCCGGGTGTGCCCCGATCGCCGACTGGATCCCCGAGCTGGCCGACCTCGGGTTCGTCGACGGCGAGAACATGGTGGCGTACCGCACCCTCGACGAGCTGGTCGAGCGGTGCCGGCACTACCTCGGCGATCCCGAGGCGCTGGCTGCGATCGGCGAGCGCGCCGCTGCGGTCGCGTCGTCCCGGCACACGTGGGCGCACCGGGCCGCCGAGCTCGGTCCGTTGCTCGACCGCTCTGCTCCCTGAGGGCCGATCGGTTCCGCGACCCGCGACCCCGCGACCCGCGACCCGCCACCCGCCCGCCGACGCGGAGGCGTCGCCAGATTCGGGCCCGGATCGAAGCCGGTTTCGGTCAGCGGTCGGCGTGGTCGGCCAGCGCGCACAGCTCGCGGTAGACGCGCGCCGCCTCGGCGGGGACGGGGTCGAGGCTCGGATCGTCGAGGGATCGCCCGATCGAGGCGTCGGCGAAGGACCGGTCGACGGCCGCCCCGAGGAGCGCGTCGAGCCGATCGAGGCCGGTGCCGTCCGCGACCTGGTCGTAGTGGAGGAACGCCCACGCACCCCGCTGGCGGTGCCGCTCGAGGATGTGGCGGTACATGAGGGTCCAGACCCGGAGCACGCGCGCTCGGTCGATGCGGAGGTCCTGTAGGTACCTCGCCTCACCGACCTCGCGCAGCACGCTGTCGGCGGTCCGGGCAGGGTGACGGAACACGCACACCTGGGCGGCCGGTTCGTCGAGGCAGTCCTGCCAGGCACCGACGGTGTACGAGAAGCGCGGGTCCTTGAAGCAGAAGGGTCGGTGCGACGCCGCGGCGCGGATCCGAGCTGCCAGGTCGGCAGGCACCACCAGGTCGATGCCGACCGGGACCGGCGCCAGCCAGCGCTGCCCGTAGCGGGTGCGGTGACCGTAGAGGCGGCCGAGGCGGCCGGGCGGGCGCCCCTCGACCACCGGATCGAGGAGATCCTCGTTGATCCGGTTCACCTCGCGGTCCTCGAAGAAGCCCTTGGGGTTCGCCGGTCGGGCCCCGATGAGGTCGTCGCCGACGTGGTACCCGGCCCCGGCGATGGCTCCGGTGACCATGCTCGTCCCGCTGCGCCCGGCACCCAGCACGAAGCAGTTCCGCATGGCTCCCGATCGGTCGACGAGGTGGCGTGGCACCCGGGGTCCCGAGCCCGGCCATCGTACCGGTCACCGCCGGGACGCTCGACGGCCCGCCGCCACCCGGCGGGTACCATCCGCTCTCCATGATGACCGCGGATGCGATGGTGCCCCACCCCGCGCGTGGGGCCCGGTCCGACCGCCAGGCAGGTGCCCGGACGTGGATCTGACGATCATCGTTCCCGTCTACAACGGTGCCGACACCCTCGACGAGCAGCTCGATGCGCTGGCGTCGCAGGAGTGGACGGGGGAGTGGGAGGTCGTGGTCGTCGACAACGCCTCGACCGACGCCACGCCGCAGCTCATCGCCGATCGGGTCACTCGTGACCACCGCTTCCGAGTCGTGCGGGCCGACGCCGCCCACAACCTCTCCTACGTGCGCAACGTCGGTGTGCAGGCCACGACCGCCCCGGCGGTGGCCTTCGCCGATGCCGACGATGTGGTCGGTGACGGCTGGGTCGCCGCGATCGGCGACGCACTGGCCGAGCACCCGCTGGTGGGCAGCCGGCTCGAGTACGAGCGCCTCAACCCGCCGGGCACGGCGGCGGGGCGCGCCGCGTTCCAGTCCTCGGGGATCGGTCGGTTCTTCGGCCTGCCCAACCTCGCAGGAGCGGGGCACGGTTGCTCGCGCCAGCTCTTCGAGCGTCTCGGCGGCAACGACGAGCGCTGGGACGACACCGGCGAGGACTTCGACTTCTCGTTCCGGGCCGCGCGCGACCTCGGCGTCGAGCCGGTCTTCGTCGCCGGGGCCGTGTACCACTACCGGCGCCGCGCCGAACCGCGAGCGGCCTTCCGGCAGGCCCGGCGCTACGGGCGCTCCCACGTCGCCCTCTACCGCGACTTCGGCCGCGGCGACGGTGCCAACCGGGGCTCGCAGCGGCAAGCGGCCAAGACCGACCTCTGGCTCCTCCTGCACGTCCACCAGGTGTTCCGTCCCGAGACCCGTCTGGCGTGGGCGTGGAAGGCCGGGATCCGGCTCGGTCGCCTCGAGGCGAGCCTGCGGCTGCGGACGTTGTACCTGTGAGGTCGACCATCGCCGCCGGAGCCGGTCGGGACCCCCACGAGCACCGGGACCACCGGGGTCGTGTGGCATCATCGATCTCCGAGTTGGTGATCGCGGCCCGGACGAGCTCGTCGGTGGCCGGGTCGGCGAGGACATCGTGAAGGACATCCGGGCATTCATCGGTTCCTACCGGAGCCAACGTCGCCTCATCGTCGCCAGCACGCTGGTGAGCTTCTTCGCCTCCTTCGTCGAGGCCGCGCTGCTCCTGGTGCTCGTCCCGCTGGCGCAGTCCCTCGTGACGCCGGGTGCCGGTCCGACCTCGTTCGGCCCGGTGACCCTCGATGTCGACTCCGATCGCCTGCTGGTCGTCGCGCTGGTGCTGGCGCTGCTGACCGCTGCGGGTGCGCTGGCGGCCAACGTGCTCGCGATGACGGCCGCAGCGCGCTGGCAGCGGGTCACCCGCATGTCGCTGTTCCGGGCCTTCCAGTCGGCGAGTTGGGGGGTGCAGGCCCACGACCGCGCCGGCAAGCTGCTGACGATCTCGGTGCAGAGCGTCAACCAGTGCGCCAGCGGACTGACCCAGATCATCACCGGTCTCGGGTCGCTGATCAGCCTCGTTGTCCTGGTGACCACGTCGTTCGTCGTGTCGCCCGTCGGTGCCGGCGTGATGCTCGTCGGCGGGGCGGTCCTGTTCGCCCTCCTCCGGCCGCTCGGTCATCGGGCCAAACGCCTCAACACCGACCTCGCCGCCCTCAACCGGCGGGTGAACGGAGAGATCACCGAGTGGGTGAGCTTCGCCCGCGATGTCCGCGTCTACGACGTCGGCGACCAGACCGAGGCTCGGCTCGACGGCCTGGTGCGCCAGAACGAGCAACTGCGCCGCACCTCGAACTCGCTGTCCGGTGCCCTCAACCCGCTCTACCGCCTCGGGGGGATCCTGCTCGTGCTGTTCGTCGTGTTGGTGGCCACGCGGGTCGACACCGTCACCGCCGCCAGCCTCGGGGCTGCCGCGCTGCTCATCTACCGGAGCCTGGGGTACGGGCAGGGGGTCCAGCGCGCCAGCCATGCCATGCACGAGACCCTCCCGTACCTGGCCGACATCGACGAGGAGCTCGCCCGGTACGCGGCCGATCCGGCGGTGTCCGGTCCCGACGAGATGGGGCCGCCCCGCACGATCCGCTACACCGACGTCGGCTACCGCTACGACGGCGGCGTCCCGGCGCTCTCGGACGTCTCCGTGCAGTTCGACACGGGTCGGATCGTGGGCGTGGCGGGGCCCTCCGGCAGCGGGAAGTCCACCCTCGCCCAGCTCCTGCTCCGGCTCCGTGCGCCGACGTCTGGTCGGATCGAGATCGACGGGGTCGACGCCGGTTCGTTCAGCGCCGCGTCGTGGCACCGCCAGATCGCGCTCGTCCCCCAGGAGGCCCACCTGCTGCACGGCACGGTGGCCGAGAACATCGCCTTCCTGCGACCGTGGGTGGACCGCGACGCGGTCGAACAGGCGGCGCGTGAGGCCGGCATCCACGAGGAGATCCTCGCTCTGCCCGACGGCTACGACACCTCCGTCGGTGCGTCGACACGAGACCTGTCCGGCGGTCAGGTGCAGCGGGTCAGCATCGCCCGGGCGCTGGCCGGGCGTCCTTCGGTGCTCGTGCTCGACGAGCCGACGAGCGCCCTCGACGTGCACTCCGAGGTCATCGTCCAGCAGACGATCGAGTCGTTGCGCGACCGCATGCTCGTCGTGATCATCGCCCACCGCCTGACGACGTTGTCCATCTGCGATCAGCTCGTCGTGCTGCGCGGCGGGGTGGTCGAGCTCGCCGGCCCGACGGCCGAGGTGATGGCGTCGAGCTCCTTCTTCGACCTGGCCGCGACGGAGACCCCATGACCGCGGTCGGCCGCCCCGCCCCGCCCGCCCCACCCGCTCCGGCCGCTTCGCCGAGGATGGCGGTGGCAGGGCGATGAGGACCCTTGCGGTGGTGACCGGCGAGACCGCGGGCGCCGCGCCCTCGGTCGCGGCGCGGGCGGCGTGGTTCCTGGGTCGGCTCGCCGACCGCGGCGCGCTCGATCTGGTGTTGGTCCTCGAGCCGTCGTCGATGCCCGAGGATCGGCGTCGCCCGCACGACGCAATCGGGCCCGTCGCGGTCGCCGACCGCTTCCTCGCCGTTTCGGGAACAGCACTCCCGCGCTCGGGGCTGCTGCGCGACGTGCATCTGCACCGGCCGGTGGATCGACGCAGCGAACCCACCGCCACCGACCTCCTCATCGAGTCGTTCACGTCGTCGGCCCCGGAGCCCTACGACCTGCTGTGGTTCGGCGACCTCGCGGCCATGGCACGGGTGCGCAACCGCCACCGGAGCACGCCGGCGGCCGTCGACATCGACCACGGGGCCGACCTGACCGGAACCCGTTCGCGGCGGGCGGCGCGGTCCTGGGCCGCCGCGGCCGACCTCGTCACCGTCGACGGTCCGGTTCGGCGCGAGGAGCTGGGCGTCCCGGGCGCGCTCGTCGTCACGGTGACGGGCGACGACCACGATCCCGGTGCGGCGGACGCTGCTGCGGGCGCTTTCGTCGCCGCCATCGCCACAGTGATCGATCGGGCGGCGGCGTACCGGCCGGTGCGCTCCTCGTGAGCGCCCGCCGCCAGATCGGCTCGCTCGCCCGGCGCGGGTTGCGGGCCTCGGCCATCGCCTACGACCGGCTGGCGCCGCCGCCTCCCGGTGCGGTCATCCTTGCCTACCACCAGGTGGGCGGGCCCCGGCCGGGCGCTGTCAACCTGACACCGGCCGTGTTCGACGACCAGCTGGCCGTGCTCGCGGCGGGGCGCCGTGCGTGCCCGCTGGTGGGACTCGACGACGTCGTGGCCCGTGTGCAACCGGGTGTCGAGGCCGAGGCGGCCGTCAGCGTGACCTTCGACGACGGCACCGCCGACTTCGTCGATCACGCGCTCCCGCTGCTGGTGCACCACGACATCCCGGTCACCCTCTACCTGGCCACGGCGCACGTCGACGCCGGGCGGTCCTTCTGGGACGATGGCACGGTGCTGTCGTGGGCGGCGCTGCGCGACGCGTGCGCGACGGGCATCGTCACCATCGGGTCCCACACCCACGACCACATCCTGCTCGACCGCACCGATGCCGATCGGGTGGCGGCCGATCTCGATCGCTCCATCGGGCGGATCGAGGACGAGCTGGGGGTGCGACCGACCCACTTCGCCTATCCCAAGGCCCTGGCACCGAGCCCCGCCGTGAAACCGCTCGTTCGCGAGCGGTTCGCGTCGGCCGCACTCGCTGGCGGCCGTCCCAACCGACCGGGTCGCACCGACCTCTGGGGCCTGGACCGCACCCCGGTCGTGGCCGCCGACACCCTCGCCGACGTCGTCCGCAAGGCCGCCGGGGGGTTGCGGCTCGAGGCCACCGCCCGTTCGGCGGTGGACCGGGTCCGCTACCGGGGCGCGTCGCGGTGAGTCGGCCCCGCCTGATCCACCTCACCACCACCGACATGAGCCTGGATTGGCTGCTCGGCCCGCAGCTCCGTGCCTTCGCCGACTCCGGCTTCGAGGTGATCGGCGTCTCGGCACCTGGCCCCCACGTGGCCGCGCTCGTGGCGCAGGGCATCGCCCACGTGCCCCTCGCCAACTCCACCCGGTCGATGGATCCCGCCAGCGACCTGCGTGCCGCGGCGGAGCTCGTCGGGGTCCTGCGCCGCATCCGGCCATCGATCCTGCACACCCACAACCCCAAGCCCGGGTGGTACGGCAGGGTGGTCGGGCGACTCACCGGCGTGCCCGTCGTGGTCAACACCGTGCACGGCCTCTATGCCCGGCCCGGCGACCCCGTGGCGAAGCAGGCGGTGGTGTACGGGCTCGAGCGCCTGGCCGCCTCCTGCTCCCAGGCCGAGCTCGTCCAGAACCCCGAGGACCTCGAGACCCTCGCCGGGATCGGGGTGCCCCGGTCGAAGCTGGTGCTGCTGGGCAACGGCGTCGACCTCGATCGCTTCGACCCCGTTCGCCTCGACTCCGCCCGCAAGGCGGCGCGCGAGGTCATGGGCGCCTCGTCCGACGATGTCGTGGTCGGGCTCGTCGGTCGGCTCGTCGCCGAGAAGGGCTACCGGGAGGTCTTCGCCGCGGCCCGCATGGTGCGCGACCGTCACCCGCACGTTCGGTTCGTGGTGATCGGCCCTGACGACCCGGCCAAGGCCGACGGGATCTCCGCGGCGGAGCTGGCGAACGCATCCGACCACGGCGGGGTGACGTTCCTCGGGGCGCGCGACGACGTCGACGCGCTCTACACGGGCATGGACCTGTACGTGCTGGCATCGCACCGTGAGGGCTTCCCCCGGTCGGCGATGGAGGCGGCGGCCATGGGGTTGCCGATCATCGCCACCGACATCCGGGGTTGTCGCCAGGTCGTCGATCACGGTCGCACCGGCGTGCTGGTCCCGGTCGACGACGCCGTCGCCATCGCCGAGGCCGTGTCGTGGCTGGCCACCGAACCAGACGTGCGCGCCGCGATGGGAACCGCGGGTCGGGCGCGGGCGGCGACGAACTTCGATCAGCGCCGGGTGATCGAGACCACGCTGGCCACCTACGAGCGCCTGCTCGCCAGCTCGCGGTAGATCGCCTCGATCCGCGCCGTGGACCGGGCGACGTCGAAGTCGTCGCCGCGCCGGCGGGCCGCCGCGCCCATGGCGGCGCGCCGCTCGGGGTCGGCGGCGAGCTCGACGTAGCCAGCGGCGAGGCGGACGGGGTCGTCGACGGGAACCAGCAGGCCCTCGATGCCATCGGTCACGGCTTCGGGGATGCCGCCGACCCTCGTGGCCACCACGGGGAGCCCGAGCACGAGCGCGTCCATGAGCGCGACGGGCAGCCCTTCGTGGCGCGAGGTCAACGTGAACACGTCGAAGGCGGCCATGACCCGCACCGCGTCCGGGCGGTACCCGGTGAGCAGGAACCGGTCACCGAGCCCGGAGGCGGCGTGCAGAGCGCGGATGTCGGCCTCGAGCGGACCCTGACCCACGGCGACGAACCGCAGCGGCCGGTCCGCGGCGACCGCCACCGCCTCGACCGCAGCAGCGAGGAGCGTGTCGTAGGCCTTCTCCGCTCGGAAGTTGGCGACGATGCCGACGACCACGTCGGCGTCGTCGATCCCGAGCTCGGCCCGCACCTCGGTCCGGTGCGCCGCGGCGGCCCTGACCGCCGCGAGGTCGACGCCGTGGACCACGACCTCGACCCGGCGGAGCGCGCGCGGTCCCATCGTGGTGCGCACGTCGTCGGACACCGCCAGGTCGGCGTCGTCGAGGAAGATCGTGAGCCGGTTGGCCAGGCGGGTCACGCGGGCGTGGCGGGGCCAGCGGTTGTGCTCGGTGGCGACGATCGCCGGACGCGATCGGCGGGGGATGGTCCGCACGACGAGGCGGGCGAGGGCGGCGACGTAGGGCGAGTGGACGTGCACCACGTCGATCTCGCGACGCACCAGCAGCGAGCGGAGCCGATGGGCCCAACGCAGGTCCCACTCCCGCTCGCCGTCGAGGCACACCACGTCGACGTGCTGGGCCGTGAGGTCGTCGACGAGGTGGTCCTTCCACGGCACCAGGTAGGCGGCGGTGACGGCGAAGGCGCGGTGGTCGGTGGTGGCGGCCTGGGAGGCGAGCAGCCGCTCGGCGCCGCCGGGGCCGAGGCCCTTGATGAGCCACAGCACCTTGATCGGGTGGGCCGGATCGGGGCCGCCGGCCTCCGACGGTCCAGCGGGGCCCGGTGTCGGTGTGCTCACCGGGAGGGTGACGCGGCGGTCGCGGGTCGCGTCGGCGTGTCCCCGGCGGGTGCTCCGTTCGTCATCGGGTCCGGGGCGGGCCGGACGCGCGGACGATGTCGATGACCCGCTGCTGGTCGTCGGCCGAGAGCTGGGACCCGCTGGGGAGACAGAGCCCGGTTGCGAACACGTGCTCGGCGACGGTGCCACCGCTCACGGGGTGGTCCCGGAAGAGGGGCTGGAGGTGCATGGGCTTCCACACCGGGCGGGACTCGATGTCCTCGGCCTCGAGCGCGTGGCGGATGTCCTCGCTCGATGCGCCGAACCGGTCCGGGTCGACCGTCACCACGGTGATCCAGTGGTTCACCGCACCGTCGGTGGGGGGCGGCAGGAACGAGATGCCGTCGACGCCGTCGAAGCCGGCCCGGTACCGCTCCTCGAGGGCCCGCCGCCGCTCGATGCGCTCGCCGAGGCCCTGGAGCTGTCCGATGCCGACCGCGGCGAGGAGGTTGCTGAGGCGGTAGTTGTACCCGACCTGTGTGTGTTCGTAGTGGGGAGCCTCATCGCGAGCCTGCGTCGCGAGGTGGCGCGCCCGCTCGATGAGGTCGCCGTCGGTCGAGACCAGCGCACCGCCGCCCCCGGAGGTGGCGATCTTGTTGCCGTTGAACGACAGCACCCCCATTCGTCCGAACGAACCGGCGGGGCGGTCGCGGTACGAGGCTCCGAGGGCCTCGGCTGCGTCCTCGATGACCGGGACGCCGAACCGGTCGCTGATGGCGGTGATGGCGCGGTAGTCGGCGCAGCGCCCGTAGAGGTCGACGGTGACGATGGCACCGGGGAGCCGGCCCTCGGCGGCGCGGCGCTCGAGGTCGGCCCGCACGAGCTCGGGGTCGAGGCACCACGACCCCGGGTCGGCGTCGATGAACACCGGGGTCGCGCCGGTGTAGGTGACGGCGTTGGCGGTGGCGACGAAGGTGAGCGTCGGTACCAGGACGTCGTCGCCCGGGCCGATGCCCAGCAGGTGCAGCGCCAGGTGGAGCCCGGCGGTCCCGCTCGAGAGGGCCGCCACGTGCTCGACCCCGACCAGCGCGCTGATCTCCTGCTCGAACTGGTCGACGAACGGACCGACGGGTGCGATCCAGTTCGAGTCGAACGCTTCGAGGAGCAGGCGGCGCTCGGTCGGGCCGACATCGGGGGGCGAGAGGAAGATGCGGGTCACGACGGGAGCGGGGACGGGCGCGGGAGCGGTGCCGCCGGAGCGTCACCGTACACGGGGCTCGTCGTCGGACGAGGCGAGGGTTCGATCCTGTAGGTACCGGCGGACGGTACGTTGGGAGGATGCGTTCGGGCGGTTCGGGGGCCGCCGGTCCCTATCGGGGCAAACGGCTGGTCGATCTCGCCGTGCTGGTGGTGGCGGCGGTCCCGGCGCTGGCGATCGGGGCCGTGTGCGCCGTGGCCATCACGCTGACCTCGGAGGGCGCCGTCTTCTTCCGCCAGGAGCGCGTCGGGCTCGACGGGCGGACGTTCCGCGTGTGGAAGTTCCGCACCATGGTCACCGGCGACAACCCGATCATCCCCGACCCCGACCGCATCACCGCCGTGGGCCGCTGGCTGCGCCGCCTGTCGCTCGACGAGCTGCCGCAGTTGCTCAACGTCGCCGAGGGCACCATGAGCGTCGTCGGCCCCCGCCCGACGCTGCGGTACCAGGTCGACCGCTACACCGATCGCCAACGGGGCCGGCTCGCCGTCCGTCCCGGGCTCACCGGCCTCGCCCAGGTCCGCGGACGCAACGCCCTGCCGTGGGACGAGCGGATCGAGCACGACCTCGACTACGTGCGGACCCAGTCGGTGCGCACCGACCTGGCCATCCTCGCCGCGTCGGTCCGGGTGGTGCTGAGCGGCGACGGGGTCGAGGAGCACCCGGTCGACGATGCGATCTCCCGCGAGCCCGACGCCGAGGTGCCGCGGTGACCGGCCCGACGTCGCTGGTGATCGTCGGAGCCGGCGGCCACGGGCGCGAGACCCTCGACGTCGTCGAGGCCGTCAACGACCACGCGCCCGCCACGTGGCGGTTCGAGGGCTTCCTGGCGAACAACGCCGACACCGACCTCCTCGTCGCCCGGGGAGCCGAGCTGATCGGCTCCTCGGCCGACCTGGCGGCGATCCTCGCCGCTCGGTCGTGGTCGTTCCACCTCGGCATCGGATCGGGCGATGCCCGGGCGCAACTCGACCGGGCCGTGCCCGCCGAGCACCGGGATGCGGCTGCGGTGCTGATCCATCCCGCAGCCACGGTCGGTTCGCGGGTTCGGCTCGCGCCCGGTGTGTTCCTCGCCGCGGGCGCACGGGTCACCACCAACGTCACCCTCGGGCGTCACACCCACCTCAACGTCAACGCGGTGGTGTCGCACGACTGCGTGATCGGCGAGTGCGTCACGCTGAGCCCGGGCGTCCACGTGAACGGATCGGTCGAGATCGGTGATCGGGCGTTCCTGGGCGCGGGCGCCGTCGTGCTGCCGGGGCGGCGGGTGGGCGTGGGTACCACGATCGGGGCCGGCGCCGTGGTGGTCGACGACGTCCCCGACGGGGTCACCGCGAAGGGCGTCCCCGCCCGCTGGTGAGCGATCCGATCGCCAGAGAAACCGCGAGCGCGACCAGGGCCGCGACGACCACCGCCGTCGTCAGCGCCACGGCCAACGTCGACCAGCGCCGCGCCGCGGCGGTGACCGCCACAGCGACGAGGAGCCCGGCGAGCGCGCCGATGGCGGCGATCGCCGCGTCGGCGGTCCACGGTCGCGGGCGCACCGACGCCACCACGGCGAGCGGGACCAGCGCCCCGCCGACCAGCATCGTGCCCTCGGTGTCGGGCAGGAGCAGGTAGAGCGCGACCGCGGCGGCCAGCGCCGCGTTCAGCACGACGGCGGGCGCGACCTCGGCGCGTGGACCGGCGCGTGCGCCCAACCCGAGCCCGACGGCACCGGCGAGCAGGGTGGCCGGCGCGCTCCACCACGCCGCGGCGCTCACGAAGGTGGCGGTGGCGGCGAGCACCACGGCGACGACCGCGACGACGACGGGATCGCGCTCGGTCCGTCGGCCGCGGACCGGCGCCGTCGGCCCCGCGGCCGGTGCAGGGCCGGTGTCGGAGGTCCCGGTGGTCCGGGTGGCCCCGGCGATCGGTGTCGACGGTCCGGGGATCTCCGGCGACGCGCCGGCCGCCAGGATGGTGGCCGAGGCGATCCCGCCGATGGCGGCCCCGAGGACGGCCAGCTCGAGGTTGGCGATCACCCGCGTCGCCGCCGGGTTCGGGGAGCCCGAACGACCGAACCTCGGCGGCCGGAGCCGGCAGATCGGTCAGGGAGCGTTGGACTCCGGCCCCCGCTCGGCGGGACCGGCCGACGACGGCTCGGACGGTCCGTCGGCGGACGTCGCCAGCCGCGAGAGCGCATCGATCAGCCCGGATCCGGCGGTCCCGTTGGTGACCGACGAGACCTGATCGATGGTGAGCGGCGGGACCGATACGTGCGAGATCAACGGGTGCGCCGGCCGGCGATCGACCTCGCCGTGGCCGAGGAGCACCTCGTGGAGCTTCTCGCCGGGGCGCAGGCCCGTGTAGACGATGTCGATGGGGCGATCGGACTCGGCTGCGAGCCGTCGGGCGACGTCGTCGATGCGCACCGGTTCGCCCATGTCCAGCACCAGGGCGTCGCCGTGGTCGCCCACGGCGCCCGCCTGCACGACCAGTTGCACCGCCTCCTCGACGGTCATGAAGTAGCGGGTGACGTCCGCGTCGGTGACCGTGATCGGCCCGCCGTTGTCGACCTGGGCCCGGAAGGCGGTGAGCACCGACCCGCGGCTGCCGAGGACGTTGCCGAAGCGGACGCTCATGTAGCTGCCCGGCACCTGACCGTCGACCTCGGACGTGAGCATCTCGGCGATGCGCTTCGTGTACCCGAGGACGCTGGTGGGGTCGGCGGCCTTGTCGGTGGAGATGTTGACGAAGCATCCGACGCCCTGGTCCCGGGCGGCGTCGAGCACCGATTGGGTCCCGAACACGTTGGTCTTGAGCGCCTCGGACGGGTGCATCTCGAGCAGCGGGAGGTGCTTGAGCGCCGCGGCGTGGAACACCACGTCGGGGCCCATCTCGGCGAAGACCTCGCGCATGCGCTCGCAGTCGCGGATGTCGGCGACGACGAGGTTGGGGTTGTCGAGCATCGCCCGACCCTCGAGCAGGAGCTGCACGGCGTGGAGCGCCGACTCGTCGCGGTCGACCATGATCAGCTCGGCGGGCGCGTACCGCGCGATCTGGCGGCACAGCTCGCTGCCGATGGAGCCGCCGGCGCCGGTGACGAGCACGCGCTTGGCGGTGAGGTAGCTGGCGATGGCGTCGATGTCGGTGTCGATGGTGTGGCGGCCGAGGAGGTCGGCCTCGGTGAGCGGGCGGATGTCGCTCACGCCGATCGTGGACCCGAAGAGCTCGGACAGCGGGGGCAGGGCGCTGACGCGGAGGTCGGCCTCGAGGGCGAGGTCGCTCAGCTCGCGGAGCGTCTCGGAGCCCGCCGACGGGATGGCGATGACCAGGGCGCCGACCCCGAGGCGCCGTGCCTCGCGGGCGAGCGCGGCGCGGCCGCCGACGACCGGCACCCCCATGACGCGCAGGTTGCGCTTGGTGGGGTCGTCGTCGAGCAGGGCGACGGGCAGGTAGGGGCTCGCCGGGTTCCGCAGCATCGACGTGACGGTCTGGACCCCGGCCTCGCCGGCGCCGAACACGATCACCTCGGTGGAGTTCTCGCTCGACGGTCGGAGGCTGCGATCGAGGATGAGCCGCCAGATGTAGCGCACGCCGGCCATCAGCAGGAGGGCGAGCAGCGAACCCATCAGTGCGACGCTCAGCGGCACGAGGTGGCGCGGGGGCACCTGGTTGATCACCGCCAGCGCGGCGAAGGTGACGAGCACCGTGCGCACCAGGTGGAGGACCTCGTCGAAGCTACCGAACCGGAACCGACCCCGGTACAGGCCGCTGGCGAGACCGGTGATGAGCTGGAGCACCCCGGCGACGACGACGGCGATGGCGACGGTGGCGAGCGAGAACGGGCCCCACTCGGTGGGATCGACCGTGAACTCGTAGCGCAGGACCATGGCCAGGCTCAGCCCGATCGCCCACGCGGCGACATCGAAGGTGAACTGGATGACCAGCCGGTTGCGCTCGAGCGCCGTGCCGAACTGGGCGACGAAGCCCCGGTCCGCCTTGGCTGGACTGGCCGGAGCCGCCATCGCGCTGATCCTCTCCGGACCCGGTTGGTCCACGATCGTCGTGCCCCGCCGGGCACGCACCGGATGGTACTCCCCGGCCCCCCGTCCCCGCCCCGAACCGGGGCGCCGCCGTCGTCCACCCCTCGCGCAGTATCTTCGGGACCCGGAATCGAGCACGCCCCGATGGCCGTTCCGCCCATCGGGGCCGGGATCGGTGGCAGCCGGGATCGACCAGGGCAGGAGACGGGTGGCCACCACGACGAGAGCGAGCAGCGGTCGCGGCGATGCCTTCCCTGCTCGCGTGCACCGCCCGCCCCCGCCGGGTCGCCGCCGCGGACACCAGACGGGCCCGCGCGAGCGTCAGGCCATCGTTGCGGTGGCGGTCCTGGCGGGCGTCGTCGGTGCGTTCGCCGCCGCCCAGCCCACGATCTACCTGGTCAGCGACGTGGTCATCCGCTTCAGCGTGGCGCTGCTCGTGACCCTCGCGGCGTCCCGCGCCCGCCGGTGGACGTGGCTGGTGTTCGCCGGGCTCGCCATCGTCGGCGCTCCGGTCGGTCCGTGGTTCTGGGTCTGCGCGGCCGGGGTCCTGGTGGCGGTGGTGACCGCCTTCTTCGCTCGCCGGCGCATCTACGGGGCGATCATCGCCGGCTGTTCGATCCAGGGTCTGCTCCGCATGGACGACGTGGGGTTCACCCGGGCGTCGGCGGTCCTGTTCGTCCTCGCCGTCGTCCCCGTGCTCGCGTCGGCCTACGCCGTGTCACCCCGGCGGGTCCGTCGTCGCGTGCACCGCACCCTGGCGGTGCTGGGCGGGATCGCCGCCGCCGCGGTCGTGGTGTTCCTCATCTCGGTCGCGACGGCGTTCGACCCCGCCCAGACGGCGGCGCGCCAAACGACGTCGGGCCTCGAGCAGGCCCGGGACGGCGCAGGACTCACCGCGGCGGGTCAGCTGTTCGATGCCGCCGACTCGTTCCGCACCGCCCACGACCGCGTCGACGGGTGGTGGGTGCGGCCTGTCGGCGCCGTGCCCGTCGTCGCCCAGCAGCTCCAAGCCATCGAGGTCGTGACGCAAGAGGGCGCGCTCGTCGCCGACTCCGCCGGGACCGTCGCCGAGACGGCCGACATCCAGGAGCTGCGCTACGAGGACGGACAGATCGACGTCGCCCGCCTCCGCTCGCTCGCCGAGCCGCTCGAGCAGGCCGCCACCACCTTCGAATCGGCGTCGGTGAACGTCGGTGCGGTCCGCTCGCCCTGGCTCGCAGGCCCGCTCGCCGAACGCGTCGACCAGGTGAACGATGAGCTCGCCACGGCCCTCTCCGACGTCCAGTTGGCGGCGATGGCCGCCCGTGAGGCGCCGGCGCTGCTCGGGGCCGACGGACCGCGGCGCTACCTGGTGCTGTTCACCCAGCCGGCCGAGTCCCGTGGGCTCGGGGGGTTCGTCGGCAACTGGGCCGAGCTCACCGCGGTCGACGGTCGCGTCGACCTGAGCCGGAGCGGGCGCACCTCCGAGCTCAACGACGCACCCGGCCGCGAGGAGCGTGCGGTCACCACGCCACCGGTGCCCGAGGACTACGTGGCCCGCTACGGCCGCTTCCGACCGGGGTACTACTTCCAGGACGTCACGCTCTCGCCCGACCTCCCGAGCGTGGCCGCGGCGGCGGCCCAGCTCTACCCGCAGATGGGTGGGGCGCCGATCGACGGCGTGCTCACCGTCGATCCCTACGCCCTCGCCGCCCTGCTCGAGTTCACCGGCCCCATCCAGGTCGAGGGTCTCGCCGTCACCCTCACGGCGGACAACGCGGCCTCGATCCTCGTGCGCGACCAGTACCTCGAGTTCGGGGCGGGCGCGGAGGGCGAGGAGGAACGGACCGACTTCCTCGCCGACGCCGCCGAGCTCACCTTCGAGGAGCTGGTCAGCGGCAGCCTCCCCAGCCCGCGCTCGATCGCCGAGGTCCTCAGCCCGGTGGTGGCCCAGCACCGCCTGGCCTTCCACGCCTTCGACGAGAGCGAGCGGGCGCTGCTGGCCCAGGTGGGAGCGGACGGCGCCCTCGCCGCCCCGACGGGCACCGACTTCTTCCAGCTGGTGACCCAGAACAACGCCAACAACAAGATCGACTCGTACCTGCGCCGCTCGGTCACCTACGAGACCGCCTACGACCCGACGACGGGGCAGGTCGAGGCCAGGGCCACCGTGGTGCTCCGCAACGAGGCGCCGTCGTCGGGCCTGCCCGACAGCGTGATCGGGAGCAACGATCAGGGCCTGCCGCCGGGCACCAACGTCGCGTTCGTGTCCTTCTACACCCCGTTCGGCCTCCGTGAGGCCCGGCTCGGCGGCGAGCAGGTGCCCCTCGAGTACCAGCGCGAGCTGGGCCATGCCGTCTACTCCACCTACATCGAGATCCCCCCGGGCGAGGAGCGGACCCTCGAGCTGGACCTGTTCGGCGCGCTCGACATGGGCGCCGACTACCGGCTCCGGATCGGGGCGCAACCCTTGGTCAACCCCGACGACGTCCGGGTGCGGCTCCGGGTCGAGGGCGGGTGGGAGATCGCCCGATCGCGCTCGCTCCGACCCGACGACAGCGGCGTCGCGGCGACCTCCACGTTCGACCTCGACGCCGAGACCGTGGTCGACGTCGAGCTGGTCCAGCCCTGACGACCGGAGGGGCGGTCCACACGGTTCGACGGTGCGGGTGGCGCCTCAGCAGGCAAGACGCCCGCACCAGCGTGATCCCACGCCGCTGGCGGGGTCATGGGCTAGTGTGCTCGAAGCCGATGACCACGTAGCGCCTCGTCCTCCAGCGAGCTAGGTTGACTCTGGCAAGGAGCGACGCCAATCGGTGTCGGGTTCGACGGAAGGGATGGCGGAGACCTCGTGATTCGCAGAGCAGTCATAGTGCTGGCGATGATCCTCGGCGTGCTCGCCGTCCCCGCGGTCGCGGGGGCGCAGTACCAGCCGGGCCAACCGGGTCTCGTGCTCGTTCCCTCCACGGTCACCGTCGGCGGTGCCGTGACGGCGACCGGCTTCGGCTGCCGCCCGGGCCAGAACGTCGTGCTGACCATCGACGGCACCACCGTCGCCACGGTGGTCGCCCGCAGCGACTCCACCGGCAGCTTCGAAGCCACCTTCACCGCTCCGGGCACGCCGGGCAACTACACCGTGGTGGCCACGTGCGGGCTCACCATCGTGTCGAGCGTGCTCACCGTGATCGCGCCGTCCACGACCACCATCGCTTCGACCCTGCCGGTCACCGGCGGTGGCGACGGGGCGCTGGGCCTGGCCCGCTACGGACTCGTCCTCGTGGTCGCCGGCGGTCTCGTGGTCCTTGCGGTCCGCCGCAGTCGCGCCACCTCCTGATCCGCTCCTGACCATCGGTCGGGCCGACAGCCCCGGTTCGTCGAACGGATCGGATCCACGCGTCCGGCGAGCTGCTCGAGCCGGGCACTCCCGTGTCGGAGCGGTAGGATCCGGGGGCCGGAGAGCTTGGGGAGGCGGTCACGGCCAATCACTACGAGATCCTCGGTGTCGCTCCCGACGCCAGTCACGACGTGGTGAAGCGCGCCTACCTCGATCAGGCGCTGCGGTTCCACCCCGACCGCCAGCACGACACCTCCGACGAGTCGCAGGCCCGGGCGGCGTTTCGGATGCAAGAGGTCAACGAGGCATGGTCGGTGCTGCGCAACCCGGCCACCCGCGCCCGCTACGACGACCAACTGGGTGCCGCCGCCCGCCCGTCGGTCCCACCCGCGCCGGGACCCTCGTCGGCACGCGGCACATCGGCCGGCTCGGCCGGCGCGACGGCCACCGACACCCGCCTCGAGGACATCCTGCGGGGTCCCGAGGCCGCCGATCTCGATCGCGACGACACCTCGGTTCCGGCCCGCCGCCGTCCGAGCCGCTGGCGGACCTGGGCGCCGATCATCATCGGGGGCGTGGTGCTCGTGGCGGTGCTCAGCTTCACGGCCTACGCCCAGGACGACACGCCGAGCGTCGGGGTGCGCACCGTCGAGGAGTTCGCCGTGGGCACGTGCGTGGTGGTCGGCTTCGGCCCCGCGCTGGCCAACCCGGTCCCGGGCGAGCAGGCCCGCGTCGCCGTCGTCGCGGTGCCGTGCGACCAGGCCGGGAGCCAGGAGATCGTGGACCGGGTGCCCTTCCCCAAGCCGTGCCCTCGGGGCAGCCGCCCCGAGCTCATCGAGTCTGCCAAGGAGTCGCTGTGCCTGCAGTGAGAGGTGTGCGCGTCATCGGTTTCGATCACCTGGTGCTCACCGTCGCCGACGCCCACCGGTCGCTCGACTGGTACGCCGCGCTCGGGCTCGAGCCGCTCCGCTTGGCCGAGTGGGAGGCGGGCGAGGTCCCGTTCCCGTCGGTGCGCATCGACGCCACCACCGTGATCGACCTGGTCGAGGGCCACCGCAGCGGCGCCAACCTGGACCACCTGTGCCTGGTGATCGAGCCCGTCGACCTGACCGAGCTCGTCGCCTCGGCCCAGCTCGACGTGATCGAGGGCCCCGTGCCCCGCTGGGGTGCCCAGGGCTGGGCCACCAGCATCTATGTCCGCGACCCCGACACGAACGTGGTCGAGCTCCGCCACTACTGATGGCACGACGTCGCCGGGGGACACCCCTGTTGCCGCCTCGCCGAAGTCGACCTCGTAGGCTCGCCGGATGGACCTTCGTGAGACGTCGGTGGTGGAGCTGGCCGGGCAGGTGCGCAGCGGGGAGCGGTCGGCGCGGGAGCTGACCGAGGCCGCGCTGGCTGCGATCGCCGAGCACGACGGTGCGCTGCACTCGTTCATCGCGCTCGACGGGGACGCGGCCCTGGCCGACGCCGACGTGATCGATGCCCGCCGCGCCGCTGGGGAGCACGTCGGCCCGCTGGCCGGCATCCCCATCGGGGTGAAGGACCTCGAAGCGGCGAAGGGGTTCACGACCACGTACGGGTCGTTCCAGCATCTCGACGACCCGGCGGCCACCGAGGACTCCGCGCTCGTCGGTCGGCTGCGCGACGCCGGTTGCGTGGTGCTGGGCAAGACCAACACGCCCGAGCACGGGTGGAAGGCCGAGACGCAGAGCCCCTCGTTCGGGGCGACGTTCAACCCCTGGAACCTGGATCGGTCACCGGGAGGTTCGTCGGGGGGCACCGGGGCGGCGCTGGCGGCGGGTCTGATCCCGCTGGCGACCGGGTCGGACGGCGGCGGTTCGGTGCGGATCCCCGCCGCGCTGTGTGGCTTGTCGGGGCTCAAGCCGACCCAGGGGCTGGTGCCGATCGATGCCCGCCGCGTCCCCGGGTCCGGTCTGCTCGGGGTGAAGGCTCCGATGGCCCGGCGGGCCCGGGACGTCGCCTTCGCCCTCGACGTCGTTGTCGGCCCACATCCGCTCGACCCGTTCTCGGTGCCCGCCCGGGACAAGTCGTTCTACGCGCCGATCGCCGGCGAGGTCGCCCCGCCGGCCAAGGTGATCTGGGCGCCGACCATGGGCTACGACGTCGACACCGAGGTCCTCCAGGCGTGCACCGCCGCGGTGCGAACGCTCGAATCGCTCGGCACCGAGATCATCGAGGTCGACACGGTGTTCAGCGACGACCCGGTGCTCACGTTCCTCGCCCTGTGGACGATCATGCGCCTGCGGGCCCAGGGCGACCTGATGGGGACGCCCGACTTCGAGCGCATCGACCCCGGCCTCGGCGAGCAGATCCTCTACGCCAGCCGCCTCGGTCCCGCCGCCTACGCCGACGCCCTCGACCGCTGCTGGGCCTACAGCGCCGAGATCGCCGACCTGTTCGCGGTGGCGCCTCTGCTGCTGTGCCCCACGGTCGCTGGTCAGACCCCGGTGTCGGGCCAGCAGGGCACGATCGAAGGCGCCGAGAGCCTCACCTGGGTGCGCTTCACGTACCCGTTCAACCTCACCCGCTACCCGGCCGGCTCGGTGAACGCCGGCTTCACCGCCGACGGGATGCCCGTCGGCCTCCAGGTCGTCGGCCCCCACCACGCCGACGGCGAGGTCCTGCGGGCCATGGTCTGCCTCGAGGACGCCCTCGGCCTGGCTCGGGTGGAGGGCTGGGGTCCCTTCTGATCAGCGCAGGCGGGCGCGCCCGGCTCGGGTCCTCAGAGGGTGGCGAGGGCGGGCAGCGCGGTGACCACGGCCGCCGCGAGGGCGGCGTCGCCGGTGGCGCGGTAGACCACCTGGTCGCCGCGGTTGGCGACGGCGCGGCAGTAGTCGACGATGTCGAGGGTGATCGTCGCCCGCGGATCACCGACCCGGGGGCCGACCCCGTCGGGTGACAGGTCGATGTCGTGGACGGCGCCGCCGGGTCCGGTGAGGTCGATGCGCACGGTGCCGTGCGGAGCACCGGCGGGGAGGGTGCCGGCGATGGCGCACATCACGGGGGTGAGCGCGGTGGCGAGGCTGCTCATCGCTCGCAGGGACGGCGCGGGGGGAACCGGCTCGGGCCGACCGACGGCTCGGGCGATGTCGGTGGCGTGGATCCACAGCTCGAACGAGCGGATGGCGAGGACCCGATCGACCCGCTGCTCGTTGCCCCACCAGCCGATCGGCTCCGCGTCCGGGCAGGCCATGGCGTCGACGTGGCCGCCGACCGCGTCGACGAAGGCCTCGAGCTCGGCGAGGGCCGCGGCCGGTGCGAGGTCTCGGTGGCGGGCTATCGCGGCGGCGGTGCGTTCCTCGTTGACGGCGTGCGCCTCGATCGGCCCCGGTGTCGCGATGCCGAGCTGCTGGGCGAAATAGGCCTCGACCGTCGCGAGGTGGGCGACGAGGTCGCCGACGGTCCAGCCGGCGAACTCGGGCGGATCCACGGGGGCGGTCCAGTCCTCGGGCCGGAGCGACCGCACCAGGTCGAGGAGGCGCTCGGCTTCGATGCGGTGCAGCTCCGCCGGCGAGTTCGGGTCGACGGCGACCGCGACCGGGCGGCGCTCGGCCCGTGCGGCGGCCAGCACGCGGTCGCGCAGGTCGACCGGGGGAGCGGTGTCGATGCCATCGGCGACCGCGGCCACCGATCCGGCGACGCGGCGCAGCCGGCCCTCGACCCTCGCGGCCCGGGCGCCGGTGGCGAGCACGGTCTCCACGGTGCGCAGCTCGGTGTCGTCGAGCGCACCGAGCGCGTAGAGCGCCAAGTCGGTGTCGTCGGGGGGCATGGGCTGATCCCGGTCGGGTGAGGAGGGTGCGGTCATGCGCCGTGCATCCCGGAGTCGAGGAGCTCGGGGTCGAGGAGATCGGCGATGTGGTGGAGCCCCAGGCGCAGGCGCGACTTCGCGGTGCCCTCGGGGATGCCCAGTCGCTCGGCGACCTGGCGGTAGGTGTGGCCGTCGAAGTAAGCGAGCTCGAGCGCCTCGCGCTGGTTGGGGGGGAGTGCGGCGACGGCGTCGCGGACGGTCTGCGCCGTGACCGATCGCACCGCGTCGACGTCGACATCGGGTGCGAAGGTCCGCTCGGCGGAGGTCTTGCCCTCACGCTTCTTGCGCGATTCCTCGCTGCGGATCACGTCGACCGAGCGCCGGTGGGTCAAGGTGCCGAGGAACGCCCGCAACGAACCGCGGTCGGGGTCGAATCGGTCGGGTTGGGTCCAGAGGCCGACGAAGACGTCCTGGGTGATGTCCTCCGCAGCCGAGCGGTCGCGGATCACGCGGAGGGCGAGGCCGAAGACGAACGAGCTGTGGGTGTCGTAGAGCTCGGTGAGGGCATGGTCGTCGCCGGCGCACAGGCGGCGGGCGAGCGCCCGCTCGGCTGCCGACCCCGTCGACCTCTGTTCGATCACCGACGCGCTCCCCATCGCCTTCCGTTCGCCACGGACGGCCTTTCCGGATCACCTGATGGAGAAGTCTAGGAGTGACCGATGCCGCACCGGCTGCTGCCCCCCGACAAAGGGACCGTACGGCCCACCCCGCCGCTACCTGGCGCCGACCCGGTTTCGGCGGGCGTTCGAGGGGCGGACCCCACGCGATCTGGGCGGCGGCGAGCAGACGCGCGAGCCCTCCCTGTCGAGTGGGATCGGCCCGGAGCCGCGGGCTATGGTGCTCGTTCCGCACCGCGGGCGATTAGCTCAGTCGGCTAGAGCGCTGCCTTCACACGGCAGAGGTCATGGGTTCGAGCCCCGTATCGCCCACCACGAACTCCCAGGTCAGCGTTGCTTTATCGGGATCGTCCCGATCGCCGTCCGAAGCCCAGGACGCGATCAGGACGCGGCGCAGGGATTCTGATCGGGATTGGATCGCCGCCGAGGATTGCTCGTCGTCGCTGGAGCGGGACCATTCGTTCGATGGCGTCCGGGCTGAGCGGCGGTTGGGGGAGGCCTCGGATCGACCCCCGACATCAGCGCGTGATGGCCATCTCGAGTGACAGGCATCGGGCGGCCTTTGGTCACAACCGTACTGTCTTCAGTCTCCGACCCGTTGGGCTCGCGCCGCCATGCCGGCTCGGAACGCGCGTGGGAACGCCCGCAGCTCGTCGTCGGGGCGGTCGAGCGCAGCGAGCCCGGTGTGGCTGAGGGCGACGTTCACCCAGGTCGCGTTGGGCACCTCCCCGCCCGCTCGGAATCGGCTGCGAACTGGCTCGATGTCGGCAGACGAGGTGACCCCTGGTGTCACCGCAGAGATCCACGCTCGGCCGGCCCCGGCACTGGAGATGGTGACGAACATCATCGCCTGGTGGTGCTGGTGAAACCCGGAGACGATGTTGCCCCTGGATGCTGCTCAGCTCGAGCTCACGTTGGGCCTCGGTGCTGCTGGCCGCCGCGGCGTTCTCGTCGGAACCCTCGCTCGTTGGCGCTGCTCGAGCAGACGCTGCGGTCCCGGTCATGGCGGCGGTGGCGGCGGCGGTGCTCAGCCCGACCAGCACCTGGCGTCGACTGATCTTCGGTCGGCGGTCGTTCATGACGAGGACTCCTTGGGCGGGGGTTCCTCCATCGTCGGTACCGTTGCTGTGAACCACCTGGCAACCCTGCAAGGGTTTCGGCAGAAGCGGGGTTCCCGAGCTTCGCCTCGGGTTGCTCGGGTCCTCAGCCGGTGGCGTCGGCGTGCGCGGCGGTCTGCGACGCGAGCAGGTCGAGCAGGTCGCGCATGCCCAGGTTCGGATCGAGCCTGTGGAGCGTGGGATCGGTGTAGCCCGCGAGCAAGACCTCGGTGCGCTGGTCGCCGGCACCGGGTGCGGCGGCGATCTCGAGGTATGGCTGACCGGCCGGGTCAGTGGCGCACGTCGCGGAGTAGAAGTCGGGCCAGATCTCGGTCGAGGTCGTGACCTCCGCGGTGAGCTTGGAGAAGTTCGGGCCCGAGAGGATGGCGGGAGCGTCGCCGGCCGCGAGGTCCCCGGGGTTGGTGCAGGCACGTTTCATGCCCTCGGGGACCCCCGACGACGTCGTGCCCTTGGGCGGGCTGCTCGCGGCGTACGAGTCGTAGGCGACCACGCAGCCGAGCTCGTCGGGTGCCGTGCAGAGCGCGAGACGCACGAAGGTCCCACCGGTCGTCTCGCCGGCGGGTGCGTAGACCCAACCCGTCGGTCCGATGAGCAGCGCCGAGAGCAGCTGTCCGCGCAGCGCGGCGTCGGAGGCGTCCTCGCCGTCGAAGCGCTCCTGCAACAGTCGGACCAGGTGGTGGCTTCCCTGGGAGTGCCCGACGAGGACGAACGGCCGACCGTCGTTCTGGGTCGCCAGGTAGTGGTCGAACGCCTCCTCGATCTGGGCATCGCCGACCGAGAAGAGCTCCTCGAAGTTGTCCGCCCGGTACCCGGAGAGAGTCATCTGCTCGTAGCGCGGAGCGAACAGCCGACACGCCTCGCTGTACGGAGCGAAGGTGTTCGCCGTCACGATCTCCTCGATGGGGTTGACGGGGCGGTCGAAGCCCTGGATGCCGGGCTCTGCGTCGAAGTTGACGGTCGGGTACACGTAGAAGCAGTCGATCGGCGGGTCGTCGGCCGGGACGTGGTCGACGACCGTGGCGGATCCGTCGGCATCGACCACCGTCGCGGTCAGGTCGGCGCGGTCGCATGCATCCTCGGGCTTGTCGGGGTGGCAGTGCCACCGCGCGAGATCCTCGTACCGCTCGCTCGTCGCGCCGGGCGTCCTGACCGCCGCGACATCAGTCGTCGATGAGCCGACGGCGGTCGTGGCGGGCACGGCCTCGGTGGTCGACGCGGCATCGTCGCCGCTCGAGCAGCTGGCGGCGAGGACGGCGACGACCGCGGCGGCGAGGAGGAGCATCGTGGTGGGACGGCGCATCGCTGCAATATAGGTCGCACCACCCGCCCCGAATCGGTTCGGGCGGTCGTTTCGAGATGAGCCGGTCAGCCATCTGGGCGGGTACGGCGTTCGATGCGGACTCGATCGATCAGCGATCGTCAGCAGGTTCCCGGCTCGCCGTCCTTCACAACAGCGAGGTCGGCTTCTCCCTCACCGAAGGGCGTGCCCGGCGGGATGTTCTGGGCCACGACGACCCAGTTGCTGTCATTGACTTGGCGTCGCCCTTGTCCGGTCGCGTCGTGGCTCAGCGACAAGAAGACACCAGCGGTCTGGATGAGATCCTGCGCATCTTGGAGGTTCATGCAGACGACGCTCGGCATGAGGGCCGGTTGGGTCGTCACCGGAGCCGGAGGAGCCGTCACCGGAGGAGCCGTCACCGGCGGAGCATCCACCGGAGGAGCCGTCACCGGTGGGGCCGTCACCGGCGGTTCGGTGACCACAGGAGCGACAGGTTCGGGCGGTGCCTCGACGACCGGGGCCGGCGGGGTCGCGGCGACAGCCTCGACCGTCGTGGGAGCGGCGCTGTCGGCCTT
>Ga0105044_10002553_pt1 | contig 24934 bp, 18 predicted proteins | sample MAT01_FD_78092 | JGI IMG/M metagenome (GOLD analysis project Ga0105044, IMG submission 78092) | Freshwater microbial communities from Lake Fryxell liftoff mats and glacier meltwater in Antarctica - MAT-01 | ecosystem: Environmental > Aquatic > Freshwater > Ice > Liftoff microbial mat | place... | reverse complement strand
TCCAGCCTTCTCCTTCGCTATAGCGCGGAGAGGAAACGCCATAAATGTCGATATTGCCTTCGTAATAATTGTTGCTGTAAATTATTTGGGAAGTTTTCCAGACAAAAGTGGCTGGCGCATATGCTCCGAAATTTTGATCCGTTTCGGTAGTAATACGTGCATTCCCGCCTTGGGTGCCCCATGTGAGATAATAGTTTAGCGTGTCGTTGTACAGACTGTACAGGTCATTTACCTGGGCATTTGCGCTGGGGTAAAGAGATGCTTCTTTGGCAGCCGTATTGCGGCGACCTACAAATTCGATAAAATCACCCACGTTAAAAATCCCGTCTGATTCGCCGGAAATGTAAATCGGAATTTCTTCCGCTTCGGCATACATTTGAATGTAGGTGGGATTGATCCCCGAGATCGGAACACCTGCATTTGCGAGATCGTTGAAGGTGATGCGGTACACGCCATCTTCGGCCACAGGAATTTTGTAGTAGCGCTGGCTGTAGTTGATCCATTCATTGCCGAAAGGCTGACCAAAGGCTGCGGCACATAAAAAGTAACAAACAAGGGCAGGTAAAATTTTTCTCACTGGCTATCCCGCTTGAATATCTGAAACCGCAGAGAGAACACATTGGAATACAATGCATCTGATTGATCGCCAATATCTGTCAGGGCGTAGTCGAGATGAAAATTCCCAAGGCGCAATCCGATTCCCAAATTTGGTTGGATGGTGTATTCTTCTGTGTTTCGAAAAGTTTTAATTTTTTGAATATTTCCAATTCCGGCGCGCAGGAAGATCATATTGATATAGCCAATTTCCACACCCAGCAATGGATCCAGACTGATGGGGTCCCCGCTGACAAGGGTGTTGCGGCGGCCATCAGTGGACATTACAGCATTTACTTCTCCAAGTACAGACAGCCGGTTAAAGTCTCTTTTATAAGCTGCTCCTAGTATAAAACGCGGCAATGTAATTTCCAGTCCATTTTGCGGAAGCTCGTTGCCTGTGGCGAGAAATACCTGTTGGGTTTCTTCATCGAGTGTGTAGTTCCAGGCATTGTATGTGGTGGTGATGTCTCGGACCATGAGGGCAAACCGCCAGTTTTTCACCTGTTGAATCGCCGCCAGATCGATTCCAAAACCCCAGCTTGTCGCAAAATCGCCGATGATGCGGTGCACCACCTTGGCGTTACCGCCCACCGACAGCCCGGGTACTTTGAGCCGCTTGGCGTATGATACCATAAAAGCATAATCCACCGCAGAGAAGCGGGTAATTCTGTCGTAATTCAATTGCCCATCGGCATCGATAAGTTGGGTGGTATTTGGAATGTCGTCTACGCCAAAGCGAATAACAGAAATAGCAATTGTGGAGGTGGAATCAATGGGTTTGGCAATGGCAGCATAATCGTATTGCGCAATTCCGGCAAAATACTCGGCGTGCATGGCGGCTATTTCAAGATCGGATTTCATGTCGGTGAGACCAGCCGGATTCCAATAACCGGCGGTGGCATCCTGCACACTGGCCACGTTAGCGCCCGACATACCAAGTGCCCGAGCACCAACGCCTATGTTGAGAAATTCATTGCTGTATTTGCGTGTTTGACCCTGAGCCATAAGCGCAGAAAGCATTATGACCAGGAAGGCGATACCGCGGGGAGTGCGGCAGGTGGAATTCAGCATAGGACGAAATTAACCATCGATTCTGGTTTAAAACAATGAAATGTAGAAAAAATTGCACGGGTAATCGTTAATTTCGTCGGCAATGAAATTGAAATCTCAGATTCCTAATCTTTTCACGCTTAGTAATTTAATTTGTGGAATGCTTGCTATATACGCCACAACTGTAAATTCGGTTCCTGTTGCGGCGTATTTAATTTTGGTGGCTGCATTGTTTGATTTTGTAGATGGTTTGGTTGCCAGGGCCTTAAACGTCGCAGGGGAACTTGGCAAACAACTCGACTCGCTTGCCGATCTGGTGAGTTTTGGTGTTGCACCTGCCTTCATTGCACTCTCGATTATTGGAAGTTTAAAGATGGAGATGTCTTTTACAATGGCATTTTTATTGGCATTTTCGCCGCTCATCATGGGGGTGTTTTCGGCTTACCGCCTGGCGAAATTTAATATTGATATTCGACAGCAGGATCAATTTATCGGATTGCCCACTCCGGCCAATGCTTTGTTTTGGTTGAGTATGCCGCTCATTGCAATGAATCTTGCCCCCGGTCATTTTTTGGATGATATATACCTGGCTTTTCTAAATTCTTTTTGGGCAGTGATCATCGCATCGGTTGTCCTTTCATTTTTGCTTGTTTCGGAATTGCCGCTCATTTCACTGAAGTTTAAAAACTTAAAGTTTCGGGAAAACAAGTACCGTTTTATTTTATTGGGCTCCGGGTTGATTTTGCTTTTGATTTTTTGGGTAAAGGCTGTTCCGATAATATTAATTTTGTACATCATTCTTTCGATCATCCAAACGCTTACACATAAAAAACATGGAATATAAAGCAGAGATAGACATTATGCCGCTTGATGCCTTGCTCGATCCGCAAGGGAAAGCGGTGACTTCGAGCATGAAAAATCTCGGTCTGTCAGAAATTACCAATGTGCGCATTGGAAAACATATCACGCTGATCGTGGAAGCGCCCAACAGTGAAAAGGCCGAAGCCAAAATCGATGAGGCTTGCAAACGACTTCTGGTCAATCAGATTATGGAAAAGTACCACTTTTCTTTAAAAGAATTAAAAACGGCTTAATGCACTTTTCGGCGCAGTTCGAAGTTTTTACCCAGATACACCCTGCGCACGGTTTCGTCGGCTGCAAGCTCTTCTGCAGTGCCCGATTTGAGTATTTTTCCTTCGAAAAGCAGGTAGGCCCGGTCGGTTATTGACAAGGTTTCCTGAACGTTGTGGTCTGTGATGAGGATACCGATGTTTTTGGTTTTGAGCTGGGCTACGATGGATTGAATGTCTTCCACAGCAATTGGATCTACCCCTGCAAATGGTTCGTCCAGCAGGATGAAATTGGGATTGACTGCCAGGGAGCGTGCTATTTCCGTGCGGCGGCGTTCTCCTCCGCTGAGAAAGTCTCCCCGGTTTTTGCGGACGTGCCCGAGTCCGAATTCATCCAGCAATTCTTCCACTTTATGGGCTTGTTCTTTTTTTGTCAGTTTGGTCATTTGCAGCACTGCCAATAGATTGTCTTCCACGCTGAGTTTTCGAAACACACTCGCTTCCTGCGGAAGATATCCCACACCTTTTTGCGCCCTTTCGTACATCGCATCTGAGGTGATTTCTTTTTCGTTCAGGAATATTTTTCCGGAATTTGGGATCACCAAGCCTACGATCATATAAAAAGTGGTCGTTTTTCCTGCGCCATTGGGGCCGAGAAGGCCAACGATTTCTCCTTGTGCCACTTCAACTGAAACACCGTTTACCACAGTGCGGCTCTTGTACTTTTTAAAAAGATTTTCCGCGCGTAGTATCATGCAGCAAAGTTAGAACTGAATATCAAATCCAATGAGTATGCCAAGTTGTTTTACATTCGGATTGTCGAGGTACGTCAGTCGCCAGATGGCATCCACCCTAAAAAACCGAAAAATATTTTCAACTCCGATGTAGGCTTCAGCATATGGCTTGTTGTCGAAAGTAAACGTGCGATCCGGCAATATCATTAATTCGAGATGTTTTTGGTCAAAACCCCCATAAATACCATTTAAGCCCACCAATTCCCGCCATTTCAACTTCTTGAAAAGGGGAATTTTATTCAGGAAAAATCCTTCGAGGTGGTATTCAAAACGGGCGGATGCGTAACGATCACTGACAAATTCAAAAAAGTTCATCGTATTAAAAGCGGCACTGTTGTTAAATATGCTCTCATTGCCAGAGTGAACAAACAACAATGGATAGGGGGCTCTCTCCCAAGTGTTTCCGCCTTCGAAAACATAGTATAAATTCCCGAAAGGACCCAGGGGGATGCGGTCAGAAATGTTGAGCGTCAGCTTTTGATACTGAAATTGACTATCAAAAACTCCTTTCATTCCCAGTGTTGCTCGCGCCCGGATAATGGGATATTTGCTTCCCAGGCTTATGCGTTCGAATTCTCCGCTCACGAATGTTTCGCGAAAAGCAAAACGGGTTCCAATGGACAATTCAGAAGTAACAATGTCTTCAATGATGAAGGGAATATCCAGCGGGTTGTCCTGTGTTACGCGCGCAAATTGCCAGTCTCCGCGGGCAAACAGGTCTTGTCTTGAAAATTCCAACCGGGTAGAAAAACCAGTAAACCATTCCCTTTCTGTAAAAAACCGGACACTTTCATTGAAAATCAAACGATCTTGTGGATTTCTGACCGTTAAAAACTGGATGAAGTGGTCGCGGGGGAAGAAGTTAGGAACCTGACCGATCATTTCCATATCCTTCGTATAGTAAGCTCCGATGGTATGCCATTTTTTTTTGCTGAGAAAATATGAGCCACCGAGGCTATATTTGAATTCCTTATCTCTCAGCCCATATGCCGCATAACCCTCCAACATGAAATTGGTACTGAAATCATTGCTTGTGCGCAAGCCAAATTTTGGGCGCACCCCTTCCACGGAATTGAAGCTTAAAAAGGTAAATACAGGGCCGATTTCCACAGGACCCTGAATAACATATCCCTGCACAAGGAAATTTATGATGTCCACATAGGTCATAAACATCTTGTTGTTTTTCAGGCTATCGACCATATTATATACTGCCTGCTGCTTTTCAGTCAGGGTTTCATGTCGTACTTCATTCCAGTATTGATCATCTTTTTCGTTTACCTGCGTTTCGACGACCACCTGCTCAGGCCCGGCATAGAATTCCGGTTCTTTCGGTTGGTTTATTACGAAGTTATCGTAGGTCGTAGTCTTTTTTCCGTAAAATCCCGTTTCTTTTTCGAATAAGGTAAAATCGGCGAGAAGCTCTTCCCTCACAAGCATCCATACCTCGCGTTCAACTTCTTCGTATTCGTGGTACACTTTGAGTTCCGATATGAAGTTGATGTTTGCGCTTTTCAGTATTTCGGCTGAAATCTCCTTGATGGCGTAGGTCGTATCATTAACCCAGAAGTGACCCTGAAACACAAGTTCATTTTCATTTTTTGGAATGAAATCCAGTTTGTAACACCACTTGCTGTTTATATAGGCGCTGTCTACAAGGAAATACTTGTAGAAAACCAATCCATAACCGGAGATCGGGCTGATGAAGTTTTTACCAAAAATGCCAATGGAATTTTCATAGATATTGAAGTCCTGATACATCTGACCCAGAAATTGAGATACACTTTCGTTATTGATACCAGAAATTCTTGTGGCATGAATGAATTCTTTCCGGCCCCTGGGATTGCGTTGATAATAGAAATCGGAGAAGTTTTCGGTCATAAAAAATGGCAGTGAAACTTTTTTATTGGTTGAATCCAGGTTGTCGAAAATGAAATCAAACTGTTTGAAAAGTTTTCGCTGTGTAAATTTCTCGCTCAGGTTGTTCAGGTCAAACTGAACCTTACTGTACGTTTCGTATTGATAAGCATCGAGTTTTTCCCGGTTGTTCACAGGTTTATTGGCTATGATGTTTCGCAAAATGACGTGGGCCGGATTTTCAAAATCTTTTGCATTGATCACTACCTCTCCAAGGCTGACAGAACCTTCTTCCAAAAAGAAATCGATCACCTGAGTAACATCTTTCTTTACTTTTTTTGCCAAAGGCTTATATCCAACCGAGGAAGCTTTCAGCGAATCGGAAGCCAAGTAAGTTTCAAGGCTATAAAGCCCGTTGATATCCGTAGTGGTGCCGACTTTGCTTCCAGTAAATGCCAGATTAACGAAAGGGAGGGGTTCTTTGCTCACCGCGTCGTATACCCCACCGGAAATGATGGTCTTTTGCCCCTTCGCGTCAGAAATGGACAGAAACGACAAGAAAGAAGCGACAAAAATCAGTGAGAATCTGACGTATTTGATTGAGCATGAGCCCATAAAATAAAATATTCAAAGCCTTCTTTAGCGGGTCAAAGGTCGGATAATTTTGAGATAAAAGGGAGAGAGTTTTGTTAAGCTTTTTTGGCATTTCTGACCACCACGCGGGCAATGTAAATACTGATTTCGTACAAGATTACCAGAGGAATCGTCACCAATATCTGACTTGTGATATCGGGGGGCGTTATAATGGCAGATACAATTAAAACTCCGACGATGGCGTGCTTGCGATATTGCCGGAGAATAGCCGGGGTGACTACTCCTATTTTGGCAAGGAAATAAACGACAATGGGCAATTGAAACACAATGCCACTGGCAAGCGTTGTCGTCGTAATAGTAGAAATGAAGGAATCAAGTGTTATGATATTGTCAACCTCATCGCTCACGGTATATCCACCCAGAAATTGAATTGAAAGCGGAGCGATCACAAAATAACCGAAACCTACACCGAGTAAAAACAGTATGGAAGTAAAGAATACAACACCACGGGCAGTATTGCGCTCTTTTTCGTGCAAACCGGGCTGAACAAAGGACCAGATTTGATAGAACACATAAGGAAATGATACGACGAGACCTGCGATAATTGAAACGACCAGGTGGCTGGAAAACTGTCCGCTCATCGAGATGTTTTGTAACTCAAAAGATGAAGTAAGGCAGAGTCCATCACCCATACCGGCAAATTGAGAAAAAGCACAGAAAAGCCGATAAGTAATAAATGAGGCGTCCTTGGGAGCGAGGATAATTTCGTCAAAAACAAAACCTTTAAATATGAACGCCACAATGGCACAAACCAAAATTGCGATCACTGCCTTGATGATCTTCCATCTCAATTCCTCGAGGTGTTCCAGAAAAGACATTTGCTCAGAACCTTCCATTAAAAAGTGACTTCAGTGATAAAGAGTGCAAAACTAATACAATTCACAGGGTGGGAATTCCTTTCATCACAAAGCATTTTTCTGTACCTTTCGTACTTTACAACCCAGACAACATATTCTTATAAAATCGCCGTGATAAATGTTGCAGGTAAAACTTAAAGTATTATCTTAATCCTGTGAAATTCAAGTTGACCCCGTCCTTGATCGTTAGCGCGTTAAAAAATAAAGAATAATAAGATTTGATGAAAATATGATCACCGATACAATCTCGCCAAAAGAGGCGCTCTCAAAGTTTTTCGGATTCTCCCGGTTCAAAGGAGAACAGGAATTGGTAATCGAAAGCATTTTAAATGGCCATCACACTTTTGTGATTATGCCAACCGGAGGGGGTAAATCCCTCTGTTATCAATTGCCTGCTCTGATGAAGAGCGGTACAGCAATCGTAGTGTCGCCGCTCATCGCATTGATGAAGAATCAGGTAGATGCCATTCGCGCAGTGAGTGAACAGGAAGGCGTGGCACACTTTTTAAATTCTTCACTGAATAAGGCTGATATTGCCAGGGTAAAGGAGGATATTACCTCCGGAGTTACCAAACTTCTTTACATGGCTCCCGAAAGCCTTACCAAACAGGAATATGTCGATTTCCTGCGCGATTCTGATATCTCGTTTTTTGCTATCGATGAAGCCCATTGTATTTCTGAATGGGGTCATGATTTCCGACCAGAATACAGGCGATTGCGCACGATCATAGAAGAAATTGCCGATGCCCCGGTCATTGCTCTTACCGCAACAGCCACCGACAAGGTGCAGCAGGACATTCAAAAAAACCTGCAAATGCTCGATGCAAATGTGTTTAAGGCATCTTTCAACAGGCCAAATCTCTATTATGAGATGAGACCAAAAAAAGATGTGATCCGCGAAATCATCAAATTTGTAAAATCAAAACCTGGAAAATCGGGGATCGTTTACTGCCTGAGCAGAAAAAAAGTCGAAGAAGTAGCCGAGGCACTACGTGTGAATGGAATTCGCGCATTGGCCTATCACGCAGGAATGGACGCAGGTATGCGGGCGGGTAATCAGGATGCTTTCCTGAACGAAGATGTGGATGTGATCGTGGCCACCATCGCTTTCGGAATGGGTATTGACAAACCGGATGTGCGTTTCGTCATTCACCACGATATTCCAAAAAGTATCGAAAGCTATTATCAGGAAACGGGTCGCGCAGGTCGCGATGGGGGCGAAGGTTTCTGCCTTGCTTTCTACAGCTATAAAGACATTGAAAAACTCGAAAAATTTCTTCAGGGCAAGCACGTCTCAGAAATGGAAATTGGACGTCAGTTGCTACAGGAAATTGTTTCTTACGCCGAAACAAGTGTTTGCCGAAGAAAATTCATCCTCCATTATTTCGGCGAAACTTTCGACAGTGACAATTGCCAGGAAATGTGCGATAATTGCAAATTTCCCAAAGAACAGATTGAAGGAAAAGAGCAAATGACCACCCTGCTGGAAACCATCAAAGCCACCAAGGAGCGGCATAAAGCCAAATATATTCTGCAAATTCTCACGGGAACCGAGAGCACAGAGGTAAAAACTTACAAAGATGAAACACTCGAAGTCTTTGGTGCGGGACGGGAATTTGAGGAGAAGTTTTGGAACGGAGTTATCCGTCAGGCCACCCTTTTGGCATTGGTTCAAAAAGAGATAGAAACTTACGGAACGCTTAAAATAACAGCCGAAGGCAAGAAATTTCTTAAAAAACCATGGAGCGTCAAACTGGTCAAAGAACATGACTACAGCGATGTGGATGATGTAAATGATATGTCATCGCGCGATATGGGCAAAGGCGCATCTGATGAAAATCTCTACCGCATGCTCGAGAGCTTGCGCAAAAAAATCAGTGACAAGGAAGGGCTTCCCGGATATGTTATTTTTCAGGATCCTTCCCTGCAGGAAATGGCCATACAATATCCGATCACGCAGGAAGAACTCACCCACATCGTGGGTGTGGGCACGGGAAAAGCGAAAAAATTCGGGGACCCGTTTCTCAAGCTGATCAAGCAATATGTGGATGACAATGAAATTGAAAGACCCCAAGACTTTGTAGTCAAATCGGTGGTCAATAAGTCAGGGCTGAAAGTCCATATTATTCAGAATATCGATAGAAAGGTTCCACTTGATGACATCGCCAAAGCCAAGGGCAAAGATCTCGAGGATGTTATCTCCGAAATTGAGGCCATCGTTGGTTCGGGTACGCGCGTGAGCATCGCTTATTACATCAATGATATTCTTGATGAAGACGAACAAAGCGATATTTACGATTACTTCATGGAAGCTGTATCTGACGACATCGCGGAGGCGTACGAAGAATTTGAAGGAGATTTTACCGAAGAACAATTGCGCCTGATGCGCATTAAATTCATGAGCGAGGTCGCTAATTAGAGTCTGTCAATACACTCAAGTGGCTGAGCCAGAAAGGTCAATATCAAGTCCCAAGACCAAGCCTAAGGCATGGGCGCACGCACTTTTGGAAACCAAGGAGTCCCGCTGCAGCGGGATGACTGTTTACAAAAGAAGTGCAACGCCGATCTAAGATCAAGCCGAAGGCATGATATTGGACTTTATAGGCAGACACTAATTAAAACTTCTTAAAGCTGCAATGCCCCAATTGCCAGCCAGGCCATCAAGGCACTGCCGGTAATCAGCGCATCTTCGTCGATGTCAAATCGGCTGGTATGCAATGGTGCACCCAGACCTTTGTCCGTATTAGATATGCCCAGCCTGTAGAAACACGCCGGAATTTCCTGCCCGTAATAGGCAAAGTCTTCAGCCGTCATGCGCAGGGGAAGATCGTGGACAAAAGTTTCGCCGAGGAGCTCCTCTGCTTTCGATTTGGCCCACGCGGTGAGTTCCGGATTGTTTACAAGACAGGGATAGCCTTTTCGGATTTCAATGTCAGCTGTAGCACCCATCGATTCGCAAATCCCACCGATTAATTGATGTATTAAGCCGTGGGCTTCAGCGCGCCAGTCTTCGTCTATGGTTCGCAGCGTCCCTTCGAGCGTGACTTTGTCCGGAATAATATTCGTCGCACCCATCCCTGTTATTTTTCCGATAGAGAGAACAGTGGGTGTTGCCGCATTTGATCGCCTGCTCACTATTTGCTGAAGCGCGGTGATCACATGCGCAGCAACCAGAATTGGATCAATCAACCGGTGGGGTAGTGCCGCGTGGCCGCCTTTCCCATTGATGGAAATATAGAGTTCATCTGCGGATGCCATATAAATACCCGGTCGAAAACCCACATGGCCTTTTTCCATTTCGGGATAGACATGCTGGCCAAAAATGAGCTGCACGTCCGGGTTTTTTAATGCCCCATCCGCGATCATCAGTGAAGCACCTCCCGGAATACGTTCCTCAGCCGGCTGGAAAAGCAGGCGAACACCGCCGGGCAATTCACTTTCTTTCGATTTTAGAATTTGGGCTGCACCCAGAAGGCAGGTTGTGTGAACATCATGACCGCAGGCGTGCATGACTCCCGGATTTTTCGACGCGTATGCCACCCTGTTTTCTTCCTGAATGGGCAGCGCATCCATATCACCCCGCAGTGCAATCAGTTTCCCTTCATTTGAGCCGATGTGAGCGACAATGCCATAACCTCCGATATTTTCCGTAAAAGGAATATTCAAACTCTGCAATTTTCGCGCGACAAAGGCGGATGTTTCTTTTTCTTCAAAGGAAAGTTCGGGATGTGCGTGAAGATGGCGACGGGTGGCTACCAATTCGGAATGAAGTGATTGAGCCTGGTGCAACAGATCGTTTTTTGATATCACAGCTTGTCTAAAAAAGATTTATAAGAAAGAATCATTTGGACGGACGGGTACAAAACAAGTAGGGACGTCTTTCCGGTTGCCATACCAACCGAGGCGGGTGGTGCTGCTATCTTCACAGAAGACTTTAAAAATCAAGCGCCAAAGATAAATAAAATACAGAGGGGAGTACAATGCCATCGTCCACACCCCAGGCCCAGTCGAGCCTTACGAAATATCCAAGAAGGCGGCTTCTCACGCCCATGCCATAGCCAAAAACAATCGGGTTCCTATTGTTTTCGACTTCTATGGTATAATCTCCACGGACGATTACCATGCTGTTGAAGGCATTTTCTTCGGCATACGGAGATGGTCCGGTCCAGGCTGACCCCATGTCTCCAAAAGCAATGACCTGGAAATTTTCGAGGAAATCGCTCTTCAGGGGACGGTTGAACAGATATTTGAATATTGGCCATCTCACTTCCGAGTTTACCACGCCGAAGCTATTTCCGTTGCGCACATTATAAAAGAAGCCTCGCATGGGTCCACCCATCGTTTGGAAGGCATAATTTTGATTTGGGTCCAGGGGCACACTATTGTCCGATTTGGGAAACATCCAATTGTCGACACCACCGAGGAAATAAACAAGCCTTTCCCGACCCAGAGATGTGCTCCAAGCCACCCTGTTGGCCCAGATAAGCTGGCGGTGAATTTTGGTATAATGCCTGGCATCCAAACCCATTACAATAAAATCCCGATCAAAATTAAATGGATCCCGGTAATATTCGCCCCACGCTTTCCAGCGCATGCCCTGGTACAAATTCAGGCCCAGTCCGAGGGTATTGTCAAAAACGACTTCCCCTTTCAGACCGGCATAATTAAAAACACTGGTACCGCTTTCAAGGCTTGTTCGGTCGGTGGCCAGCTCTATGAATTGATCGACGCGGTACATTCCACTTCCACGTAAACTGAATACTTCATTAATCGGATAGCTGAGGCGATATGATCCGTGATAGTTAATGATTTTAAAAGCACCCTGACCGACGTTAAACGAATTGGCCTGACGAAATATTTGAAATCTTTTGTCCAACCGTTTTGATAGATTCTCCGCGCCCACCATGTAACTGCTGTTACTGAGATTGAAAGGAATGCGGAATCCGCCGACAATCTTATAATCCTCAAAAAGGTCACTGATTCCAAATTTCACAAGCCCGCTTATCCCGGGATTGAGGTTGTCGGGCCCGGTTAACTCCTGATAAAATTCAGTCATGAAAGAGTTATCGGCTTGCGCCAAAACATAATCGACCGTAAAATTTGTGTTGTAATTCCGCGCCCCCGGGAGCGTCAGGGAATCGAGCTTCGTGCCGGACTCACGGGAAGGGCGGTAGGGTGTTCGGGTATCTGGAACTTCGGTAATGGTGATTGTTTCTTTTTCGTATGAAAAATCTTTTTCGCCTTCAAAAACATAGTTTTCAATGTCTATTTCGGATTCAGGTTTTAAATCTGGGATTAATACGATCGGCGTTACGGTTTCGATGTCAGGGTCATCTGTAAGACCGTCTTCAGGAGTGATGCGTTCAGCTTCATCATCCTGAGCCCCCTCGCGTCGCTGACCCAACGTGCCCGGTACGTCATTTTTGAAGAGACCCGAATAGAATTGGTATTTTTTCTTGTCGTAAACAAAAGTGCCAAATTGACCTGTGCGTGAATGAGCGCTGTAGTTTAAAAGGTCGACCTGATAGGAAGACAGCGATGTCGCTGTGGTAAAATAACTATAGTGAATCGTGGTATCAATCCGGGAGATGGTGCTATCATAGGTGGCCACATAGCGGTTCATTGTACCCTCATAATCCGCCAAAAATGTGTACCGCACACTGTCATACTGAAATGGGTGATGTTCTATGAGGTCCGGTGTGTTCGTTACGCGCTCAAGATTTGGCGACCGGGAGGTGAGATTATAAGCAAAAACATCTCTGTTGCGCGGTATTTCGTTGATTGTCAAGCCCGTTCTTAGGGTGTCATCCGGCCGGTTGGATGTGAATATGATTCGATTCCCATCGCTTGAAAAACTCGGATCGAAATCACCATACATATCATTGGTGAGTCGCTCCTGACGGTTTCCGATGGAATAATAGAGATAGAGATCAGTCTGACCATTGTCAACACCGGAAAAAACCATTTGCTGGCCATTCGGGCTATAATCCATTGAAAGCACTTTGTCAAGCTGAAAAACAGGTCGGGTAGTCGTCCTTTTATCCTCCAGATTGTAGTTGCTCAAAAACAATTCACCGCGTTTTTCAGTAATATATGAAAACACATTTCCGGAAGGGTGCCACGTGATAACCGGAAAACTGTAATCAGGTATGCGTTGCAACTTATGCTCGGCTTTTAATATTTTTTTTCGCTTATTGTTCTCCAGGTCATGCAAATACATGCGGTATTGCCCCAGGATATTGTTTACATAAACAGCATGCGTGCCATCCGGACTCAGTTCAAACTGGGTGTAAATCCGTCCTTTTTTTGATTTGATGGGCAGCTCTTTAAGGTCGACTTCCGATTTCGTAAGCTCTGCCAGCGCATATTCTCCGCGGTTGTAAGCCAGAAATTCCTGCGTAATAGAACTCAGCGATTTTCCCAAAACGAAAAGAAACCCACTCTCTACATTTCGACTCACGCGCGACATGTAGAGGATGTTAGGAATGATATTCTCGCCATAAACCTGAGCGACATATTTCCAAAGGGCGTATCCCGCGATTTCGGCTTCCCTTCCTTCCAGCCGGTTAAATTTTTCATATGCGCCGGATAAAATCCCACTTCTGATGCGGCTTTCCACTTCTGCGTCCAGGTCTTTTGAAGCGTAGCTGATCAATCCGTTGATGTACCATGGAGGCAAGTTAAGGAGTGTTGAACTTTTCACGACTTCCCGCCAGTTTCCGCCGTAAAGAATTTGGTTGATAAGGACGTGGGCGATTCCATGACGCAAATTTTGTTCAAACTGGATATAGTCTCCCTCGAAGTAAATAAAAACCTTTGAACCGACAATACGGGTGGATCCGCCAATATTATTGAGGTCATCACCTGTGATACCTATATTGCTTTGCTTAAAATCGCTCTGGGTATTGTAGACGATAAACTGAACCTTGTCGCTCATGGGATAGTCAAACATATCTTCCAGAGAGCGTATATTCTTTTCGGCTACCTTGCTGGTAAAAGAGGCCAATTGCTGACCACCTTCATAAAAATATGTATCGAAGGTATCAAAACGGTATTGTTGCCACAAAAAGGTGCGATATTGAACCCGGTTTTTGCCAAATTCATTTTGTGATCCCTGGTAAAACTGTCCATATCCTGATAATCCAATGAAAATCAGGATAAAAAGCAAAAATATAAAGCGGACGTTTTTCAGCATAAGGCGAAGACGTAAAGATAACTAAAATGCCTTCTTATTATTTCGATACACAGGCGAAAAACGCTTGTCGACTGCTTTAAAACAGTTGGGAAATCAATTTCCCTACCTTTGCGGAAAATTGGGTGTATGCTGCGGATTCAAACTTTTACTTTCAATCCTTTTCAGGAAAATACCTATCTCGTATTCCTCGATTCGGGTGCTTGTATGATTGTGGATCCGGGTTGCTTCAACCGGGAGGAAGAAGCAGAACTCGAAAATTTCATTGCGGAGAACGGCTTAAAGCCAAAATTCCTGGTGAATACACATTGCCATATTGACCATGTATTGGGCAATGCCTTTGTGGGCAAAAAATATGGGTTGAAACCTTATTTTCATCCCAAAGAACAAGCCGTGATGGATGCAGTGGAAATGGTAGCAGGGATGTATGGCGTGCCCTACACGCCATCACCCGAAGGGACGTATTTTGACGGAGATCACATTTTTCTTGAAGATGAAAGATTTGATCTTTTATCTGTTCCCGGGCATTCGCCGGGTCATGTGGCTCTTTATCACGCCATCTCAGGCAATTTGTTGGCAGGCGACACGCTTTTTTACGAAAGTGTAGGACGGACAGATCTGCCAGGCGGGCATACGGAGACTTTGCTGAATTCGATCCGGAAGGAATTGTTTATACTGCCAGAAGCTACGGTGGTGTATTCGGGCCATATGCAGCCTACGACCATTGGCCATGAAAAGAAACACAATCCATTTTTGAAATAATTTACCAGGGCCGGTTGCTGTCTGTCATTCCAAAGAGGGTTTCCGTGCTTTTTCTTTTTCCGGGCCCTTTTGGTGGGCATTTGCGTTTCGACTTGTTGTCAAACATCATGATGTTCAACCGGACAATCACCGGTCTGTAACGAGAATTGAAAATGGCCATGGTCGATTTCATCTGATCAAATGCGTAAAGGGTCAGAATGGGCGTTTCGACCGAAGGGATGATGAGGAATTTGGGCGAAACCCTGAAGCCAAACCCCAATCGGTAGTGTACCTGAGAGAGCAGATCGGGGGCCATCATTTGATCAATGGGCAAACCGCGCCGGTTGAAAAACACATTTTCACCCACTTTGTAGTCTGCATTAATACCGATCGCATTCGTCATAAACGTGTGGTCGGAAAACTGTCTGATATTGGTGGCATTGAAGGATGCGGTGAGATACTGTTCTGTAAAAACGCCCTCACCATCGTAAAAAAAAGGTGTGGATCGATCCGGATCGTCGAGCACAGCGCGGAAAGTTTCCGTTCCTCTCAGGCTTTTATATCCGACAGCGAAATCAACATAACTGATAAGTCTCGAGGCATCAATAGCATAAAACCTGCCGACTTCGATACCAATCCCTATTTTTCCGGCAGCCCTGTATGCAATGTCGTAAATCGTGTCTGAACCCAGAGAGAGACGCTGGTTGGCCTGCTTCAAAGGAGGAGCCATGTAAGTAATGGCGGGGCTGAAGATCCATCCTTTTCGTTCCAGATTTCCCTGCGTGGGAAATACATCGCGGTTTTTGCGCAAATGCTGTTGCGAAAATACCATAACTGGCAAAAGAATCAAAAGGGTGACGAGCAATCTACGCATACAACAGGATTTTTCTGGTGTAGCTCAAGGGGGGAATTTCAATACGTCCCGAGATTCCGAAAGTTACCTCTTTACAACGAATTTGCGGCAAGAATAGTCTCTTCGATTTCACCGCTGTCCCAAACCTGCTCAATATCCGGCCTCGCCATGATTTCAGCCATGATTTTTTCCTGGCGCTTGCCATCAGAGAGCGCCACAGAGTAGCGGGTATCGCTGAAGGTAACCTGCGTGTAAAGCGGCGTCCACTTGTCCGGATGTTTGCCGTGAATTTTGGCTTCAATTTTCTTTTGTAGCAGAAATCGGGGATCTCCCACGAGATCGCGCATCTCCACGTAGTTTCGCATGGCGAGCTCGGCGATGGCATCCGCATCGGGTTTGCGCAGTTCCTGGAACCGGTCGAGTATTTTAGGCCAGTTTTCGGCGTGTTCCACCATCAGTTCTTCCATCACGGAGCAATCTTCAAAACCAGAATTCATACCCTGGCCATAAAAAGGTACAATCGCATGTGAGGCGTCTCCGAGCAGGCAGGTGTTGTGGCGCACCCATGGATAACATCTGATAATCACCAGGTCGGAGAGGGGGTGGCTGTGGTAATTGGACAATAAATCAGGCACGAGGGCATAGAAATCCGGAAAAACCTCCTTGAAAAATGAATCGATTTTGGAGTCCGAATCCAAGGCTGTAAAAGAATGTTTGCCCGTGTATGGCATGAATAGCGTACATGTAAAACTCCCTCCAGGATTGGGCAGGGCAATCAACATATACCCGCCCCGTGGCCAGATATGCAGCGCGTTTTTTTCGATTTGAAAACTTCCGTTTTCGCCTGCCGGCAAAAGAAGTTCGCGGTAGCCGTGGGGAATGAATTCCTGCTGATAATTGAAACGCGGGGTGCGCATCATGTCGGCGCGAACCTGTGAAAAGGCGCCGTCCGTTCCAAAAATCAGATCGGCCTTTTCGGTGCGTTGTTCGCCGGTCACATTGTTTTCAAAGTGGGCAGTGCTTTTATCAAAGTCCACCTGCACACATTTCCAGTCGAAGTTCATTTCGACTTGTCGTTGGGCAGCCAGGTTGAGCAGGGCCACATTCAGTTCTCCACGCGAAACAGAATAAATGGCCTGGCCCTCTTTGCCATAAGGCTGATAAGTTTCGTTGCCTATGATATCATGAATTTTTCGGCCGTACATGGGAATGGAAACATCGCGGATGTGCTCTTCCAAACCGACCATGCGTATGGCTTTCCAACCGCGGTGACTCAGGGCGAGGTTGATTGATTTACCCGCCACCATTTCGACATTCCGCATGTCGGGTCGGCGTTCGTAAAGCTTTACGGGATGCCCTTTTGCGGCGAGGTTGGCTGCGTGAAGTGCTCCTACAAGACCGCCGCCAATGACCAAAACTTTCTTCATTTGATTATTTCTAAGATTCCGTTATCTACTTCTATGATTTCATCAGGCCCGCTTTCAACGTTTCTCCAAATTGCCAGATATCTCCAAAACTGTTATAAAGCGGCACCGGAGCAAGTCGGATCACATTCGGTTCCCTCCAGTCTACAAAAACACCGGATTTCATCAAATGGTTGAAAATTTCTTTGCCATGTCCGGGTATTAGCAAACTTGCCTGACATCCCCGGCGATCAAAGTCGGATGGTGTGATGGTCTGGATGTCAACTTTTGCCGATACGGCAACAGCCTGAATCACCTCGTCGAAATAGGCGCTCAATTTCAAGCTTTTCTCCCGGAGTTTTACCATGCCCGCTTCCGCAAAAATACGCAGCGAAGCCAGGTGTGGAGCCATGGATAGTATCGGGGCATTGCTCAATTGCCATCCTTCGGCGCCCGGAATAGGGTCAAATCCGGGTTGCATCTTGAAACGCTCCTTTTTATTGTGCCCCCACCAACCCGCAAAACGCGGCAAACTCCTGTCGTTGGCGTATTTTTCGTGAACAAATATGCCGGACACGGCACCCGGACCGCTGTTCAGATACTTATAGGTGCACCATGCAGCAAAATCCACGCCCCAATCATGCAGATGCATTGGCACATTGCCAGCGGCATGGGCCAGGTCAAAGCCAACCACCGCTCCGGCTGCGTGTCCTGCTTTGGTGATACGCTCCATATCGAAAAGCTGACCCGAATAGTAGTTCACGCCGCCCCAGAATACCAGCGCGATTTCATCGGCGTGTTCTCTGATTTTTGCCTCGATATCCTCTTCGCGAATGGTGTGTTCGCCTTCGCGGGGAGGCACCTCAATGATGGCGTCTGCGGGCGCGAAACCATGAAATTTAACCTGTGATTCCAGGGCGTATTGATCGCTGGGGAATGCTTTGGCCTCGCAGATGATTTTGTACCGTTTGCCTTTTGGCCGGTAAAAACTAACCATCAGAAAATGGAGATTCGCAGTGAGCCCGTTCATGTGCACAACTTCTTCTTTTTTCGCCCCGACGATTTTCGCTGCAGGTTCCATCAACAATTCGTGGTAGCTGTACCAGGGATTCCGGGCTTCAAAATGACCCTCGACACCGAATGTTGCCCAATCTTCCAACTCGGCATTGACTGTTTCGCGAACGGATTTGGGCTGGAGGCCAAGTGAATTTCCAGTAAAATAAACCACCGGTCTGCCCTGGTGTTGTGGAAAATGAAATTTGTCCCGAAAAGATGCCAGAGGATCAGCGGCATCAAGGGCCGCAGCTTTGTCGCGAAGTTCATTCATTTGTGACCGGGCTTTTAAATGTAAATTTGCACCCGAAAAACAGTCGGGTATTCGAATATTTTGACCCAAAGGTAGCCAAACATGGAAAGAGAAAAATCAAAAGCATTGTATGCAAAAGCCCTGACACTTTTTCCCGGCGGGGTGAGCAGTCCGGTGAGGGCATTCAAGGCGGTGGGCGGCACGCCACTCTTTATGGATCGCGGTGAAGGCAGTCATATCATTGATGTGGATGGCAACAGATATCTGGATTTTTGTTGCTCGTACGGACCTTTGATTTTGGGCCACGCACCCGCCGAAGTGGTGGAAGCCATCCATGCCACCGTATCAAAGGGAACCACTTTTGGTGCGCCCACGGCCCTGGAAAATGAACTGGCTGACCTCATTATTTCCAACCACCGCTACCTGGAAAAAATCCGCTTTGTGAGTTCGGGCACCGAAGCGGCCATGAGCGCCATCCGGCTCGCCCGTGGCTACACTGGTCGCGACAAGATTGTAAAATTTGACGGATGTTACCACGGTCACGTGGATGCCTTGCTCGTGAATGCCGGCAGCGGTTTGGCGACGTTAGGCACATCATCATCGGCAGGTATTCCGGAGGCTTACGCCAAAGAGACCATCGTATTGCCGCTCCACGACCGCGAGGCAGTGGAACTGGCGGTTAAGAAATACGGAGGCGATATCGCTTGTATCGCCATTGAACCCATACCGGCTAACAATGGTTTGCTGATTCAGGGCAAAGAATTTTTGCAGTTTTTGCGGGATGTCTGCGACAGGGAGAATATTCCGTTGTTTTTCGATGAGGTCATCTCGGGATTTCGCGTTGGATTTGAAGGGGCGGCAGGTTATTATGGTATCCGTCCGGATATTGTCGCTTTTGGCAAAATAATCGGAGGCGGATTGCCCGTGGGTGCTTATGGTGCCAGCAAGGAAATCATGGGATTCATTGCGCCGGATGGGCCTGTTTATCAAGCTGGAACGCTCAGCGGAAATCCTGTGGCCATGGCGGCGGGCAAAGCCCAAATAGCGGCCTGTCTCGCACCGGGATTTTACGAAAGTCTCGAAATCAAAATGAATGATTTTGCGGAAGCCATCAATACCCACGCCCAAACGAAGAAGTATCCATTTAAAATCGTTCACATCGGCTCCATATTCTGGCTGGCGTTTTCCGACAAGGAATCCATTACCTCCAGCGCCGAAATAGACGGGGTGAAAATGAATCCGCTTTTCAGCAAAATGCACGCCCTCTTGCTCGATCGGGGCATTTACCTCGGTCCGTCGGGCTATGAGGTCGGATTTATCTCCCGGGCCCATTCGAAAGCCGATTTGGATCAGGCGGTGGAAGATTTCAAAGGGTGTTTGGATGTGATTTTTGGTTGAGAATCCACTGCCAGATATTTCTGGCTCGTATTCAATTCCGGCAGGTTTTCTTAGCTGCTTACCGGTGAAGTTTTTATTCTCAGATTCTTCAATTCCTCCAGATTCTTCTCATGGTCGAAACCGTGGGCTATTCCACTATCTATTCCTTCCTGAATGTCGTTTTCCAAGGCAATGACCTTACTTTCTTCGGTTTCCAATAACCGCAGTCCTGCCCAGATTACTTCGCTGACATTCTTGTATTTACTTGTCGTAACTTGGCTTTGAACAAATTGGTCGAAATAATTCCCGAGGGAGATGGATGTATTCTTGCCCATCTTTTTATTCTATTTCTCAAAAGTCCTGCAGTTGGTATGTTTATCCAATTGCACGCAACTCCCGCGTATTAAAAATGTAGCAAATTTGTCACGTTACTCTGTCCGACCCGATTTTGTTTTGAGGACGGGGCTCTCCGCGATAAGCACTGAGCTCCAATCTACTGCACTACGATTTTTCCGGTCATGTTTTCTCCGAGCGTTTCGTCATAGATGTGTAACAAATACAACCCACGTGGTAAACCTGCCACAGGAAAAACAAACTGATTGGCTTCATTTATCTTCATTTCAACCACTTTCACTCCAGAAATGCTGTACAGTTTGGCCAAACCAGTCAATTGTGAATCAAGATGAATAAAAACCTGATCCGAGGTAGGATTTGGAAATAAGGTGAACCGGGTTTCTGCTTCAACAGACTGATCGAGCGCATGGGGTGGGAGAGTCTGAATGTTTTGGGGAATGATGCCAAACCGAACAATCAACCTTGGATGTTTTGCAGAATTACTGTATTCTTTGCTAAACAGGTTTACATTTCTCAACGAACCTTCCAACTGGCTTTGCAGGGCAATTGAAAGAATTCCATCGCCAGAAGTCTCATTCAGGAAGGCATCCGTCACATCCCAATCCATGAGATTGCGTCCGAAATGAGCGGATAGTATGGTCGCATCAGGTATTGGTTTGGAATTCCAGGTCACCGTGTTCTCTTCCCACGAATCGTTTTGAACGAAATGCGCCGAAATGGGTGCTGTTTTTCCCAAAGGACTCATGGCCTTTTTGGATGCCTGAAGGTATACCCGCTCCACCGGCTGATTGGCATAGGCCGAAACGTCAAACTTTAAGAATGAAATCCGGTCAAAATTGTCACTGCCATCATCTTTCACAACCAGTTCAATTTCCTGCCCGTGCGTTTGGTCCGCATAAATTCCGCCGCGCACGTAGGAATCGGCGAGGGGTGATATGTAGTTTTCTGAAAAGTTGACGATCAGTTGGGGGTGAAAGTTGGGATTGCTGGCTTCCTTGGAATGGAAAATGATGTATTCTCCGGAATTGTTCAATTCAGTGATGGCCAGACTCAGCCAGTTGCTGGTATAGGCGATATTCTGCAGGAGTGCTGTGAGATCCCATTCGACAAATGGTGAATCGCCATTTTGTGTGTCAAGGAGCTCCGTGAGTGCCGGTTTGAGAAATGAATTGTAGGTAAGTCCGTTTTCCGTCCAGAAATTGCTTTCGCAAAAATGCAGATTGTATAAGGCATTTACCACATTCGCACTGTTGTAGCTTTTTACATAGAGTTTTAATTTGGCGCTTTCAATGCGGCCCTTACCCTGCAAGTCTTGTATTTGAAAGCGCAAATAGGTTTCTACATTGTTTTTAGAATTGCCCGGGATGTATTTTGCTCCCAGCCTACTGTCACTCCCAAAGTTTGTTCCGGCCAAAGTACCCCCGCGCACCGCACAATCGTCAGTGGGTTTCAATATCGTTGTGAATGGTTCGCATGGTGTCAGGGTGCTGTAACAATCGGTGGGATAATCCAGATTAAAGTCGACGACATAAATAGGGGTCGGATCGCCAAAAATTTCCGGATCAGCCTGAGTTAAGATGCTCAATTGACCGTTATCGTAAAAGTGTCGGCTGTCCATAATAAAGTTGTTTGCGGGAATATCTTCCTGAAAAATCAGCGACCATTCCATGTAATCGTCCAGTGGGGAAGCGGTGAGAATATGGAATTTTTTATTGGAGATGTACAGCAGAAACAGGTTGCTCCTGTGATCGCTCAGGAGCCTCGGTCTCAACCCACTGTATGGAAGGATATTGAGACGCCATTCGCCCATGGCATTTCGCCAGTAATGGCGGTAAAAACCTGTGCCGGTAATTCCGGGTGGGGTGAAAGCCGAATCGCGGTGGTTGACCACTACGTGCACGCCACCCTTTCTGTCTACGGTGTGCCCCTGGTTGTTTATCATCCCAAGTTCGGGTTCTATCATGGCGATATTGATTTCCGGCGAGAAATAATTGGCGGTGAGGTTTGTATTTACATTCGCAGCAGTGGCGTAATCATTTGTCAGCCAGGTTTCTCCCTGATCTTCTGAAAAGAGATAGCCGATGTCGTGGTTGTATTGTGTGCTTGTGCCCTGATTTCCTTCCCGCCAGGTAAATGTAGTGTGCAGGGTTCCCTGATCGTCATACATAATATGGTTGTGGTATTGGCTGCGCGAATTGGACACGCCCCAATAAGCATTGGTGTACTGGCCCGAGCGGGAGATAAAAATTTTGTTGTTACTCCATGTTGAAGTGAGTCCATCATAAAATACCACACGGCTGTCACCATTTCCGGGTCCACCAAACCGGTAGAAAAAATTCAAATTTCCATCGGGTGATGGTACAAATCTGGGATAAGTCAGGCTGGAAATAATTTGGCCTGGAATCAGGTAGTTTTGGATGGGAGAAAACAAGGTGGCATTCCATTCAAAGAGTTCGGGATCATTGGCAAGGCCGGGTACGGAAACCTTGTAGCGAATGTTATTCACATGGTGATCGAAAGCCATATGAATCGTACCATCAAGGGCTGCGATGCCTATGGCAATGCCATTGTGGTTATCCGTGCTGGTTTTTAGGTAATCCGTAAAAACGATCTTTTCCCACGTTTGCTGCGAGAGGGGTCGGCGCGCCAGACAGAGCCTGTGATCTGAGTTGAAGTATCCCACATATTGATAGCCATTGTGGGTGGTTAAGGCATCTTGTTCAGCAATGGAAGTGTTGGCAGTGGGTCGGAAGGTGCCGTCGAAAGTTTCACCAAATTGGTCCAGAACGGATATTTGATAATCTGAAATGGTTACGGGTTGGGCCAGCAATTGCGCATTGAAGAGCAGGAAGGCGGCAGCAGCGATCAGCGGGAATCGGGTTTTCATAAGCGTGGTTTGAATGTGGTTATTGTAAAACTACCTTTTCAGGACCAGAATTCCAACCTGCAGTGAGGTGTTTTTTGCTTTATATTAGCCAAACCAACCCCATACCTACCCCCTGTACCACCATCATCCCATCCACCAAAAGCGTGAAAAACAATTCCGGTTTGTCGGTGGTGAGCTTTCGCAGCAAAAGTCGGCACAGGAAAATGGTAGCCAGGTGCACGAGAATCACACCGGGAGAAAAATATCCGAGAAAATAATTTCCGAAAACAGCAAGGAAAGAGAGCGAAAAAGCGATTCTCGCAATTTTGATTGTTCCGTCAATACCGAAAATCATGGGTATGGTTTTTTGAGAAGGCTCATCTACAGCCAAATCGCGGACATCAAAAAAAAGGGTGAGACCAAAAATAAATGCGCCCTGCTGGAAAAGCAAAAAGAAAAGTGAAAGTCCTTCATCAAATCCTGCCAGACCTGACCACTGAAGCCGCGGCACAATGACACCGGACAGAATCCAAACAATGAGAATGATCCAGATTTTGGCGAAAGGCAATTGCCTCAGGGCTGTTTTTTTTTCGCGAAAGCGGAAGAAAGGCAGGGCATAGGCGATCGATAATAGACCTGAAAAACAGAGCAGAGCGATGGATAGCCAGTCGAGAAACAAAACCAAAACCAAAGCACCGGTGGCTCCGATAAGCATCATTACGACTTTGGATTTCTGAACGGATTTATCTCTGTCAGCCATTCCTATCTGCCGCTGAAAGTTATAGGTAAACAAGGTGGCGGCAAACACAAATCCGGACAAATAATAGTCTGGCGAAAGACCGTACATCCAAAAAGTAGCGCTCACAAAAAGCGCCCCAGCCAGAGCGATGAACAAATTGAAATCGGCAATAAAGATCAACCAGCCGGGCGCGCGTGGCGGTGACATCAACGGTTATTGTCGACAATGGTGTATGTCACGAGACCAATCAAAATGCCAATGGCACTTCCCTTGAGGCCTTCGCGCACATTTTTGCTACGGGTAACGCTTTCAAATCCCGTGGCGTAATCAAGGTTGTTCAAGTGCGACTTGTCACGGACGTATTGCTCTTTAATTTTGATCACCGGAATATTTGCCGAAAGGGCAAAAAGGGGAGGCACGGCCAATACAAAAATGCTCTGACGCGCCGCATATCCCGAAATCGCACCAATTCCCAGACCTGCATAAAACCATCCCTTGCCGGTAGATACCACCCGGGCATCGGCTTCGCCGCTGATAAAATGGTGCATGGCCTCCATGGATAGGTCATTGCCCACCATCTCGTCGTAGTAATAAAAAAACTTTCTTTCGCCTTCCGGAGACTTCACGGCGTATACTTCCTCGCGTTCTGCTGTGCCTTCGCGCAAGACCACTGGTAAAGTCGCAGCCTTTTCGGAAACGAGTTTTGAATTGAAGAAATCTTTTTCTTTTCGGCGCAGCCTGTTGTTCAGGCGTTCGCGTGTGAAAAAATTTTTGTCATACCGAAATTGCAGATTGGTGAATGTAGAATCGTTCAACTGATAAACTTCCATCTGCTTCCCATTCATCATCTGCAAGACCGATGGCTCCTGAGCAAACAGGGATGTGCTGAACGCAAAAAAAGAGAGGGCAATGACGTATTTCATCTGATCGGGATCGCGGCCAAAGATAATGGAGAGAATGGAAAGAGTAGACGAAGTCGTGGATGTTCGGCTAATGGAAATTTTTATCCGCCATTTGCAACAATTTGCCCGGTGTAGTCTGCGGAATTCTGGTTTGTGAATCCAATCGAACCAAGCGCATGGTTTCGATGTTGTGCATGCAATTCTATCTATATTTGCACCCGAAAATTAACCCACTTTTATTTCCCGTCAACATGCCACTCAGAGATTTTCCAAAAAGACACATCGGCCCACGCGACCACGACCTCAATACCATGCTCGAAACCAT
>Ga0105044_10002550_pt1 | contig 24936 bp, 23 predicted proteins | sample MAT01_FD_78092 | JGI IMG/M metagenome (GOLD analysis project Ga0105044, IMG submission 78092) | Freshwater microbial communities from Lake Fryxell liftoff mats and glacier meltwater in Antarctica - MAT-01 | ecosystem: Environmental > Aquatic > Freshwater > Ice > Liftoff microbial mat | place... | reverse complement strand
ATGCCTAGACGGGCAATCAATGCTTTGTAGCGATCGACATTTTCCTTTTGCAGGTAGGCCAGCAAGCGCTTGCGGCGACTGATCATCATCATCAAACCACGCCTTGAAGCAAAGTCTTTTTGGTTGATTTTCAGGTGGGCGCTGAGTTTGCTGATGCGGTCGGTCAGCATTGCAACTTGGACATCTGGCGATCCGGTGTCGGTTTCATGGGTTTGGTAGTCGCCCATGATTTCTTGTTTGCGTTCTTGTGTAAGAGCCATAAATTGATTTTAGGTTTTTTTGTACTATCTCACAATCCACGAGTATATCACAGGGGAACTGTGAACGATCAATTTTGCGATCGCACTTCAAAGATTAGTCATCGAGGCAGAAACCGGGTTTTTTTACGAAAATACTACACGCCCAGCCTTAAATACTGATCAAAAACCCGGTTTCTTGAGATTTATGCCTAAGCCCCATATTGGTAGATTAGCAGCCAGATCAACGACTCAAATAAGTAATCGCCTCTTTGATCCAATCATCTGCATTACTTTTATTTGCCAAATTGCTGTCTTGACTCAGGGTTTGCAGCGCTTGCAGGACTTCGGCCCCGGTGTAACCCATCGCTAGCAAAACCATCTCGACTTCTTCTTGAATAGCTGCGGGGACTCCGGCGGCGACTGAGGTGGTCAAACCTTCCTGCTGTCGCCATTCTGAGAGTTTACTTTTAAGTTCGAGGGCTAAACGTTCTGCGGTTTTGGTGCCGACACCAGGGGTTTTGGCGAGGATGCGGGTATTACCGCCGACGATGGCTTGGACTAAATCTGCCAATCCTAGAGTATCCAAAAGTGCGATCGCCAATTGAGCCCCAACACCGCTAACACTGGTTAACTGGCGAAATAAATCCCGTTCGGCAGTGCTGCCAAAACCGTACAATACGATTTGGTCTTCCTTAACTTGCTGATGAGTAAAGATTTGGGCAATTTCGCCGGTAGGTGGCAATTGACCGGTGACGCGCCGTAAAATTTGGATTTCATAACCAATTTGATTGACTTCGAGAGTCAGGATGACGCGGTTGCTGCCTTTGGCGATATCGGCGACAGTGCCTTTGAGATAGCTAATCATAAAAATAATAATATACCGCTATTCGGCCTCATCCAACTCCGCGATGATCCTGCGGATTTCGTTGGGACTGATATCTGCGCGATTAGATTTTGAATAAATGGTTAACAAAAGTACGCTCAATGGCGATTCTACTTGATAAATCATTCGATAGCCAGCACTTTTCCCTTTTTCAATATTGCTGTTTTTCACTCTAACTTTTAAGATGAAGTAATCTTGGCCCATTCCCGAAATGCGATCGCCAATAAAATTGCCAGCCTGTAGTTGCTCAATCACTGGCTGGACATCATTGCGGATACTACGATATCTTTTCGATAGGGCATACAAATTTTCTTCAAAGTCATCCGCAAATCTGATAGTGATTGCTTCAGCTTCATTCGGCATCGATTCTCTCCCACAGTTCAGAGATTGGTCTGGTTTGTCCGGCTTTGGCTTGCTTTAATGCTCTTGTGAGACTGGCTTTTATTTCTGCAACTGGAGTGTCGTCTGGATCTTCTTCAGCTTCGTCTATCGGTTCGGAAAGAAGTAGAATGATTCGCAGGAAACCCGGAATATCGAGTGTTAAAGGTCGATCGAGCAATAACTGACCTTTTTCGGCATCGATTCTCTCCCACATTTCAGAAAGAGGTATGCGCTGTCCGGTTTTAGCTTCCTGGAATGCTTTTCTGAGACTGGCTTTTATTTCTGCAACTGGAGTATCATCTGGATCTTCTTTAGCTTCATCTATAGATTCGGGAAGAAGGACAATAATTCGCACGGGGCCGGGAGTTTCTGCGGTTAAAGGTCGATCGAGTAATAACTGACCTTTTTCGTCGATCGTTCCTGTGACTTCCAAGGCTTTCATGTGTTGTTCCTTAATTTTTTCACACTGAGTTAATACTATTCTATAACGCTGCTACTTGTTATTCCGTAGTTATTCCGTAGTTATTCCGTAGGTTGGGTTAAGCGATAGCGAAACCCAACACTCATTAATTGGATGTTGGGTTTTGTCCCTCAACCCAACCTACTACTGGTAGTTTAATTGATCTCTTTTCAAGTCAAAATCAAATTCCGTTTAACCATAGACAAATCCGCATTCCCAAAATTCACCACAAAAGCCACATTTAAGTTTTCCAAAGATTTGATAAACCACATAATTTCATCAGCCGCTTTACCTTCATAATGATTGAACAAAATAGAAAATCGCTTTTCCAACTCCGGTTTAACTTTGCCCGAAAGCAGTACCAGTTTGAGCAGTAAACCCATTGTTCGGCTGGGGCCGAGGTTGTAAACTAAGTCATAAAAAACATAGTGGCTGGGATGTTGAGCATTTTCAATAACTAAAAAATTGAACAATTGATGACAAGTCCGAGCCAACAACACATTATTTAACTTCACAGAGTCATTTTCAGGCAGTGTATTTTTGATGTACTTGTACAAACGAGCGCTAAATTGCCTCCCGCCGTATTCTGGTTCCACCGCAGATATTAAATATTCATACAAATCAACTTTAAACGATTGGTAAGATGGAGTATGTCTGACATCTCTCAAGAAAAATTGAGCCGACTCCTTATAAGTTTGATCGGCTGTTACTTTTCCGGCAAATTCCCTGACAGCCAAGTGTAGTTCCGCATCGTTCAAAAGTGTGGGGTTGCTTGCACGTTGCACAACTCCGATCTCTGTATTTCTCGGCTCTACTAAGTAATTTAAATATTGAGATAAATTACTTTCAAATTGTTTTTCTCTTTGAGATTGCAGGCGTTTGATTGTTTGTTGGTCTTCTTCAATGCTGTCCTTGCTCAGCAAAGAATAGCCGTATAAATAAGGATATCGAGAAATCAATTCGCCCAAGGCACAATTAGACTCTTGTTGTTCAGGTTGAGAGCCTTGCTCTACAGCTTTTACCAATCGCTCCAAAGTAACAAATTCTGCACTTTTAATAAATAAATCTATTTGATGCTGCAAGCGCTTAACTATGTAAAATTCCATCCCAAATCTGGGAGAAGTATGCTTAAATAAATCTACCAAATTGCCGATCGCAAATTTGTGTTGCGAATTCAATTGCCAGCGGTTGATCGGGATGTAGCAGCAGCGGTGGAGGATGTATTTAAACTCCTGTTCCGATCGCTTGAGAGACACTATACTGTACAAAGTTGCTTCAATTTCGCGATCGGGATAGCCCATACCATCAATAAATAGCTGCCGGAAACGCTCTATCACCTGTACCGGCGATTCTGTTTGTACGCAAGAGACTATGTGGTTGTACAACTTCTGCTCCTCGCGGCTAGCGGGAATCATCTCTAACAGTGCTGGGTTCACAATACTGCTATCTGTACTCGTTTCTACAACTGGTGCCAAAACAACTTCTGGTTTTTGGGGCAAATCTCGATCGGGATTCAAAAACCAATAATGTTCTTGACTTAGTTTTTTGTTAGCTGCCCAATCTAAGGCTTCTTGCAAATTTTTTCCGGTCAATAACTGCGACTTATCTTGGCGTTCTGATGCCAGCCAAGCTGTTAGTGCCTCTTTGTAAGGAGCTAGATTTCCTAACTCTTTTTCCACCCAAAAAATATTTAAAACAGATGCATAAATACGGTTTGCTAATATTAATTTATTCTGTGAATTCTTGACAACTAATCCTAATTCTTGTAACTCGATTTGTTCAAGAGATGAATCCGCAGCTACTCCCGCTGTTGCCCCTAATTTTTCAGGTTCGGCTGCTTGCAAAATTTGCTGGTACAGCCCTAACAATCTGCCCCCATCGCGGCCGCTCTGGAAAAGACGATCGCGGATTCTACTCAAATGTCCACGATTATCCCAATCTTCCCAGTTTTTAATAATTCTGATTTTTGCTAATTTTTCAATCTCCTGGGCTTCGCGATTTCTGCCAATAAAAGCTCCATATTCAAGTACCAAGTAACAAAGATTTTGAGTCAAAAACGGTTGACCCCCAGTCCAAGCTAATATTTCTTTGAGAACTTTTTGAGGTCGAAAAGCTTTGAGTGCTAATCCTTTTGCTAGGGGCAAACTTTCGTGCAGTTCCAATCGATCTAAATTAATCTTCCGTGCTATGTTAAAAGGGTTGCAGCTTGGGGATTCGATTAATTCTGAGGGTACTGCTACTCCGATCAAGGCAAAAGTAATGCGAGCGTATTCCGGTCGATCGGTCCGTTTGGAATGACAATCTTGAATCAAAGCAAAAAAATCTTTAGCACTGAAATTTAAGTTTTTGGTACTGTCAATCTCATCTATAAAAATTACTATATTTTGTCGTATTGATTTGAGCAGAACTTTTTCGATAAACAGCTCCAATCGCTGCACCGGCGACAGCAGTTCGCGATCGTTCCACCATTTGAAAGCATCAAACCTATTGGTGAGGTTAAAACTGTTTGCTATGCGGTACATGATTGCTCCATACCACTTTTGGGGGGTGATATTTGGAGTGCTGATGCTTTTCAAGTTAATCCCAGCAATTAATGTGCCTTCTGCTTTCAGTCTTTTCGCCGTTTGCACCACTAGGCTGGATTTTCCGGTTTGTGGCGGACTCAACACATAGCAATATTTCCCGCCTTGGAGTTCTTGGTATAGTTCTTCGTCTGCGGGCCGCTTAACATAGGTGGGGGCACTGACTGGGAGATATCCTCCGACTTGATATTCGTAACTAGAGTTTACTTCGGATGCTACCTGCGGATTTATCAAAACACTTCACCTCTATATTGTCCGATCGAAGGTTTACAAATTTCAATTGCTGGTCACTTAATGTTGGTGAAAATTTTTGTTCTTCTTTCTCTATTGTCTACTAATTATCCTTATTTTTCTCAATCTTTACTGTATCTTTGCAATGCTCAATCTTCCGATCGCGCCAGCGTACTCAGATTCTTTGTTGTCATTTATACTGGTTTACATCATCAGTATGTTGATTTTGAGTTTTACGCGATCGAGAATACCAAAATGCCTTTGTGTTTACATTTTTTTACAATAATACTTTAAAATTCACTCGGTGGTATGATGTTGTGAGGGAAACTCATCACCTTTAAGTTTCTGCTTGAGCACCAGCCTTTCTTGGGAAAAGACTGGCTCAGCTATTGTTCCAAATAAAAAACCCCAGCTTTTTGCTGAGGACTGCTTGAGTGGGAGATATCGTTAATCTGCGTTTTTTTTAGTTGACTTAGATCGCATGAAATTTCATGCTGGTAGAAGATGCGCCCTGATGGATTAACTACCCGATGGATGAACACCCTGATGGCATAACTCCCTGATAGATCGACGCCCTGATGGCTGTCGCTCCACAACCCAAAATATTCGGGTTGGTGGATGATCGTGGATACTACTAACACGTCACTTCCGGCGCTTCCGATCGCTCAGGGTGTGCCTGTCTGAATTGATTATGGCAGGCATATTTCTCAGAAGACAAGTGGGCTATTGCATCAGCCCACTTCTGACAGATTGGATTTGCCAACAAGTGTCAATCTACGCAAATCAGGGTCATCGAACATGAAATACAGCATCTTAGTTTTAGGCGTATTCGATCTAGGTAGCGCCAGTGCAACTGCTTTTGCTCCGCAAGCAAAATTTGCTAGCACTGGTGGGGCTTTGGAGAGCTGTCCCGACTTCCAGTACACTGGAACGAATGAGGATGGGGAGCAGGAAGAGGTCAAAACAGGAAAAGGGTAGGAAATACTTGGTGATGAAGTTCTAGCTGTTGTCCTTGTCCTGCGTCCGATAGGGGTGGTTAAAACTTCATCCTCCCAACAGTCTACCTAAATTACGGGTGTGAATGGGAAAATAAAAAAGTGAGGGCGAGTCTGTGAGTGGAGTTTCCCTATTTCTCAAACTCTTGAGTTTCTGATTTTCTGGCCAATCAGATTTGGCTTTCATCCTATTTAATTTCATAAAAACCCAATGGACAACACACTCGTGACTACTCGCAGACAGCGGGTATTGACAAGAACTCAGGAACGCCGTCAAGCGACACCTAAAGAAAAAGAGCTAATTCACCTGCTGGCGAATATGGCTTGCAGTTTGGTGAAGTATGACGACAAACACGCCAGCGGTAAGGGGGCGATAGCGCCATCGGAACGGAAGCTTTTAGCCGAATGGCACTACCTGCGAGTTCAGCAAATTCGCCGGATCGAACGCAGTTTGGAGCCTGTAGCTACCCTGAAGCGCGTCTACTACAAGAGCATTCTCAGTCCGAGGGATTTGAAGTCTTTGAAACTTCTGTGGTCGGAAGAGGACAAAAACCGGGTCAAGCGGGTCGATCCCGATTTGGATGATATCCTTAGCGAAGCTTTGGATCGAGGAGATACTTTGAAACAGCTATTTCACTCGATCGAGGTTAAGGAACGCAAATTTTCGGCAACTGCGTGTCCAGGTGTGGTACCTCTGTGGGTGAAAGAGTGGGAACTTTCGGGATATGACATCAACTATTTTCCCCCTTCCTTCTCTGCATGGGTTTCCCTCGTGGACGATTAGAAATTTAGGACACGGCAATGCCGTCTCCCTACAATATTATTTTCGGTAGGGACACGGCAATTTAGAAATTAGGACACGGCAATGCCGTCTCCCTACAATATTATTTTCGGTAGGGACACGGCAATTTAGAAATTTAGGACGCGGCAATGCCGTCTCCCTACAATATTATTTTCGGTAGGGACACGGCATTGCCGTCTCCTCTATATCATAAGGAGTGCAACCGGAATTGATCTGAATCGGAGTCAGTACCGTTGTACAATGGCAGAAAACCAGGGCTTCAGCTAATGGCTGATGCTGATAGCTGATTGTTTCTCATGACTGACTCGATTTCTACTTCTCCATTAGACTCAGCGGCCGATACAGCCGAACTCCGCTCTCAGTTGAGGTCGGGTTCGGAAAAAACTCAACTGCAATTTCTGCAACAGATGGCAGATTCCAGTTGGGATGTGTTGATGGAATTTTTATTAGAGCGTAAGTCGGATGAACCGACGGCGGTGATGGGTAAGGCTTATCAAATTTTGTATCATGCTGATTCTCCGAAAGCGACGGAGTTTTTGCAAGCGCATTTTCCTACAGGCATTGTCCCATTGCGATCGGACTCGAATATTGACTACACTCCGCTGCAACAATTATTAGCCCTACAGGAATTTCAAGAAGCCGATCGCTTGACTTTAGATAAACTTTGTGAATTGGCTGGCGAAACCGCGATCGTGAGAAAGTGGTTGTATTTTACGCAAGTTGAGAGTTTGCCCGTGGCAGATTTGCAAACAATTAATACGCTGTGGAAGGTTCATTCCGAAGGCAAATTTGGCTTTTCGGTGCAGCGGGAAATCTGGCTGAGTTCGGGGAAGAATTGGGATAAGTTGTGGCCGCTAATTGGCTGGAAGAAGGGGAATAATTGGACGCGGTATCCGCAAGAGTTTATTTGGGATTTGAGCGCACCTAGGGGGCATTTGCCACTGTCCAATCAGTTGCGGGGCGTGCAGCCGTTTTCGGCTTTGATGGCTCATCGGGCTTGGGTGAAATGAGCGCAAACCAAGCCAAGATTTTTTTTTCCAAAAGCTGACTCATGCTTTTGTAGTTCTCCAGCCCGATTTGTTCACATTTATTAATTTTTCTTAAACTAGAAAGGTAAATCTACTCTGGTATCTGAATTTATGTTACTTCCAGCCGATCGACGCACCAAGTTAGACGACACTGACGACAACTTGTTCTATGCTTATCCCCGGTTTGTGACTCATGTAGACGAGGGATTCATTCAGCAATTAACCGATTTGTATCGGGAACGACTGAAACCGCATACTCGGATCTTCGATATGATGAGTAGTTGGGTTTCTCATTTGCCGGATGAAATGGAGTTTGCCCATGTCGAGGGGCACGGCATGAATGAAGAAGAGTTGGCAAAAAATTCGAGACTGAACCATTATTTTGTCCAGAATTTGAACGCAAATCCCAAATTGCCGTTGCCAGATGCCGAGTTTGATGCGGTTGTCAACTGCGTTTCAGTACAGTATTTGCAACATCCCGATGGGATTTTTTCCGAAATACACCGAATTTTGAAACCAGGCGGCGTAGCAATTATCAGCTTTTCTAACCGGATGTTTTCTCAAAAAGCGATAGCTGCTTGGCGAGAAGGCTCGGAGGGCGATCGGGTAGAATTGGTAAAGCGTTACTTTGATTCTGTCAAAGCAGCGAATATACCCGGATTTAGCAAGCCGGAAATAATTTCTAAACAGTCCAGCTTGCCGACTTTTATGCAAATGCTGGGAATAGGAAGTGGCGATCCGTTTTATGCTGTAGTTGCTTACCGCCAAAGTTAGGCCCTTGAGGTTCAGCTTTTGCACTCTTGCGACCAAACTAAACTGTGAATGGGGCAGGCGAAATGCCTGCTCTAAAAACAGCAATATAGCTTGACATTATCTCAATACCTCTCCCAAAATGCCTCAGTTGCATTGGCAAACCAAGAATCTCCTGTGATATCGTTAGGTGAAGGGTGAAAGTGTCCATCAGAAGAGCCACAGAAGAGATTATATTTTAGCCGAAAATTAGAAAGAGGTCAACATGGAAACAGAACAAGACCCTAATCTCGTAGCAGTTAGCAGCCAAAGCAGACAGGTACAGCAATTCTCCGCTGAGGAAGGAGAAGAGTCAGGCGAAAAGCCTCAAAAAGCATTGAATATGGCCCCGCTATTGAGGACTTTTCAGCGAAAAGCCTTAATTATTATTGCGATTGTAGGCATGGCGGGCGGTGGAATAGTGTATCAGATCAAAGGTGGCAAGAAAACCTATCAAGGTGATTTTCGGATGTTAGTGGAACCGGTGACAACCGAAGCCAGGATTGCCGATCCCTCTGCTTTAGCCAATCGCGAAGGCGGAGTGCCTAATCGAGACTTTTTTAGTCTCGATTACGCAACTCAACTGGAAATTCTCCAGAGCCCTCAGATGCTGTCAGCGATTACAAAACAAGTTCAAAAGCGAGATAAAAAATTTACTGAAGACATTCTGAAAAAAGGATTGCTCGTGTTGCGCCTTGGAGAAACTGAAGTAAATAAAACTAAAATTTTGGAAGTTCGATTCTTGGGTCAAGACCCTGAATTAGTTGAGTTTGTTTTACAAGAAACTAAAAAGAAATATTTAAAATATAGCTTAGACGAACGGAAAAGTCGCATTGGTGAAGGTTTTAATTTTATTGAAGACCAGCTTCCTGGACTCAACAAGCGCGTCAATGATTTGAAGTCAGAGTTGCAGGTTATACAACAGGAGCAAAGGATTGCTGATCCTAGAGAACAAGGAACACAATTGATCCTGCAAGCTCGTACTATAGAAACTTTAGAGTCGGACACTCAAAGGCTTTTACAGGAGCAGAAAACGCTTTACGCTAATTTGCAAAAACAATTGGATTTTACGCCAAATGAAGCTATTGCTGCATCGGCTTTAAGTGAAGAGCCTCAATACAAAGAGTTGCTGACAAAGGTTAAGGAAGTAGAAGGTCAGATTGCTATAGAAACAGCCCGGTTTAAATCTGCTAATCCTATAGTGGAAGCTTTAGAACGTAAGCGGGCTAATTTAATTGGGTTACTAAATAAGCAAACTGAGCGAATTTTGGGTCAAAATTTAGTAGGTGCGCAAGCGAATTCTAAAGTTAAGAATTTTCAAAACTCAATTCGCCTCGGCTTGATTAAACAGTTGGTTGATACTGCTAACCAAGTTCAAGTTTTAGAGGCTCGTAATGAAGCAATCACGAAGACCAAGAATAATTTGAATCGACAAGCAAGAGAATTTCCTAGCGTAGCGCGACGCTATAACGAATTGCAACAACAGCTAGATATAGCAGCCCGCACGCGGGATCAACTTTTGACTCAGCGGGAAATGCTGCGGGTACAAGCTGCTCAAAGCCAAATACCTTGGGAAATAATTTCTGAACCCCACATACTGCGAGACCCTGATGGTAAGAGGATTCCTGTTGCTTCTAAAAATACAAACAAATTAATGATGGGAGTTATTGGGGGGCTAGTTGTGGGTCTGGGACTGGCAATTTTAATAGAAAAAATACGCAATATATTTTACTGTGCTGACGATGTTAAAGATGCCGTTGCAGCACCTTTGCTCGGTTCAGTTCCGGTTAACAAAAATGCTCAAAAATCTTATCCTTCTATTGCGAATGCTTATGAGGTGCTTGAAAAAAATGAGCAGAAGTATAAAAAAAATGCTGCGGAATTTATAGAATCTTTTGATTCTCTTTATACTAACATTCGCTTTCTTTCTTCCCATCGACCGATCGCCTCTTTGGTAATCGGTTCGGCTACAGCGGGGGAAGGCAAATCTACCATCGCTTTAAACTTGGCTCACGTTGCAGCGCTGGCAGGTCAGCGAGTGCTGTTAGTAGACGCGAATTTGCATTCACCTAGTCTTGACTTGCTGTTGGAATTGCCGAATTTAAAGGGATTGAGCAACCTGCTTGAAAATAAAATTGAATTCAACGAAGCGATCCAGCGATCGCCCATAGCGGATAATCTGTTTGTACTAACTGCTGGGATTCCTCTACCGGGTACTTCCAGACGGCTTGCTTCATCTCAAATGCAGTATTTAATGGCAGAATTTAATGCCATATTTGACTTGGTGATCTACGATACGCCCCCGCTTGTTGAGAGTAAAGACGCTAATTTTTTGGCAGCACGTACAGATGGAATACTGATGGTGGTATCAATTCGCAATGTCAAGTATTCTGTAGTCAAGAAGGTTTTCGATCAATTAGAAAATTTTGGCATCCCGTGCTTGGGAACAGTTGCGAATCATATGGGTAAAAACAAAAAGTATCAGCCATCAAAATCAGCAATTGTGGGAGATAAAAATGAATATTTGAATTTTTCGCCAGTGCCTTCTAGTATGCCTAAATTAGCTCCCAAAAAAGAGTGAACGAAAATCTGCTTATTCAAAACATAAAGTCATATCAACTCCGGTTGCACCGTCAGGTGATGTTGACTGTTGACTGTTGACTGTTGACTGTTAACGGTTAACAGTTAGCTAGAATTTACTATTCCGATGAAGAGAGGATTTGATGTCAGTAATTATAAAGTATGGGAAAGTCTTGATATGAAACCCTATCAGCAAATAGCTATTCACGAATGCGGCGAAGCTTTAGTTGAGATTCCTGCTGAATTATTTGCTTTGGAGCGGCCGCATCCTTATCAAAAATTGGGTGCTCCTTATCACGACAGCGCAGTTGATTCTCCTTACTATCTACGCCAAGGTGTGATAGATAGTTTGATTGTTGCTCAAAAGCAATTACAGCAAGATTACCCAGATTGGACAATTCTGATATTTGATGCTTATAGACCGGTGGAAGTGCAGCAGTTTATGGTGGATTTTACTTTTGCTGAAATTGCCAAGGCTCAAGGCTGTGAATTGCTAGTTTCCGAAGATAGAAGGCAACTAATTCTAGAGCAAGTATATCAATTCTGGGCGGTGCCGAGTCTCGATCGCGCTACACCACCCCCTCACAGTACCGGTGGAGCGTTAGATGTGAGTTTAGTCGATCGGCAAAACGGGCAAATTGATATGGGTTCTCCGATAGACGAAATATCAAAACGTTCTTATCCCGATTATTTTGCTAACAGTAATGAGCCAGCAGAACAAGAGTTTCACTGTCGCAGGCAAATATTGAAAGATGTGATGGTTGCTGCTGGTTTTCGACAGCATCCTAATGAGTGGTGGCATTTTTCCTTGGGGGATCAGATGTGGGCTTGGTCGATGAGTCAACAACAGGAGAATCACCAATTTGTGGCCCGATACGGCCGCTGTTGAAAGAAGGAAGAAGGAAGAAGGCCCTTCGACTTCGCTCAGGAACCGGGAAGAAGGAAGTCAACAGCGAACAGTGAACAGCCAACAGTCAACAGCCAACAGTCAACAGTCAACAGTCAACAATCAATTGTATCAGAATAGACCTAAGCTATTGCCAGCAGAGGAATGGTGCTTTAAGATTAACGAGAGCGAACAGGTGCAGGCCAATCCAGTCAGCACGGCAAACCCTAAAGGATAACTCAGAGTTCACCAAATGAAAGCATTAATCCTCTCTGGCGGCAAAGGAACACGCTTGCGTCCCCTCACCTATACGGGTGCGAAGCAGTTGGTTCCTGTGGCAAATAAGCCCATACTGTGGTACGGAATTGAGCTAATTGTGGAGGCTGGGATTACTGATATTGGAATTGTGATTAGTCCCGAAACGGGGGAAGAGGTGAAGGCGAAAACCGGAAATGGCGATCGCTTTGGTGCACAAATTACTTATATTTTGCAAGATAAGCCGGCGGGACTGGCTCATGCGGTTAAAATTGCTAAACCATTTTTGGGTGATTCTCCGTTTATCATGTACTTAGGAGATAACTTAATTGAAAGTCAACTGCATCCATTTTTAGATACTTTTAACAAAAACCAACTTGATGCTTTGATTATGCTGCGGGAGGTTAGCAACCCTAGTGCTTTCGGTGTGGCGACAGTTGATGAAAAAGGGCGAGTATTGCAGCTAGTAGAAAAACCGAAAGTCCCGCCTTCTAATTTAGCACTGGTCGGGGTTTATTTTTTTGCTCCTACGATTCACGAGGCGATCGATCAAATTCAACCATCGGCCCGCGGCGAACTCGAAATTACCGATGCTATTCAACAGTTGATCGATCAACAAAAAAAAGTAGAAGCCTCCAATTTAGAGGGTTGGTGGTTGGATACGGGGAAAAAAGATGATTTGCTGAGTGCAAACCAAATTATTCTCGATAGCCGTATTGTAGCTTCAACCGAATTAAAAGTAGATGCCAAAAGTCAAATTATCGGGCGAGTGCAAATTGGCAAAGGAAGTGAGATAATTAATTCTACAGTTCGCGGCCCGGTGGTGATCGGTGAAAATTGCCACATCGAAAATTGCTTTATCGGGCCTTACAGCAGTATTGCCGATCGAGTCACGATGATTGATGCGGATATAGAACATAGCGTAATATTGGAAGCTGCTAGAATATCTGGTATTCAGCAGCGGATTGTGGACAGTGTAATCGGGCAGCGAGCTCAATTAACTAATGCTCCAATTCGTCCTAAAGCACTCAGGTTTATGATTGGTGATGACAGTCAAATCGAGTTAGTTTAAATTCTGATATTGCCACTATCGAAAGCAAGGACACGGCAGTGCCGTGTCCCTACAGATACGGCAGACACCGCAGCAAGACACGGCACTGCCGTGTCTCTACAATAATTAATACTAAGTTATATCGTTTCCGGTTGCATCGGTATTGTTCAAATGTCCAAACAGTCAACAGTCAACAGTCATGAGGAGTGCAACCGGAATTGATATTATTCAAAGGAGGTGAAAGTTTGCAGTCTGAAGAAATACCAACTCAACAAATAATCGATAAATTGCGACAAACTTTGGAACCGCGAATTGGTATTGCTGTGCCGCCTTTGTCTGGAATGGAAAAAAGTGCGATCGCCTTTGAAGAAGACGAAGATATTGCTTTACTAAAAACGGGTTTTGATATTTACAATATCCCAATAACCTCTTATCAAAGGCGGCTTGGTTCGGCAGTTATTGCAGTTAGAAAAATCGTCCGAAAATTGCTCAGGCCAGTATTGGAAAGACAAGTAATTTACAATTTTGCCAATACTCGCGTCGTTCAAACATTGAGCAATCAGTTGCAAAAATTGCAGGAGAATCAGCGAACCCTAGAGAAAAAGATTAAATTGGAATTTAGCAACCAGTCTCCTGAATTTACAGCCAAAATTCAGGTTCAACAAGAAGCTATAACGGCACTGCAATCTGAAATAGAGCAAATAAAAGCTGTACAGGAGCAGCATACTGCTATGTTAGAAGAAATTAGGGCTCAATTGCTCGATAGATCGCAATAAAACATCAAAAATGACCCCAACCAATTTTCGTTCGAGAAACCCCCAGATTGATCCGCGACAGTAATCTAAAATCTAAAATCTAAAATCTAAAATTTGATGACGACACTACCAATATGCTCAATAATTATAGTCAACTATAACGGTTTTCGCCAAACGAAAGATTGCTTAAAATCTCTACAAAAACTTGCGTATCCAGAACAACAACTAGATTTAATTTTAATTGATAACTGTTCTCAAGACGATTCAGTTAAATGTTTGCGCGAACTCTTTCCCAAAGTTCGCATTTTTGTGAATTCCGTTAACAACTTTGCGAAAGCTCTCAACTTGGGTATCAGCCAATCTACAGGAAAGTATATCGCATTTCTGAATAACGATGCTACCCTTGACAGTCGCTGGTTAGAAAGCTTGGTTAAGCTTCTAGAAACAAACCCGAAAGTTGGTGCAGCGAGTGGCAAATTGTTGTTCAAAGATGGGCGTATTAATAGTGTAGGAATTCAGCAATTACCTAATTTTTATTGGCAAGATGTCGGCTTTGGCGAGAAAGATGCAGGACAATATGATAGGGAACGCACAGTAGAAGGTCTTTGTTGGGCTACGGTGCTTTTTCGCAGGGAATGTCTGGCAGATGTTGGGGAGATAGACGAAGATTTTGTGATGTATTTTGAGGATGTTGAGTTTGCTAAACGCTGTCAAAAACGGGGTTGGGAAATGGTTTATAGTCCCGCAGCAATTGCACATCACGAATACCGGGGTTCGAGTCGGGGAAGCAAACTCACAGAGTATTTCTGCAATCGTAATCGTTTTTTGTATTTGGCAAAACATGAACCTTTGCAATTAGTTTCGGCCATTCATACTTCCGATTTTTTTACTAATAAACAGTATGATTTGTTGTTCGAGAGTATATTTGTAGCGATTAAAAAATTGCTAGAGTATCAGAAGCCGGAAATAGTGGAAACTGTATTGTCGCAATTGTCAGAAAAGTTGACGGTGATTTACAGTCGGGTGAAAGTCGATCGCATTTTGTCGCGGTTACAGGTGGTTCGAGGCGATCGCCAAATGTCGATCGCAATTTACGATCACGGACTACATTTCATTGGTGGCGGACAAAAATACGTGGCTACGATGGCTTCGTTGCTGCAAAATCAATTTGACATCACTTTTATTGCTAACAAACCAGTTGCTATTTCTGACTTAGAAGCATGGTATGGTTTGAACCTTTCCGAATGCAAAATAAAAGTTATTCCGTTGCAGTTTTACGAGAAGCGCGGAATGCAGTGTATTGATTCCAGCATGATTACGGATGACTTGGAAAATCCTTTTGATGAAATTGCGAAAGAAAGCAAAAATTACGATATTTTTGTCAACGCGAACCAACTCGAAAAAGTGCAACCGCTGTCGCCTATTTCAGTATTTTTCTGCCACTTTCCGAATACTTTCCGCAACCGTCATTTTGCGGTTGACGACTACACTTTCATGATTGCTAATAGTCAATTTACGGTCAAGTGGTTGGACAAACGCTGGAACCTAAAACCCACTTTTTTACTTTATCCGCCTGTGGAAATGGCAACTGCTGAAGTCAAAAAAGAAAAGATAATTTTAGCTGTGGGACAGTTTGAAGCTGGGGGAACAAAAAAGCAAATTGAATTAATTAAAGCTTTCCACAGTTTGCGAGGGAATTATCCTGAACAACTTGAGGGATGGCGGCTGGTTTTGGTGGGAAGCAGTGTTCCCCGGAATCCTTATTTAAAGACTGTTCAAAATTTATTGAAGCAAGATGCAAGGGCGATCGAACTTAAGGTGAATGCTGACTTGGATGAGGTAAAATCGCTTTATGCTAAAGCCAGTATATTTTGGCACGGCTGTGGTTTGGGTGAAGTCAATCCCCAAAGATTTGAACATTTTGGGATGGCGACTGTCGAAGCAATGCAAAATCGTTGTGTTCCGATTGTGTTTAATGGTGGTGGCCAACCGGAAATTGTCGAAAATGGGCGATCGGGCTTTTTGTTCAATACTGTTGAGGAACTGTGTCAGCAGTCGCATCAACTCATTGTTAATCCTGATTTGTTAGCAGAATTTCAAGGGCTTGTTGAGCAGCGGAGTCAGTATTTTAGAGTTGCACATTTCGAGGAAAAAGTCAAGCATTTTTTTGAGATAATTCGCCAAGAATATGCTACAATTCGTCTGCCAAATCCGGCAGATGTAGCTCAAATGGTTGATGTCGATCGCGATCGATAAATTAGGTAGGGCGGGTTTAGGAGATTATGGGTTTTCGGCAATTATTGTTGGTAAAACCCGCCCCGACAATTTGGATAAATTCTGTTCTCTAAAATCATGTCTAATTCACTGTTAATCAATTTGTCCTTTTTAACACCCGAACCGACGGGAATCGGGACCTATGCAGCAAATCTTTTTCCCCAACTTCAAAAGCTAGAACCAACATTACTTACTTCTCAACAAATTGAGAATTATACTTGCTATGAAATTCCCCAAAATCTTACACCGAATAGCGGAAGCAAAGGACAAATCAACAGAATCCTCTGGACTCAATTCAACTTACCTAAAATTTATAAAAAATTACAATCAAGCCTGATATTTTCCCCGATTCCCGAAGCACCTTTGTATTCCGGCTGTCGCTATATAGTCACAGTTCATGATTTAATCCCTTTGCGATTTGCCCAACGGTTTTCTCGTTTGACAGCTTATTTCCGCTACTACATACCACAGGTTTTACGGCAAGCCGAACACATTATTTGTGATTCTCAAGCTACGGCTGAGGATGTTGCTAATTTTTTTGGGATTTCCGCGAATAAAATGACGGCAATTCCCCTAGCTTGCGATAGTATTAATTTTAGATATCTCAACTTGCCTGCTCAAAATTATTTTCTTTATACAGGTAGACACGATCCTTACAAAAACTTGGAAAGATTAATTACTGCATTTGCGAGTTTAGTCGATCGCGCCAACTACGAACTTTGGCTATCTGGGCCTCCCAATGCTTATACACCGAAGTTGATAGCACAAGTTGCAGAATTAGGACTAGAATCTTCAATCAAATTTTTGGGTTATGTTCCTTACGATCGATTGCCTATACTAATGAATCAGGCGATCGCACTTATTTTCCCCACACTTTGGGAAGGATTCGGCTTACCAATTTTAGAAGCAATGGCTTGTGGCACTCCTGTCATTACTTCCAACCTGTCATCAATGCCAGAAGTAGCCGGAGATGCGGCATTATTGGTAAATCCTTATAGCGTTGGAGAAATCGCCGAAGCGATGCAAACCGTGGCTAGGGATTCACAATTGCGATCGAACTTAAAGACTGCTAGTTTAACTAGAGCCGAGCAATTTAGCTGGAGTAAAACCGGAACAGCAACTGCTAAAATCTTACAACAATACCTTTAAATCTTCACTCTCTTCCTTACTCCTCTCTGCGCCCTCTGCGCCCTCTGCGGTTAACAAAAAAAATCTTACTAAAAAACCGCAATCTACATACTATCCCATGCCAAATTCCCCATCCAACTTACTAATCAACCTTTCCTTCCTAATTTCCAAACCAACTGGCTTATCAATCTACGCCAAAAATTTATTTCCGCACCTAAAATCCCTCAACCCAACATTACTAACCGCCGCCGAAATACCCAACTACACCTGCTATCAAATCCCATCCAACTTAACTCCAGAACAAGGAACCAAAGGACACATCAACCGCTTGCTGTGGACCCAAACCCAGCTTCCAAAAATTTACAAACAGTTAAAATCTAACTTAATATTTTCACCGATTCCAGAAGCTCCGGTATTTGCAGGTTGTCGCTATATAATTACAGTACACGATCTAATTGCCTTGCGATTTCCCCGCCGTTTCGATCCGCTGACACCATACCACCGCTACTACATTCCTCAAGTGTTGCGACAGGCTGAACATATCATTTGCGATTCGGAAGCAACTGCTAAGGATATCGCTGATTTTTGTAAGGTTCCTACTAATTTAATTACGTCAATTTCCCCTGGATACGATACCAGTTTTTTCAGGTTTCTAGATTTGCCGACTAGCAATTATTTTCTTTACCTTGGGCGTCACAATCCTCATAAAAACTTGCAGCGAGTTGTAGCAGGATTTGCTGCTTTACCGAGTAGTTGCGAGTATGAATTGTGGATAGCTGGATCGGAAGACAAACGCTATACGCCACTGCTGAAAGCGCAGGTGGAAGAATTGGGTTTAGTCGATCGCGTAAAATTCTTAGACTACATTCCTGCTGGTGATTTACCCAAAGTCATCAATCAGGCGATCGCCCTGGTTTTTCCTAGTCTTTGGGAAGGATTCGGCCTCCCCGTGCTCGAAGCGATGGCTTGTGGTACTCCTGTCATCACCTCTAACCTGTCTTCGATGGTAGAGGTGGCGGGGGACGGCGCATTGTTGGTCAATCCTTACAGCGTTGAGGAAATTAGCGCTGCTATGCAACAGGTTGGAGGGGATACTGAAGTGCGATCGCACTTACGGGCACTCGGTTTGGCGAGAGCAAAAGAATTTAGCTGGGAAAAAACAGGCCGGGAAACTGCTGCTATTCTCGATCGATATATTTAACGAAGGAAGTTCGGCAACGGATTTTGTAACGGATTTAAAGGATGGAAGAGGGAAGTTCGGCAACGGATTCGGTAACGGATGTAACGGATGGAACAAGGAAGAGGGCAGAAGGAAGAGGGAAGAAGTCAGTAGGCTGATTAAAAGCCCCATGCCCCATGCCCCATGTCCAATTCCCACTCCCCCTGACAGTCTCAGTTAGGCAATGTGTACCCTTACTTGTTGATGCCCAACTGATCGCCGCGCTTGTACTGCTGATAAGCAGCAAAAAACAGCCCTGACAGAGTAACAAAGATTAGACCCAGAACAATACCTGAAAGCAACGGTTCTACCATGAGAGCTCCTTATCGTTAAGATTTAACAACCTATTTTTAATCTTACCAGCACTTAGACGGATGAATTTTCCGATTCATCGTCCTTTAGGGGGTCTCAGAGCTTGATCTCCGGGCTGGGAAGGATTAAGCTATGTTATGAGAAATAAATTTTCTTGTAGATTACTTTTTTTTATTGAACTCCTTTGAATAACCAATTTGCCAGAAATGAAACTGAAAACCCGATCGAGCAAATTGCCATATTTGTGGTAGCGTCCTTGCTGGCGATCGTGTTATCCACTTTAGCAATACACCAATTTCAGGTCGCAGATCCCTACGTCAGCAGCGTACTGTCGTTGACAGGAGACCCCATTCAGGGTTCCGCCATCTTTCAAATGAACTGTGCCGGGTGTCACACATCCCTTTCCGACACTCAAGTCGGGCCAAACTTACACTTAGTGTCCCAACGCAAATCCGAATTCGATTTGATCCGCCAAGTCACCAGCGGACAAACCCCGCCAATGCCCCAGTTTCAGCCAAGTCCCCAAGAAATGGCAGACTTACTCAAATATTTGGAACAAATTTGAACCAGAAATTCGGACACGGCAGTGCCCTTGGACTACGCCAGATTAATTGTAGGGACGCGTGGCGATCGCACCCCTAGACAGTCCTTAAGTTGACACCTATGATCACTGTCATTTGATAAAATCGCGTGGGCCAGTGTAACCTGAGAATTCTGCGAGTTTTTCTAAAGATTGCGTCCCCGAATAAAACTGACCTTTAATCTCCCAAGTAGGGAAACCTTTGAGATTAGCAGCAGCAGCTTGGCAAATTTCAGCGCGAGAATTTTGTCCTTCGGGATCGCATTCAAAATAATTGATTAATTTTGCCGCTTCCTTACCAAACAGCATTTTTTGGTCGTGGCAGTGGGGACACCAGTAAGCGCCATATTCTTTAGCGCCGATTTGTGTGAGGTAGCGGGCTAAAGCAATTTCTGCTGGGCCTGATGTTGTAGTTACCAGAGGGGGCATGATACCGGGCGTGGAGACAGTGACAGGTGCTTTGACACTGTTGTAAAGTCCCAAGGCGCCGATCGAACTCACCATTGCCACCAAAAGGCCTGTAAACACCAGTTGACCAAGATCTTCCCACTCGTGGCCCACGAGCACGATCGCGAACAACGATAGGGAAAATATAGCGGAACTGATGCAATAAATGCAGAGTTCCTGAATTTCAAAAGCCATCAAATACATCAAGTAGCTGCTGAAAATTACCATCGCAGCAGTGATGACAAATAGCCCTTGCCAAGTCCTGTTTTCTAGTTGAGAGTACAGTCCTTTATTGGTGTCAGGATTGACAGATTTGGGAGCTAAGGCCAGGATTGCTATGCTCAGGTAAGCTAAACAACCTAATAAACTTAAAGGCACTACGCCAAAGGCTGTGGCGTAGGGACTGTTGAGAACTTTGTCACAGCCACTGGTGGGACAAATGACTGAGCCTGTCGTGAATTTAGCGATCGTCAGATAAGCAGTTTCTAGAACGCCGATAGCTGCGATCGCAGCCATCACAGTCCTCGACCAGCTATGAATCCAAGGGGTTGAACGTCGGCGAATCATTTTTCGATTTGGTAATGGATGATTGGTAATGGGTAATGGGTAATTGGGAATTGGGAATTGGTGCTTTTTTCACTGTGAGTTCTTAGTTTTCAGTTATGGCCCATTACCAATTACCATGACCCATTACCCCATTCCCAATTACCCATTCCCATCTTAGATTTTACTTTTAACTTTACCCAGTTCCGATGCCAGCCCGCGAGAGCCATTAGCCTCGCTGTTTTCTTGTTTGTACTCTTTTTCTGACAAGCTGCGACGGGCGGCTTCTACAAACTGACTGACACGAATCGGATCTATGGGCGCATCAATGCGCCCATTTCGTTTCAAGGAACTTGAGACAATTACGCCATCAGCCGCCGACATGAGTGTGGAAATGTTTTCCCACGAAGCCCCGCTACCGATGAAAACTGGAATTCCCGCTGCTGCTATAGTCGCGAGTTCTAATTCTGCTAGGTTGGGAGGGCTACCAGTCGTCGGCCCGGAGAGAATCACAGCGTCTGCTAAGGCGCGTCCGATTGTCTCTTGGATGGCTGTGGTCAAGCATGGGCTGCCTAGGGGTTGCCCATGCTTGACTAACACGTCTGCTAATATTTTGACATCGCTGCCCAATTCCCGCCGATAGCGCAGTAGCTGGTGAGCTTGGCCTTCAATTAAGCCTTGGTCTGTAGCCATAGTGCCGTTGAGGACGTTGACGCGGATGAATTGAGCTCCCGTACAGGAGGCGATGGCGATCGCGCTGTGGGCATCGTTTCGCAGCACATTGATGCCGATCGGCAATGTCACCAGATTGGTCAGCCTCTCGACGATCAGCGTCATGGCGCTCACCACGGCTGGGTCTACTTTGTCTTTGGCAAAAGGAGCATCGAAAAAGTTCTCGACTATGATACCGTTTGCGCCACCAGAAGCCAGTGCTGTAGCCTCTTGCTCGGCTCTGCCGATAATCGCTTTGAGATTTCCCCCCCAGCGGGGAGAAGTTGGTAGAGGCTGTAAATGTACGACACCGATTATGGGATTCGGCGTTTTGAATATTTGTTTTAAGTCCACGGGTTTTCCTGAAACCACCAAGTTGACGCTACGGCTGATGGCGGATTTTGACGGCATATTTTAGAATTCTATATCCACAAGGGCGATCGCATGACTCGAAATGTTGGTATATCTGCTCTACTTGTCTTGTAATCACCAGCTTTTCGTTCTCGATCGAGGTTAGAGGTTAGAGAATAATTGGTGAAACTGGCTCTGATAATTTTGGCTGTCACCGCAGCATTTTTGGTAGCAATAGAAGTGCTGCTGCGGGTGCTGTTGGGTTTTGGCAATCCTTTGATTTACATTCCCGATGCAGAGTGTGGCTATTTGTTGGCCCCTAACCAGAGGGTGCGTCGCTTGGGGAACCGGATTGAGATTAACGAGTATTCGATGCGTACTGGTTCGATCGCCCCGCTTCCGGCAACTGAATCCCTGCGCCTCATACTGTTGGGAGATTCTGTCGCTAACGGCGGTTGGTGGACTCATCAGACAGATACTATACCCGAAATTATGGCTCGGCAGTTGAGGCTGCAAATTCACAATCTGGCGACCAATGCACAATTTCATTCAAAAGTCAACTATTTTAACGTTGAAGTTCTGAACTGCTCAGCAAATTCTTGGGGGCCTAGAAATCAACTGGCTTACATCAAGCGGTTTGGTCTTTTTGGGGCTTTGGCGCTGGTGTTGTTGCTCAATACGGATGACTTGTTTACATCAGCTCCCTGCGCTGGGGTGGTGGGACGCGATCGAGCTTATCCCGATCGTAAACCTTTAATGGCGATCGTCGAACTGTTAAATCGCTACCTGTCGCCCAAAGTGCCTACAGGCAAATTAATAACATCTTCGGCAAAAAATGAGGATACAGTTGGCTGCAATTTAGAAGCTATTCGCCAAATCAAGACAGCAGCAACCCTTGCCAACATTGACTTTGTACTAGCCCTGACACCGAAACGGCACGAATTAGACCAGAGGGGTTCTCGCGAATGGGAAGTCAAGGCTCGATTGCGTCTTGCCGAACTCGTCGCCACCGAAAAAATTACTTACATAGATTTTCTGCCCATTTTCAATTCAGCGGCAAAACCTCCAACTTTTTATCGAGACAGCATTCACCTAAGCCCTCAAGGAAATCAGTTAGTTAGCCAAACTATTACTCGTCAAATAGTCACTCTTTTTTAGGCTCAATAGGGAGACAATCTCCCGAATTAGGACGCAGAATCAAAAAAATTTAAACCTTAGTTCAAACCCCCAGATTAATCTGTGGAGTCAATCTAAAATTTAAAATCTCAAATCTAAAATTGACTGACATCGAATCCGGTTGCAAGGACACAGTTACCCAATAAAAAAAACAACAAACCCAAACTGTACAAGCACCCGGAAACGACAGGATTTTTCTCGATCTAACTAACTTGCAAAGTAGACTCTAGCTCTTTGGGATACCAAGCTTGACCATCGAGAGCCATTTGCTCGATCGAACTTGCCAGCCGCAGAGCTTTGAGAGCTTGTTCTCCACCCACAGAAGGCTGATTTCCACCCCGCACGCAATTAATAAAATGCTCCAATTCTGCGTGGAGCGGTTCAATATTGCTGGTGTAAACTTTCTCAATCAACCCATCTTGACGATAAAGCACCTGACCGTAATCCGTCACATAATTGGCGGTTGTTTGTCGGTGAATCAAGATTTCGTTATTGAGAAAATCTGCCTCTGTCAGAGAATTTTTGCAGTGAGCAACTATGGAACGGAGTTTGCGGTGCGTCACCTTACTAGCAGTTAGGGTAGCCACAATGCCGTTAGCAAAGTTTAAAGTAGCTGTTACATAGTCTAAATAACCAGAATTCGATGCTCTACTGCCGCTAGCGGTCAACTTCACCACTGGGGAAGATGCCAATTCCAACAGCAAGTCGATGTCGTGGATCATTAAATCCAAAACTACCGATACATCATTAGCCCGATCGGAATAGGGACTCATCCGGTGAGCTTCCAATGCCAGTAACTCTTCAGTTTTCAGCACTTTGCCTAGTTCCTGAAAAGCTGGATTGAAGCGCTCGATGTGGCCCACTTGCAAAATCCGGTGGGATTCGGCAGCTGCGTTGACCAAAGATTCGGCTTCAGCAATACTAGCCGCGATCGGCTTTTCAATTAAAACGTGAACACCCGCTTGGAGACAAGACATCCCCACAGGGTGGTGCAGGCGAGTTGGAACGGCGACGCAAACAGCATCTACGTGGGCGAGCAAATCACGGTAGTCTTCAAAGAAGCGAACCCGGTATTTGCTGGCTACATCAATTCCCCGCTCTACATTTATATCTGCAACACCCACGAGCTCGATATCTTTTAACAAGCTCAAAACTCGCGTGTGATGTTGGCCCATATTGCCAACCCCAATCACCCCAATGCGAAGGGGTTCAGGTTGACCTCGCTGGCCGAAAACGTTTGCGTATCCTAATGACATCCTATCTAGCACTCCTGGATTCTCCTCCACCACAGGAATCAAGCCTTTTGGCTTCCCTCAGTTACTCACAGCCATCCAGATAGTACCACAGCGGATCTGTTTGTGAAGAAATTCTAAGACAAGGTGGAAGGAAAAGAAAGCACCAATACCCAACGCCCAGTGTCCAATGCCCAGGAAGGAGTTCTTGTAGGGACACGGCTCTTGGAGTGTCCCTACGGGGATATTGATAGTACCTATAAACCAGCAATCTGCTGTAATTTACCCAAAACAGCTATATCCCGGCCTCAGTCATAGCTTGAGTTAAAGCATCAAGAACTTCCAAACGGCGGGCCCACTGTTGCAAATAGTCGCGATCGAGATTAACGCCTTGCAGTTTCAGTATCCCCAAAACGTCGCGCCACTGTTTTTCAGACTGACTATTTTTTGCCCAAAACAACTTTTGGACGATCGTATCTTCCGGGGATGCAATCCAAAAATTAGCTGTTCCCTCAACCTCGATCAATTGTCTGCGAGACATTTGAGACAGGGCAAAAGGGGTGTTGTCCGCGATATAGATATCTGCATTAGCTATTGTCACAGTATGAGTTATATTGAGGAGCTGACTGCGAGATTGTTTCAACTCTTCTACGGCCCCAGCCGGACAATAAAATCCAGCGTTTTCTAGAATTTTTACCAACCCATCAATTTCTTGTCTGGGAATTTGAATTGCCAAATCCAAATCGCGGGTCGATCGAGCTTCTCCGTGAATAGAACTAGCAACACCTCCACCAACATAGTAGGGGATATTAATTGATTCTAGGAGGGCGTGAAGTTGTTGAGCCAGAGCAATAGAGTCTTGAATCCACATTATTTCATCAGTCCCAATAGGTTGAAAGTCGGGAGAAAATTTTTCTGCCAAAACTGCACGGCAAAAATGCTCTCTAATTTCAGTAATGGCTGCTTTTTTCAACCTCGATTTGATGCCGATCAGAGAAAGTTTTTTGACTGTGCGATCGAGCATTGCTGCTTGTTCTAACCGCTGT
>Ga0105044_10002549_pt1 | contig 24937 bp, 16 predicted proteins | sample MAT01_FD_78092 | JGI IMG/M metagenome (GOLD analysis project Ga0105044, IMG submission 78092) | Freshwater microbial communities from Lake Fryxell liftoff mats and glacier meltwater in Antarctica - MAT-01 | ecosystem: Environmental > Aquatic > Freshwater > Ice > Liftoff microbial mat | place... | reverse complement strand
TGCCAGAAACATCGGAGATGTTCATCTACCTGGCCATGATCCGTATCATGGCGTGGCGATTGGCATAAAATTTGACACCCCAGAACTTTTCAAACATCCTCTAAACAAATATGGATAGATTTGGGATAAAAAAATCAGGAAGACGCCAGAGATCCCTAAAGATCGATGGTGCATTTTGCCGCAGATTCGCTACCCTATAGAGTCAATGTAGAGCGTTGTAGCAGCATGGCAACTTTGCAAGGATTGAATCATCGGCTGGGTTCGTCTCAAAACCAGTCATTTGGGGTGGCACCGCATCCCAAATGGGCTGTGTTTTCTGGATGGATGGTGGCGATCGCCCTCAGCACACCGTTACTAGCAACGCCTCCAGCCGGGGCGCAGCAGATCATCGACGGGTTACCCCCAGCGCCATTGCCGTCTTCTCAGCCCTATAGCCCACCGAGCAGTGCTCCGTCGGTGACGGTGCCCCCGCTAAACGCCCAGCCCACCGCACCCGTTGGGGCGCAGACCGCGCGGTCTTATATCGTGGTTGTGGATGGGGATAGTCCGTTGCTGCTCTCGCAGGTGCAGCAGGTGGATGCCGCCGCCAGCGTGGTGTCATTGGAGGGGCGATCGCTCATTCAAGCGGGCATTTTCCAAAATGAAGCGGATGCCGCCCAGCGGGTGCAGCAGTTAGCCACGCGGGGTATTGGGTCACGGGTGGTTGCGGCGGTTCCCATCGCGCAGGCTGCTCCAGAATCTCTGCCTACGACCCAAGCGGCGGCGTCTCCCAACGCAGTCGAGGGGTTCCCAATTCCCGACCTCCCCTCCACCTCCGTGCCCCGCGAATTAGAATTTGAACCTACGGCTCCCCTCAACGAAACAGACAATGACCGCACCTTTGAAGATGAAGAAACCTCCAATCGTGCTTATTACATTGTGATTCCGGGCAACAATGATGATCTCTATAACATCAGCCAGCAAGTGGTGCGAATGGCCCATGGCATTCGGTTGTCTCGCTTAGTAGAAGAGCGCGATTCGCCATTGGGTTCCCATGTGCTAGTAGGCCCTTTTACCGGACGCCGCGCCGCCCATCGCTGGAATCGTTATTTTTCAGACTTTGGGATGAACTCGCGGGTATATTTTCAGCGATAGGCTACTGAGATCTACGCACCTAGGGAGGAGCCAAGGACTCTAAGTCCCTACAGATAAGGGTGAACAAAGAACCCAATTGCCCCAATAGGGTTCTCCACTTTTTTAGAAAACAACACCGTTTTCCTGCCTCAACGCAGTCCTCGCTGGCGCAAAGGGTAGTTAAACCGCTCAATATAGCGGGTCTTGACCCTGTCTTTACCGACACTTTGATGGCGCTGATTCGGAAAGCCCTTGTACGCGAGTCGGAAAACAGGGCGGAGCGTGTGTAGGCGGGAAGAAAGGCTGAGTCTGTCGGATACTGAAGGTTGAGCGCAGTCGAACCCTGACCACTGGGCACACGATTAACCCGCAGATCCCTAAGCGGCGGCGAGGGGGGCGTAGTCGGGGCTTTGGTAGAGGGGGGTGCCGTGGCGGAGGGTGAGGAGGATATCGGCGGGGGTAACGCGGGTAACGATAGAGGCGATCAGGTGGCGGCTGGCGCGGAGGTGGGGTTGGTGGAAGTTGAGCACCACCAGGTCGGCGGGGAGGCCAACCTCTAGGTAGCCGTAGGTATTGGGGAGGAGGTAGCGGATGTTGCTCGTCGCCATTTTAAGGATTTCGACGGGGTTGGGGCGCAGGGCATCGGCAAACTGGCTCTTGGCCATTTTGTAGGTAAAATCGAGTTCGGCAAAGAGATTGGGGCTGTTGAGCAGGCCGTTGTCGGTGCCCAAGAGCAGGTTTGCGCCACTGTGCATGAGCTGGGCGATGGGGGCGAGGGGTAGCCCCAGGTTGCAATTGGCGCGGAGGTTGAGCGCCACATTGAGATGTTCAGCCCCCATCAACGCAATCTCTGCCTCATTGGCCACCGTCGCATGGATGACGAGGTGGGGCTGGAAAAGGGCGATCGCCCTTTCTAGATCCCCTTTGCCCGTGACCGCCAGACTCACCTCACGGTAGCCCTCATTTTCGAGACAATGGATAGCGCGAAGCTGATGCTGGCTCTCGGTGATCTGACGGATCTGCACCCAGGCAGGATCAGTGAGATCATTCATCGTGCTTTCTGAGAAGCCATCGGCCACCGCCAAAATGCGCTGGAGCTGGGCGATCGCCCCTTCCCCCAACGCCGCCTCGTTGGCTTGCAAGGCCGCTGCATCAAAAGGCAGCTCATTAAACTGTCCCAAAATCACCGAGCGCACCCCGGTCGCCTCTGAGGCTTGGCGCAACAAGCGACTGCCATATTCCCCCTGCTCCCGAAAATCAATATGCCCCACGGTGCCCGTGAGTGCCATGTACTGCAAATGGGCGGTGATGTGGCGCAGGTGTTCGGCCTCGCTCTGCTTGGCCAACTCGCGGTACTTATAGCCATCAGGCCGAAAAAAGCCTTGCTCTAGGGTCATGCCCGTTGCGCCATCGGGCAGGCACGAGTCGCCCATGTGGGTATGGCTGTTATAAAGACCGGGGATCACAACGAGGGTGCCATGGGCGATCGCCCCACAAGGCTCCCCTAGTTCCATGACACTCACCGTTTCGCCCTCAACAAGGAGGCGATCGCACCACCGAGGCTCTAACTCTGCCCCATGCAACACCACGCAATTCTTTAGCTCCATACCGCTCCCCATTCCTAAAATCTCCATACACCAACCCTTCCCCCATCATTTCATCCACTCCATATTTTGCAGGGCTGTTGAGGCTGTAGTTTGTCAAAATCTCCAGTTTTCCCCATGCCCCGTCTAAGAAATGGCCAGATCCAGCAGACCTGTTTGGACGTGAATCCCTCGTAAAAAAACTGCGAGGTCTTGATGAGAAAGACCTCGCAGTGGATGAAATGCCTCACAGGGCTTAGTTAGAAGTATGGGTGAGCAAGGGGCTGAAGCCCCTTGTCTGAACGCGCGCACTGCTGATTGAATGCGGCGTTTTGGGCTCAGGATTATGCGATCAGCGCTGCTGCCGCCGCCGCTACCCCAGCGCCAGGGGTCAACTGGTCATAGCCCAAGTCTAGCAGGGTGGCTTCGAGTCCACTAATGGCTGTCAGAATGTCGCGATCGCTCACAAACCCTAAATGCCCCACCCGGAAGATTTTGCCCTTCAGGTGATCTTGACCGCCGGCCAGCAAAATATCAAACCGCTTTTTCATGGTGGCGCGAATCTGCTCTGCCTCAACGCCAACCGGGGCTACCGCTGTAATCGCAGGGCTAGCGGCTTCATCGGCAGCAAACAAGGGCAAGCCCATGGCTCGCATGGCGGCACGGGTTGCATTCCGTTGCCGCAAATGGCGCGCAAAAATGGCTTCTAGCCCTTCTTTTTGCATCATATCGAGGGCAACTTTGAGACCATAAAACAGATTCACCGGGGGCGTAAAGGGGGTGCTGTTTTTCTGCTGAGCCTTGAGGTATTTACCCAAATCTAGATAGAACTTGGGCAACGTAGCCGTTTTGTAAGCCTCCCACGCCTTCGGGCTAACGGCCACAAAACCCAGACCCGGCGGCATCATGTAGCCTTTCTGAGAACCAGAGGCCACCACATCCAAGCCCCAAGCATCCATAGGTACGTTGCTAGCCCCTAGGCTAGTCACCGCATCCACCATCATCAACGCACCGTGGGCATTGGTATAGCCGCTAATGGTTTGCAGATCATTCAAAACCCCGGTCGAGGTTTCGCTGTGGGTGAGGATGACCGCCTTGATCGTTTTGGCGGTATCGGCCTCTAGCAAGGTCTGAAACGCTTGGGGATCAATCGGTTTACCCCATTCTGCCGTTACCTCTTCGACCTGGAGACCATAGGCTTGGCAGACTTTGACCCAGCGTTCGCCAAACTTACCATTGTTGCCCACCAACACGCGATCGCCCGCACTGAGGAAATTAATCATCCCCGCTTCCATGGCTCCGGTGCCGCTCGATGCCAACACCAACACCTCATTCTCGGTTTGGTGCAACCACTTCAACTGGGTTCTGACCTCAGCCAATAACCCCTCAAAATCTTTGCTGCGGTGGCCAATGGGATGCTTCGCCATCGCCAACAACACAGGCTCGGGTACCGGAGTAGGGCCGGGGATCATCAGCATCAACTTACTATCCATGTACTCTGTCTATCCTTCTTTCCGTGAAGTGAATGGGGTGTAAACGGGCAACGAAATGGGCTATCGAGCGATCGCCAAACGGTCTGCCAACGACCTGATCAAGGCTCTGCAAAATAACCCAAAACCAATCAAAGCAATAATCTGGGGACTTTCTGCAACTGGAACTTCTGCAACTAGAACTTTTTGCAACTGAGACTTTCTTTAACTGAACTAACGGCACCAGAACCGGGGAATGGCCATGAACCGCTGACCGATCAACAACCTAGCTAGGGGTTACGAACCACTCGCAAGACCCATACCCTCAAACCTAAGTGGTTAAAACCGGGCGACTGATCTGAGCTGAAGCTGACATCTCAGCGGAGACCGCCAGATAATTGTGACTCAATTGACCGTGACTCAAATGACTATCCGATCAATAGCTATTCATTAAATGACTATCACGGGTCAACAAGCATCCGGCTTATTAAGCGGTGCATTCTCCAGAATGCCACAAGACGAGGGGATAACAAACGAGATTTCTGGTGGAAGGGTTGAATTGAGAGACCTTGTAAAGAATGCTAGGGCAACCCAGAAGCGCCTTGGCCGGGATCGTTAGCTGTCTCAAGCTAGACAACTCTCTTTAGATTGAGAGGAGATTGAGAGGAGATTGCGAAGGATCTTGTAGGCAGATCTTTTAAGCCAATCTTTTAGACAGGATAGAGGCGATCCACTGGAGATCTGGCTTAGGGCATCCGGTAATTTCGGCGGCGCAACAAAAAGTCAGGGAGATCCAGGGCATTGAGGCGGGAGATGGCGCGATGGGGGAGCCAGCGATGCTCGCCTTCGCCGGGGAGCGCCGCAAACTCTACCACCGCCAACAGCTCAGAAAACAGCGCACTGAGTGCAGGGTCACCGCGATCGCCCGTCAAAAACTGAAGCTGCACTTCTTCGAGTAATTCTTGCAGCCGCGCGATTTGGTCTTGGCTCGTCGTATATTGATCCTTCCAATGTTGGATGGTCGCCTCATATTCGCTAACCTGGCGCGCCTGGTAGACGATCTGCTCCTGCATCTCAGTGGCTTGTTGCTCTAGCTGCTGAATGCGGCTGCGATAGTGCTCCGTTTGGCCTTGGGCTTCCCGAGATTTTTGTTGCCATAGCGCTTGCTGGCGGAGTTGGCGGGCTAGCTCAATTTCTAATTCTTCGACCTTTATCTGTGCCCGTGCGAGGTCTTGCCCCAGGGTGGCGATCGCCCGATTTTGCCGCGCCAATGGCCGATTGCGCGATCGCGATCGCCGCCTTTCCGTTGGCGTTTCGCCATGGGGTTCCGTTTGGAGTTCTGTAGAAGAGTCCGCAGCCTCTTGGCTCTGAGCCTGTTGTGCCTCCGTGGCATCCACCACCAGCGCCAACTCTTGCACCCGCTGTTGCGCCGCCATCAGCCGAGTTTGCAGGCGCTGGGCTAATTCCCGATCTTGCTCAGCCTCTTGCTCTAGGTCTACAATTCGCTGCCGCCCTTCTTCGAGCCTCAGCGTTGCCAAGTTCAAGCGCTCCTCTGCCGGATGCACCGCAGGTTCTGAGGCAACCACCGGAGACAACGTAGGCTCTGTCCATCCGAGCGATCGCCGTCCTTCCCGCGCCCCCGCCAGATGGCTTTCGATCAGGGTCTGCTGCTGATGGATGCGCAGCCGTAACCGGGCGATCGCCTGCTGCTGCACACAGGCAAACTTTTCGGTTGCTGCCAGTTGGGCTTCGAGCAAGGTTTGCTCTTGGAGCTTCAGGCGCATTTCATCCAAACTGGTGAGCGCTTGATCTAACGCCTGCTCTAAATGTTGAATACGAGTCGTGCGATCGCGCTCTTGCCCCCGAGACTTTTGCACCTCTAGCAAGAGAGCTTGATACTCGGCAGCGCTCACCACTAGCTCCGTGCTACTGGGGCGATCGGCCATTCGGTCAGATACCTTGCTCTCACCCAAACGGTCTTGGGTCAAGGTTTTCAGGGTTGGATGGGGTCGCACCACAGAGAGCCTCCCGCAGGTCAGCTTTTGCTCAAGCTTTCGTCTAGTCTACCGGATGTCTCCTATGGCTGCCTGACTCTTTACAGTTCATTAAGAGGATACTGGCTTAGCGTCACAATATTTCTCAAACACAAAAATCTGACGATAGCAGAGATCACGATAGCTAACCCGCCATTTATAGCCATAGTCACGCTGGTTAGGACATCCAGAAACGTTTGAACGCTTGAACGTGACGGCCACGCTTAATGTTTTGATGTCTTGACTTTTGGGCGATCGCCCTCTCTCCACACCATCAAGACACTAAACGCACCAAGGGCGAGGCGCAGCCTTGGGGCAAGATTACTTGATTTCGCGAGAGGGCACAGGCATTTCTGCCTCATTGAGCGACCAGCGATATTCCACTGGAAGTTGAGCCTGCCGCAGACTTTCTTCGAGGTTTTTTTGCTGCGTAAATGCCTTCCGGAGGGTGCCGATTAGCTCCTGCACCTGCTCTTTATGGCGACCTGGGGCTTTGCTCGCCAACATAATGGTTTGGCGCTCTAAGATTTGCAGCAAAAGCTCGTAATGAATGTGAGATGGCAGAGGAATCGGTTGCATCAGTCAGAAACCAAAGGGTGGGGTAGAAAAAAAACACAGGTTCAACGGTGCTGGCGTAGTCCTCTGGAGTAAGCCTCTTGAGTAAGCCTCTGGAGTCAAGAAACTGACCCTATCGTCACACGCATCAGAGCCAAAATGGTTGTCAAGATCCAGATGCCCAGGCATTGCGACTCCAGAATGCGTCAGACTTTCTAAATTCAGACTTTCTAAATTCAGACTTTCTAAATTATGGCGAGTTGTGCTGAAAAAGTGTAGCGATCGCCCCTTGGGGATCGGGCTGCTTCACCAACGATTCACCAATCAAAACAGCCTTAGCTCCGGCTTGGCGCACCTGGGCGAGGTCGGCGGGGGTATTCAGCCCAGACTCGCTCACCACTAGAATTTGGCGATCGCCCAATGCCTCTCCCCATAGCTCTAGTAGGCTCGTGGTGGTTTGCAAATCAACCGAGAAGTCTTCCAGATTGCGGTTGTTGATCCCCAGCAAGGTGACGCCCTCTAGCGCCATGACGCGCTCCATTTCTGCGGCGGTGTGAACCTCAATGAGCGCAGCCATGCCCAGGGTTTGGGCAATTTTGAGGAAATACCGCAAATCTTTGTCGGGCAAAATGGCGGCAATCAGCAACACCGCGTCGGCTCCATGCACCCGCGCCCGATAAATTTGATAGGGGTAAATAATGAAATCTTTGCAGAGCAACGGCAGGTCAGTCGCCGCCCGAATTTGCTGCAAATACTCCATGCTGCCCTGAAAAAACTTCTCATCGGTGAGCACAGAAATACAACTGGCTCCACCGGCTTGGTAGGCTTGGGCGATTGCCACCGGGTCAAAGTCTTCCCGAATGACCCCCTTGCTGGGAGAGGCTTTTTTCACCTCAGCGATGAGGGCAGGGTCGGTTTTGCCAGGGCTGAGGGCAGCCCGAAAATCTCGCACGGGGGGTGCCGTGATCAGCAGCTTTCGGAGGTCAAGCAGAGATTGGCGATCGCGCAATTGATCCACCTCCGCCTCCTTCTGCCACACAATTTCTTCTAAGATGTGGCGCGGCGCAGCATCGGGCACCTTGACTTGGTAGCGCAGATACTCGACGGCAATGGCAGTGTTGGGCGGGCGACGGCGAATTTGCATATTAAAGCTTAGGGTTCGAGCTTAGGGTTTGAGCTGAGCGTTGGGATGGGATCGCAGGAGCAATGGGGCGGGTCTCAGACTGGTTGATTGATCCGTAACCCCTTGAGCGAAAATCCTTTTATTTTTTAGACGGCTATTTTTTAGACGGCTATTTTTTAGATGGCTATTTTTTAGATGGAGTCGATCGAGGAGGGGCGATCGCCCTAGGCTCGGTAGCAGAGGAGCGATCGCCCCAGATGATCCCCTTCAAGCGGTGGTAGCCAGGGCGACGCTGAGAAGCACCATTCCCTGCCAAGCACTGGGCTAAAGGCAGTTCGGGGGAATCGCCTGGGCGATCAACGCTCTAATGTACCGCTACCGCTGCGGCCTTCTTGAAGGCTTCGTCGAGCACTTCAGAGAGGGTGGGGTGAGTGTGGACGAGGAAGGAGAGGTCATGAACAGAGCGGCGCTGGGCGATCGCATTGGCCGCTTCCTGGATCAGATCTGAGGCGTGCAGCCCAATAATGTGAACCCCTAAAACCTCTCCGGTATCTTCCCGGAAAATCACCTTAGCCAACCCGTCGGTTTCCCCCTCCGCCAAGGCTTTGGAGTTGCCCTTGAAGTAAGACCGCGCACTGCCCACGGTAAAGCCTTCTTGAGCCGCCAACTCTTTAGCCACAGGCTCCGTCAGCCCCACGAAGCTCACTTCGGGGTGGGTGAAGGCGGCAGCGGGAATGCTGCGGTAATCGACGGTGCGAGGGCGATCGCAGATATTTTCAACGGCCACAATGCCCTGGGCAGAGGCCGCATGGGCCAGCATCATCTTGCCCGTAGCATCGCCAATCGCCCAGAGATGGGGCACCGGCTCACCCTCTAGCAACACCGCCATTTCATCATTTATGGGAATAAAGCCCCGTCGATCGAGCGAGATCCCCACCGTTTCGAGACCCAAATCTTGGGTCGCTGGGATGCGCCCCGTCGCCACCAAGCAGGCATCGACTTCTAGCTCATCCACGATTTCTTTGGTCTTAGCATCGGCTAATTGGATGCGGACAGGCGAACCGGGGATCACCGATTTAGCTAGCACACCCACCCGCGTTTCCATGTCGCGGGGAGCAATCAACACCCGCTGCGCAATTTTGGCAATATCAGGGTCAAAACCGGGCATCAGATGATCGAGGGCTTCGATCATCGTGACCTCAGCGCCCAGGGCGGTGTATACATCCGCAAACTCTAGGCCGATGTAGCCACTTCCGATAATGGCGATCCAGTTAGGCACCGACTCTAGCCGCACCGCATCGTCGCTGGTGAAGACGGTTTTGCCATCTAGCTCAATCCCTGGTGGCACAAAGGGAACAGAGCCAGGGGAAAGAATAATGTCTTGGGCGGTAAGCAGGGTTTCGCCCTCTGGGATGGTGACGCTCACCTTGTGAGGCCCCGCGATCCGGCCTCGCCCATGGAGGGTGGTCACGCCTAGACGGGTGAGGCTGTTGGTGAGGTCAGAGCGAATTTTGCCGACAAGGCTGGTGGCATGGTTGGCGATCGCCCCTCGGTCAAACGAAACCTGCCCTAGCTGAATCCCTAGGCTCTTGAGGTGATGGGCATCCCGCAATTCGCGCACCCGCCCCGATGCCGCCAGCAAAGCCTTCGAGGGAATACAACCCCGGTTTACGCAGGTGCCTCCCATATCTGCCGCTTCAATGATGGCGGTCTTTAGGCCACAGCTCACAGCATGAAGCGCCGCCCCATGTCCGCCAACGCCTGCCCCAATAATAATGAGATCGTAGTCAAATCCTTCGCTCACGTCCGCCTCTCCATCGACTGGTCTTCATCCAGATGTGCATACAATCCGTTTATCATTTTCGGGGCTGAAGGGGCTTTCAGGCAACCGATCCCTTCAGATTCCTCTAAATTTCCTTGGAATGCCTTGAGCTTGGAACGCCTTGAGCTTCGAGAGAGATTCTCAATTCAGAGCGAACCCTTTGCTAACCGTTAGAGCCACCGCTTCACGGTAGGGGTGCGGCAGCGGGAATACCGTCTCAGTCTGCTATTCTCGCGCATCCCAAAAACAAGCAGGAGGATGGCCTCACCCAAGGGCTGGGCTGGGGTACTTCCAATCCATCCTGAGAATCTCCCAGAATTTTCCCCAATGCTAATCCCAGTCTCGCCTAGACTCTCCCTCAGCTACCGCAGCCATGGCCATTTTTAGGAATAGACCATGGGCGGCACTTTTCGAGACAGCGTTTTAAGCCAATGGCTTTACTGGGGAACCTTTTCACCGGGTTGCACCTTTTTTTCACCAGGCTGGGCAATTTTTTCGAAGCGGAGTTTGGTTTGCTTGATCGGGTTGGGGATTTCGACGGGATAGGAGCCGGTAAAACAGGCCGAGCAGAAGCTTTCTTGATCTTGCAGCGTTGCTTTCATCATCCCTTCCCAGGAAAGATAGGCGAGGGAATCGACCCCAATTTGAGCCTCAATTTCTGCAACGGTTTTGGTCGCCGCGATCAGTTGATCTTGGCTGTCTGTATCAATGCCATAGAAGCAAGGATGGGTCACAGGGGGCGATGAAATGCGCATGTGAACTTCCTTGGCACCGGCTTCGCGCAAAGCTTTCACGATTTTGCGGCTCGTAGTTCCTCGCACCAATGAGTCATCAATAATGACGATGCGCTTGCCCGCTAGCACGTCGCGGAGGGGGTTGAGCTTCATCCGAATGCCCGCTTCCCGCATCGATTGGGTGGGTTGGATGAAGGTACGCCCCACATAGCGGTTTTTGATCAACCCTTCGCCGTAGGTCAGGTCAGCTTCTTGGGAGAAGCCAATCGCCGCTGGGATGCCAGAGTCAGGAACGCCCAGCACCAAATCGACATCCACGGGAGACTCGATCGCCAATTGCTTGCCCAAGCGAATGCGGTAGCTATAGAGGCTTTCATCGTTGAAAATGCTATCTGGGCGGGCAAAGTAGATGCATTCAAAAATGCAAAGCTTGCGTTTTCCGGGGGGTGCCCATTGGATGGAGGTGAGGCCAGACTCGGTGATCCAAACCAGCTCGCCGGGTTGGACATCGCGCAAATAGGTTGCCCCAAAGATGTCAAGGGCGCAGGTTTCGGAGGCTAAGACATAGCGGCGAGCGCCGTTGCTGCCCTCATCGCCTAAAACCCCAATTACCAGAGGCCGGATGCCGTAGGGATCGCGGGTGCCGATCACGCCATCGGGGGTGGCGATCGCCAAGCTAAAGGCACCTTCGCAGCGATGGAAGGCGCTGATGGCCGCCGTCACCCAGTCTTTACCACTGTCTACTTCTTCGGCGATCGCATAGGCAATCAGCTCCGAATCTGTGGTGCTTTCGAGGCTGCCATAGGTGGCAATGAGTTGTTCTCGGAGGTCATTCACATTGACCAGGTTGCCGTTATGCGCCAGCGCCAGTTCTCCGAGGCGCGATGACACCAAGGCCGGCTGGGCGTTAGAGGCGCGGCTGGCTCCGGTGGTGGAGTAGCGCGTATGCCCAACGGCCAAATATCCCTTCAGATCTGCGAGGTTGTGCTCATTAAAAATCTGAGAAACTAGCCCCATTTCCTTAAGGAGATGGACTTTTGAAACACCATCAACCCGGTCGAAGGTGGCAATACCAGCAGATTCTTGGCCGCGATGTTGGAGGGCATAGAGGCCAAAGTAGGTGAGCTTGGCAACGTCTTCACCGGGGGCATAGACCGCAAACACACCGCAGGCTTCTTCGGGCTTGTCTGGGCGATCGCCCATCCTTTCTGCATCCGTTGCGGCATCGGCACTACTTTCTAGGTCAAAGTCATCATCGGGAAAAGGAATCATGAAACTGGCAAGCTCCAAAGATTGGCAGAGACTATGTAGCAGAGACTATGTAGCAGATAACAGAGACTATGTAGCAGATAACAGAGACTAAGGCGTGAGTGTAAACCAATAAAGGGGCAAAACGGAAAGGCTAAAAAGAGCAAAGCCAGACATCTGAAATGGACTGATGCCTGGAGCGTCCGGTAAAAACTATAGGTCGGATTTGGAGAGAAAGGGGCAACGTCGCCACCCAACCAAAAAACATTAAGGAATCTTTAAATATCTATCCATATTCTAACGTAGACCCGGCAGGGGCGATCGCCCTGTCTGATTTGGCAGGCCGATCTAGCATCCATGCTGGCATCAACTGGCCATCCGCCGTTCGATGGCCAGTTGCCACTGCTGTTTGATTGCGGCTCCCTCGGCTGCAATGATCGGGGTTTGGGTCGCAGACAGGATGCGGAGGGGGGCACCCACTGCCGCTACGGTACCCAGGTAGCACCAGGGCAATGCGGCTTGGGTGGCAAGGTAGGTTTCCCAGGCTGGGAGGTGAGCGGTGGCAACGGAGACCAGGATGCGCGCGCCCACTTCCCCAAACAGGAGGGTATCCCAGCGGTGATCCGGGGATGGATCTGCGGGGAGGGTGAGGGTGGCTCCGCGATCGCCCCCAATGCAGCATTCCGCCAGCGCCACCGCCAAGCCCCCTTCGGCGCAATCATGGGCTGAGCGCACCCAGCCTTGGGCAATCCCGTGGCGACAGACCTGCTGCACCTGCCGCTCTAGGGCAAAGTCCACCACGGGCGGCATTCCGGCGACGGTGTGGTGTAGCGCGGCCAGATATTCTGAGGCTCCTAGGGTCACGGCAGCATCTCCCACGGGGGTTCCGAGCAGGTAGATGCGATCGCCCGTTTCTTGCCAACCCAGGCCACACACCGTTTGAATATCGGTCACTAGCCCCACCATCCCCACTACTGGGGTGGGGTAGATGGGGTGGGGGGTGCCATCGGCATCTAAGGTTTCGTTGTAGAGCGAGACGTTGCCCCCGGTGACTGGGGTTGCAAATTCGCGGCAGGCCTCGGCTAGCCCCCGGCAGGCTTCGGCGAGTTGCCAGTAGCTCACGGGTTTTTCGGGGCTACCAAAGTTGAGGTTATCGGTCACGGCCAATGGCTCTGCCCCCACACAACTGAGGTTCCGCGCAGCCTCCGCAACGGCCATCCGCGCCCCCTCCACGGGGTTGAGGTAGACATACCGAGCGTTGCAATCAACGGTGGCCGCTACCCCTCGCGTGCAAGCCGCAATATCCTGTGCCTCCCGATCGTTCACGGGGCGCACCCGCACCACCGCCGCATCAGCACCACCGGGCAACAACACCGTGTTGTTTTGCACCTGGTGGTCATATTGCCGATAGACCCAGCGCTTTGAAGCAATGGTGGGGATATCGAGCAGGCGCAGCAGCACCGCCGTCCAATCTAATGGCTCATTGGCGATCGCCACCCCAGCCGCATCGCAAGCAGGCAGGCTCGTCTCCCGCCAAGCCCAAGCGGTTTGGGCATAGGCGGGCGGTTCTGGCAGTAGCTCGCGGTGGTAGATGGGAGTATTTTCAGACAGCGCCGTTGCAGGCACTTCTGCCGCCACCGCTCCGGCAAACAAAATCCGCACGATCGGCTCAGCAATCACCGTTCCCGCAACAACCGCCTGCAACCCCCAGCGTTCAAAAATATCAATCAGCTCCTGCTCTCGCCCCTTATGCGCCACAAACAGCATTCGCTCTTGGGATTCAGACAGCAGGTATTCGTAGGGCACCATTCCGGTTTCGCGCACCGGAATTTGGTCGAGATCAAACTCAATGCCCACACCGCCCTTAGCGGCCATCTCTGCGGTAGAGCAGGTGATCCCCGCTGCCCCCATATCTTGAGCCGCCACCACAGCCCCGGTTTTAAAGGCTTCGAGACAAGCTTCGATCAGAGATTTTTCTAGGAAGGGATCGCCCACCTGCACAGCGGGGCGATCGTCTAAGGAGGCTTCGCTCAACTCGGCGCTGGCAAAACTGGCTCCGCCCATGCCGTCGCGCCCGGTGGTCGAACCCACATACAAAACAGGGTTGCCAATGCCCACCGCCCCAGATTTGACAATTTCCTCGGTTTCCATTAGCCCCATGGCCATGGCATTGACCAACGGGTTGCCAGAGTAAGCCGCATCAAAATAGACCTCACCGCCCACCGTTGGCACCCCCACGCAGTTGCCGTAATGGGAGATACCTGCAACCACGCCGCTAAACAGCCGCCGGGTGCGGGCATCGTCAAGGTTCCCAAACCGCAAGGAGTTGAGCACGGCAATGGGGCGCGCCCCCATGGTGAAAATATCTCGCAGGATGCCCCCAACCCCCGTTGCGGCTCCTTGAAATGGCTCCACCGCTGAGGGGTGGTTATGCGACTCGATCTTAAAGGCCAAATGCAGCCCATCCCCGAGGTCAACCACCCCCGCGTTTTCCCCTGGCCCCACCAAGATGCGATCGCCCTCCGTCGGAAACTGCTTCAGTAGGGGGCGCGAATTTTTGTAGCAGCAATGTTCCGACCACATCACCCCAAACATTCCCAACTCGGCTTTGTTGGGATGGCGACCCAAGCGCCGCACAATTTCTTGATATTCGTCGGGCTTCAACCCTTCGCTAGCAATCTCTTGGGGCGAAAAGGGCGCGGGGGAGGTGGCAGTCATGGATGACCCAGAAAAAAGGACAACCCCTATTCTATTAGGACTGACGCATTGGCAACAGCGAGAAATAGGAGAGAAAGGCGTGGGGCGAGCTGAGGGCTTGCCCAAAATCGGGTAGGCTCTTTCCCTAATAGGCTCTTTCCCTAATAGGAGGAACCCCGTTCCGGCTCAATCGGGCTAAATTCCCCTAAAACCTGTTAGGCAAGGTGCTTAAGCCCCTTGTTCGATGTAGATTCACAAAGAATAAAGCCTTGAGGCTTGAACCCATTTATTTTTTAGAGCGCGTTTAGGACACTGATTTAGAGAGACTTGAAAGCATTTCGAGGCTCTTATTTCAAATGTCAGAACGCATCATTGAAACGCATCATTTAAGAGGTTCAAGAGGCCGGAGCATCGGTTACGCGCTCTAGGTATTGCGGATCGAGCAAAAAGGCTCCTTGGCTAAACCGAACCCCCCAATAACCGCCGGGGCGTCGATCTAAAATGATGCCTTCTTCCCCCATGTGCAAAACATTGGGGGGGCGCAGCATGGGCATGGGTTCGGCGGTTTTGACATAGGGCGGCAGGGCAATCACACGGACGCGATCGCCCATGGAAAATAGCTCTGGGGTTGGCGTCGGTTCAGAAACCATCGGCATGAGGTGCAGGGTGAGGGACGGGAACAGGTCAGTCATTCTGCTTTGACTTTAGCACCTGACCCGAGCCGATGAGTGCGGCGCGGGCGTCTGGGAAATCAGAGGTATGCCGAAAGTTCCAGGATCGAGGCACAGGCGCAAGGGGCTGTTGCAAGGCATCCAAAATGAAGCGTCACTGTTAACCTTCACCGTTAACTTTCACCGTTAACTTTCACAGTCTTGGAGAAAATCCTGGAGATGGCTCTGGGAGCATCCCTGGAGAAATTTCGGGGGCAGAGGCTGGAGGTAAAATCTCTGGAGGCGGTTCTGGGGCAATTTCTGGGGGAGCCTCGGGGAATGGCTCTGATGGAAATTCGGGCACAATTTCGGGATCGATTTCGGGGGATGGCGCTGGAATAATTTCAGGCGGGGGTTCGGGGGAAGGTTCGGGGAAAATTTCGGGAGACGGCTCTGGCGGCAATTCGGGCGGCAGTTCGGGCGGCAGTTCCGGGAACGGTTCTGGCGCAGGCTCTGCCGGAAACTCGGGAGATGGTTCTGCTGGCAGGTCGGGAGACGGCTCTGATGGCAGCTCGGGCGGCAGTTCAGGAGAGGGGGCGGGGGCAGGCTCTGACGGAATTTCGGGGGCGATTTCACCTGAACCTGCTGTGAGCGTACCTGCTGTGAACGTACCTGCTGTGAACGTACTTTCTACGGCAGGAATGGCGAGAGAATCTGCCAGCCATTCGGTATTTTCGGCGATGCTGTCGGCGGCAAAGTTATAGGCCGTGTCCATCGGTGGGGTGGCGGGTTCATAGGTAACCCCTAGCCCCGGTTGATCGGAGGGGATGAGGCAACCGTCTTGGAGGGTTGCGCCCCGGAAGGGATCGTCGGTGAGGTTGAGATGGCTGTCGAGGTCGAGGTGGGTGGCGTAGGCGCTGAGGTGCGCGGCGGCGGTGTTGGCGAGGGTGCTGTCTGAGTAGCAACCAAACATGATCTGGAGTCCTTGGGCTTGCGCCGTTTCGCAGAGGCGGCGGGCGGGGGTCAAGCCGCCTGTTTTCATGAGCTTGATGTTGATGCCATGGACGCGGTCGGCAAGGATGGGGATATCGGTTTCGTTGAAGCAGCTTTCATCGACAAACAGCGGCAAGGGCGATTCTTTGAACAGTTTGTAGAGGTCGGCTTCTTGGCCAACGGGCAGGGGTTGCTCAAGATAGGTGACGCCGCGATCGCCCAACCAATGGCTCATGGCGATCGCCCCTGCCAGCGTCCAGCCGCCATTGGCATCGACGCTCACCTTGGCTCCGGCGGGCACACCGGCCACCACCGCCTCAAACATGGCTTGGTCTGCCTCTAGCCCAGCGGGGCTACCCAGCTTAATTTTGATAGCCTTGGCATCAACCACCGCCAACCAGTCGAGCAGGCGTTGATGCGCCCCGGCGGGGGTGTTGATGCCGATGGTCACCGAGGTCACGGCCAGGTGATCGCGCCGCAACCCCCACAGCTTCCAGAGGGGTTGCTGGGCTTTTTTGCCCAGCCAGTCGTGGATTGCCAAGTCGATAGCAGTGCGGGCGGCGGAGATGAGCTGGTGCGCCTCCATCTGGGCCTCGATCAGGTCGTAGTCGTAGGGCGAAAAGCCGGTGATGTGGGGGATAAAGGCATCGAGGGCTTGGGCGATCGCCTCCGTCCGCTGCGGACTTTTCATCTGCGGATGCCCCACGGTAAAGGGCGAAGCTTCGCCCCAGCCTTCGATTCCTTCATGCTCTAACTGGAGCCAGAGATTGGTGCTGGTGGCTGTGGTTCCCCGGCTGATGGTGAGGGGCACGCACTTATGCACGGTAAAGGGCTGGATACGAATCTGCATGGGTTGGGGATGCGGGTGGGGCAGCGTGGACTGGGCAAGAAAAGCAGCGGCAAGAGCTAGAACCAGACTGAATAACCAGACTGTAGAAAAAGCTGTGAGAACGCTGAAGTAAAAACTCAGCGTAAAGCATTCAACCATGGATCGAGATCCACAATCTGGAATCCACAATCTAAAATCCACAATCTGGAATTCATAATCTGAAATCCACAATCTGAAATCTGGAATCCACAATCCAAAATCTACAACCTGAAATCTACAATCTGGGATCTACCGAAAGTCCCAGAAACAGCCTTAATTAGAGCTTAACAACAGCTTAGAGTTCCCTTGACCTCATTCGTTTTCCTCAGACGGTAAATTAACGATGTTCGTTGCACATGAGCCGTTGCAACGTGGGTTGCGAGCGGCGCTGCAAGTCAATTGGAAAGTGAGGAGTCATGGTTACACGCATTGCCAAGCAATTAGCCAACCATTTATCAGCAAACCATTTATCAGCAAACCATTTATCAGCAAACCTGAAGACGATGTTACGGCGATCGCCATTGAGAGTGCGCCAGATGGCGCGTCGGATGAGCTTGGGGATGGCGATCGCCCTGTTGGTGGTCGGGTTCACCGTTGCCGTTGCCCCCAGGGGTTTGGCTCAAACTCCCGCCGTGCAGGGTAGTGTTGTCTTTACCCTAACCGATCTCGGGGGTGCAGAAATGTTGGCAGTTGCCCCCAATGGGCGGCGGGCGGTGATCGCGGGGGGCGATATCGTTTCGGTGGTGCGCATCCGCCGTAACCAGTTGACCCTCGAACAAACCTGGACGCTGACCGCAGATTATTTCCCGGCTGGCTCAACGGCTGCCGAAATTACTGGGGTAGCCGTCAGCGCCGATGGTCGCTACACCCTGCTGGGGATCAAGGATGATGACGAAGCCAACCTAGAGAGCTTCGATGAGGTGCCCGGAATCGTGTTGGCCTTGTCTATCCCTGACCTGGAAGTGCTGGGTCAAGTGGCCGTTGGGAGAGGGCCAGACTCGGTGGCGATCGCCCCCGATGGCACCTTTGCCGCCGTCGCCAATGAAGACGAAGAGAACGAAGAAGATTTGACCAATCTCAGCAACCGCGCGGGCACCGTGTCATTCATTGACCTGCGTAACGGCTTGGGCGCAATGACCCAAGTAGAAATCCCGTTGCCTACAGAGGGCATTCCCTTCTTTGCCCATGATCCGCAGCCCGAAACCGTGCGGATTGCCTCCGATAGCTCCTTCATTTTGGCAACGCTGCAAGAAAACAATGCCATCGCCCGCATTGAAGTTCCCCGCAGCCTCCCCAGCCCCCTGAGAGCTAACGCCTTCGCCGTCACCAACTTTGATGCGGGGCTACGTACCGGGTTTGGGCTAACCGCCGATCGCGCTGGGGAAGGGGTCTGTCGCTCTAGCGCCTACGACCTCTCCCTGCGCCAGGCTTACACCTCCGCACGGGAACCCGATGGCCTTGCCCTCTCCCCTGACCTCCGCTTTTTTGTGACCGCAAACGAAGATAACCTCACGGCGGCCAATCAGCAGGTCTCCGGTGGCGTCACATTGAGCGAGCATGGAAGCCGTAGCATCAGTGTGTTTGATGCCCAAACGGGGGCATTGCTCAGCGACAGTGGCGATAGCATCGAAGACAGCATTTTGGCCTTGCAACTGCCCCAACGCTGCAATAGCAAAGGGCCAGAGCCAGAAGTGGTGTCGGTGGGCCAGGTCGGAGACCGGGTGCTGGCGTTTGTGGCGATCGAGCGTTCCGATGCCGTCACCATCCACGATGTTACCGATCCTCGCAATATTCAGCTTTTAGACACCGTCATTCTCAACCCCGCTGTGGTTGGGGCTGATGTCTCCGCTGAATTTGAACCCGAAGGGATTGAGTTTATCGCCCAGAGCAATCAGGTGGTGGTGTCTAACCCTGAAGCTGGCTCTATGAGCTTGATTAACCTCTCCATTCGCTAGATCCTTGCTTGCAGAACTCATCAGGACTGATCGGTTCTGATGAGTTCTGATGAGTTCTGATGAGTGCTAATGAAATTTAGAGGGGGTCAGAGGAGTCATGGGCGGTGGGGTGGTGCGATCGCCGCCACGCCGACCTGACTAGTTTGAGGTGTTCATAGGGCAGTTCTTCGCCCATGGCTTCTCGAATTTCTTTGAGGAAGATATCGCCGTGGGTTTCAAACGCAGCCCAGATGCGGGTTTGGTGATCGGGAGGAACCAGGGTATCGAGGGCAACGGCACGCCCCGCTTCGAGTAATGCACCGAGGTGATCGTAAACGCGGTTGAGGGTGATGTCTCGTTTTTGGGCGATCGCCCCTGGGTCTAGCCCTTGCATGTGCAAGTCAAGGGTAGCAAAGTGGGTGCGCTTCAGCAGCGGGGCTTCGTAGGCGCGAGGGGGCAGATCAATCGGTTCAGGAATGGGCACATCTGAGGGGTCTTCACCGGCACAGAAGAGGCGAATGGCCTCGACAAATTGGGAGCCATAGACCTCCAGCTTTTGTTGCCCTACCCCACTGATTTTGAGAAACTGCGCGGCGGATTGGGGGCGGTTGCGGGCCATTTGGCGCAGGCTGGCATCCGAAAACACCATGTAGGGGGCAATGTTGCGGGCATCAGCGATGGTTTTGCGGAGGCTCCGCAGGGTCTCAAAGAGCTGGTCAGACAAGACGCGGCTTTCGCTACTTTCTTCGCGGGGGTAGTCTTGATCGGTGGGTGCATTGGCGGTCGGCAGAATCGCCACCTGCACGGTGCGTTGCCCCCGCAACACTTCCCAGCTCAAGGGGTTGAGCCGCAAAATGCTATAGCCATCGGTGGTTTCATCGAGCAAGCCCTGGTGAATCAGCGATCGCCCTAACTGCTTCCAATCGTCTTTTGAGCGATCGCGCCCAATGCCATAGGTCGAGAGGGTTTGGTGCCCATTGCCTAACACCCGCTTATCCTTCGACCCACGCAACACATCAATGATATAAGTCAGGCCAAACCGCTCTTGGCAGCGCGCCACACAGGAGAGGAACTTCTGTGCTTCCACTGTCCAATCTTCAAGGGGCACGGGGTTGAGGCAGCGATCGCAGTTCTCGCAGTTGCCCGGAAACGACTCCCCAAAATAGCTGAGTTGGATGGTGCGGCGGCAGTCTGTGCCTTCGGCATAGCTCACAATCTGCCGCAGTTGCTGGCGGGCAATTTGCTGCTCGGCCTCCAACGGCTCCCCGGTTTGGGGATGGATTTTGCGGCCAATCATAAAATCGACCGTGCGAATATCCCCCGCACCAAAGAAGAGGATGCACTGCGCCGCTTCGCCATCGCGCCCCGCCCGCCCCGATTCTTGGTAGTAACCCTCTAGGTTTTGGGGGAGGTCATAATGCACCACAAAGCGCACATCCGGCTTGTTGATCCCCATCCCAAAGGCCGTGGTGGCAATGATGATCCGGGTGTCATCGCGGGAAAAGCACTCCTGGTTTTTGGCGCGGATCTCGTTGCTTAGCCCCGCATGGTAAGGCAGCGCGTCGATCTGGTCATTCTGCAACTGGAGGGCTAGCTCTTCGACCCGCTTCCGGCTGAGGCAATAGATGATGCCCGAACCGGGGGTTTTGCGGAGAAACTGCCGCAGCTCTTCATAGATGCGTTTCCCCTTGGGGCGCACTTCGTAGTAAAGGTTGGGGCGGTTGAAGCTGGCAATGTGGGTGTGGGGCGATCGCAACGCGAGCTGCGCCCCAATGTCTTCGCGCACCCGCCCGGTGGCCGTAGCCGTGAGCGCCATCAGCGGCACCTGCGGAAAGCGCTGCCGCACCCGTTGCAGTTGGCGATACTCTGGGCGAAAGTCATGCCCCCATTGCGAAACGCAGTGGGCCTCATCGATGGCAAAGGCCGACACCTCCACCTGGGAGAGAAAGTCAAAAAAGCCCTCACTCAGCAACCGCTCAGGAGCTACATACAAAATCTTGATCTGTCCCTGCAAAACGGCCTGACGGCGGGCATAGCTCTCTTGCCCCGACAAGCTGCTATTGAGAAACGTGGCGGGGATGCCCGTCGCATCGAGCGATCGCACCTGGTCTTGCATCAGCGAAATTAGCGGCGACACCACCACCATCAACCCCGGACGTAGCACCGCTGGCAGTTGGTAGCACAACGACTTACCGCCCCCCGTGGGCATAATCACCAACACATCCTGGTTTGCCAAAAGAGCCGATACGATGGCCTCTTGCCCCAGACGAAATTGCTCGTGGCCAAAGTAGTGCTTCAGCGCCGCTAGCGGGGTTGTGGGCACAGTAGCCGCAGTCGAAGAAGAAGTCATAAAATCCTAAATGCTCTTAACTGCAATGCACCAGCTTTCCTAGAAAGCCTCATAGTAAACCCCTAGCCATCCAAACGCGCCCTCATTTTTGCTGATCTTCTCTCTCTCCCAACACCATCCCCAAAGACATTCCAAAAGAAATGCCCTGCGAATTCCCTAAGACCTCCATAAGACTTCCACCGAAGGCTGGCCGGATAGTTAGCTGAGTTCCTCGCTAGGTTCCTAGTTAGCGGTCTCCGCGTCGAGGCTCTGCCCTGGCTCTTTGCGCTATTGATTTTGCGCTATTGATTGCGCTATTGATTACGTTATTGATGAAGAGGCCAAGCCGAGAAGGGTCTTTGGGATGAGGCAATGGTGGGATGAGGCAATGGTGGGATGAGGCAATGGCGCGATCGCCCTAATCCTACCCCTACCAGTGTCTACCGAAGGGGTTTTTGTTAGTCTGTGGAGAGACTATAATCGATCGCAAGCCCTAATCTTAAGTTTGCCGGAGGAATTGGTGTCAGAGGCAATCAAAATCTTTTACTCCTATTCGCGCAAAGACCTGGATATGCGGAATACGTTAGAAGATCACCTATCGGCACTGAGGGCAGCAAACAAGATCAGCACTTGGCATGATCTGGAACTCGAAGCAGGCACCGAGTGGGAGCCAGCTATTCTCCATAAGCTAGACACAGCGGATATTATTCTGTTGCTGGTGAGTTGCAACTTCATTGCCTCTAAATACTGCTATGGCACTGAGTTAAAGCGGGCGATCGCCCGACACACCGAGGGCACCGCACGGGTGATTCCTGTCATTTTGCGTCCTTGCGACTGGAATCATGGGGATGTACCTTTCAGTAAATTGAATGTCTTGCCGACCCATGCTAAAGCGATTACAGGCTGGACAGACCAGGAAGAAGCGTTCACCATTGTGGCTCGGCAAATTCGGGAGACGGTGGATCAGCTAAGAGCCAAAAAGTTGGCAGAGCGACAGGCAACAGACCAAGAAAAACAACGACTAGCTCAGCAAGAAGCTAACGAAGCAGCCGAGGCAGAAGGGCTGAAGCAGCAAGAATTAGACAAACAACGACAGATATGGCTCAAGCAAGAAGCAGACAAAAAACGGCAGCAGGCTCAAGCCCAGCAACCACCACCTGACGCTCTAAGAGGAGATTATGCTCAGTTAGAAGCTTTACTGAAGGCAGGGAAATGGAAGGAAGCAGACCTAGAGACTGCTCGGCAAATGTGCCAGGTGATGGGGCGACAGACCGAAGGCTGGCTGCGAGTCGAAGACATAGAGCAATTTCCCTGTGCTGACCTGCGGGCGATCGATCAACTTTGGGTGAAGTATAGTAACGGTAAGTTTGGCTTCAGCGTCCAGAAAAAGATTTGGCAGCAGTACGGCAGCCCCACAGCATATAATAAGCAGTGGGAAAAGTTTGGTGAAACGGTGGGTTGGCGATCAAGAGGGCTGATGGGAATTTTAGCAGAATGGAAGAGCTATTCAGAGTTAACTTTCGACACCTCAGCTCCAGAAGGGCACTTCCCGGCTAACAGGCACTTCCCTATAGATTACAGGTTTGTATCCGATGCTCTCTTCTCTCGCGCAAAGATGTGTAAACTGTAGCATCTAACAGTTTCAGGCATTCCTAAAGATTTGTAATAGCCTTCTTTTCTAACGTATTATCTGCATTTTAGCCTTTCATTACCTGGTACCAGTTCTTTTCAGGAGAAACAGGAAAGATTTGGTTCGCCTGGTTAGTAGGATGGGCGTTGCCCACAGCGATTGAACCAGTCCATGCTTAACCGGATTGCAATGTGGATCATCAAGATAATTGGCCAAATCTGTCTCATCCATACTCGGATGTTGCCAAAATCGTCGTTGCCACGGCCTGATCGTCTGAAGCTGGCTTAAAAACCTTGTGGCTATATAATTCAGATTAAAGTCATCTTTTTGCTCAGCTCTAATGTCGGACACTATTGAAGTCTTTATTTCTTACTCCAAACAAGACAAAGAGTTGCGTGATGGATTGCTAGCCCACTTACGCCCCCTCGAAACAAAAGGCATCATCAGTTGGCACGATCGCCAAATCCTACCAGGTACCGAGTGGGACTCAGAAATTAAAGCCCGCCTCAACGCCGCAGACATCATTTTGCTGCTAATCAGTTCCGACTTTTTAGCGACCGCCTACTGCACTCAAGTTGAGATTCCAGAGGCATTGCGACGACATCAAGCGGGCGAAGCTACAGTAATGCCCGTCATCTTACGTGCCTGTGCCTGGAACTTTACTCCCCTAGCAGCAATTCAGGCATACCCCGAAAAGGCAAAGCCGATCAAAAGCTGGTCAGATATCGACGAAGCCTATACGAATGTAGTGGATGGGGTCTATCTCGCTGCAAAAAAGATTAAGGAACGACGTAGTCAGGAACAGGTAGAACAGGGATGCATTCAGCAAGAGCGATTACAGGCAGAAGAACAGGAGAACCTGAGCCAAGCCAAGCGACTGCGACAACAGAAAGAACAATTCGAACAAGACGCAGCCAAAAAACAGCAACCAGCTCCGCAGCAAAACCAATCGTCTGAGACTATCAAAGTAAATGACGTTCAAGCGGTATTAGCGTTGACATCTATAGCTGCTGCGTCGTTTTATATAAAACTGAGGATTTTTCTCTGGCGCAGAGGTTTGTGAACTGTAGTGCGATATAGATTTGTATGGTGGGAAATGCTCACCCTGATTTTTGAGTCACTATATACTAGGTGTGCTTCGAGAAATACTTGAGACTTGACGCTATAGGTAGCGCCTTCATACAATGGTACTATCCACCTGGTCAAGTTCTTAGAGTTTTTATGCCTAGAAGAGTTTTCTTTAGCTTTCATTACCATCGAGATATCTGGCGCGTCAACGTTGTACGCAACCATGCCAAGGCAAAAAGCGGGTATCAAGACGCTGGTTATTGGGATTGCTCCCTTTGGGAATCGACAAAGAGAACGGGTGAAAACTCACTCAAGCGACTGATTAATTCAGGCTTACAAAATACCTCAGTTACTGTTGTGCTGATTGGAGCAAAGACATCCGAACGTAAGTGGGTCAAATATGAAATTGAGGAAAGCCATAAACGCGGCAATGGAATGCTGGGAATATATATTCACAACATTAAGAACATAAACGGAATAACTGACTTGCAAGGGAACAATCCTTTTGACAGCTTCACTGTCGAACAACCCAATCCGTATGCTTATATGTCGAAGACGTATGCTAGGATTTCCCAGATTTTTCCAATCTATGACTGGGTTTACAACGATGGATACAATAACTTCAGCAAGTGGGTTGAAGATGCAGCGAGGGCTGCGGGTCGGTAGGTAATCTGCTTGTTATGGCGAGGCTGGCAGTGGCACCACCAGAAGTAAAATTGTGATCAAGAACGTAATCAAATATGGCAGGTTTGCCCAAGATTTAAGGGTGCTGGGGATCTGTCCGAGGAACTTAGTTGAGTTATCGGGCTTGAGAAAATTACCTCTCACTTTCTCGATCCATTCTTGGTCTTCAGGAATAATATATCCACCCAAAATTCGGGCTAGCCGATTAAAGTTATCACGAAACTTTCGCTCTAGATATAAGTAGTAAACATCCAGAACACCGAATAACGCAAAGGCGACAAAAGCCAGTACGAATAAAGCCGCACTTCGATTGGTAAACCCAAAGCCTGCGATCGCCGCCCAAACTGTGATTCCAACTTTTTTTATTTCTAACGAGTTGTTTGCCATCCGTGCGATCGCATTTT
>Ga0105044_10002548_pt1 | contig 24952 bp, 21 predicted proteins | sample MAT01_FD_78092 | JGI IMG/M metagenome (GOLD analysis project Ga0105044, IMG submission 78092) | Freshwater microbial communities from Lake Fryxell liftoff mats and glacier meltwater in Antarctica - MAT-01 | ecosystem: Environmental > Aquatic > Freshwater > Ice > Liftoff microbial mat | place... | reverse complement strand
CGGGGCAGAGCGTGCTACTCTCCTATGACGACGCCGGGACGCTGTTCCACGAGTTCGGCCACGGCCTGCACGGCATGCTGTCGAACGTCACCTATCCCTATCTCTCCGGCACCGCCGTGCCGCGCGACTTTGTGGAATTCCCCAGCCAGGTGAACGAGCACTGGCTGGACCAGCCACAAGTCCTCGCCGAGTTCGCGATCCATGCCGAAACGGGCGAGGCGATGCCGGCGGCGATGATCGAGAGGCTGCTCGCCTCGCAGACCTTCAATCAGGGTTTTGCGACGGTCGAATTCCTCTCCAGCGCGGTCTTCGACATGGACCTGCACAGCCGGGCCGACGTCGATGCGATCGACGTCCACGCCGCCGAGATGGCGACGCGGGCGCGGCTGAAAATGCCGGAAGAAATTGCGCTGCGTCACCGGCCGCAGCATTTCCTCCATCTTTTCGACGGTGTCGCCTATTCGGCCGGCTATTACTCGTACATGTGGTCGGAGGTGCTCGACGCCGACGGGTTCGAGGCGTTCGTCGAAGCCGGGGACATCTTCGATCCGGCCACGGCGCAGCGGCTCTACGAGTTCGTCTACTCGGCGGGCAATACGCGCGATCCGGCCGAGGCCTATCGCCTCTTCCGCGGCCGCGATCCGGAGGTTCAACCTCTGCTGAAGGGGCGTGGGTTCGCAGAAGCCGCCTGACCGCCTTCAAAATCCTCAAGAACCAACGCAAAAGCCGGGGCGACCGCACCGATTGAGACGGCCAGCGTCACGATGGCGCGGAGGCGGTGACGGGTCATCCAAGTCGGGATAGCCTGCGCCCCCGGCACGTCTAAGTGACGTGCGCGACAGGATGGAGTGAAGTGCTGTTCATGCGCCTTATCGGTGTGCCTTTTCTTTGCGCGATGTTGGCAGCAAATGCCTTGGCGGCGACCGATCAGTTCCTGAAAGCGCAGGAATTACGCATGATCGCCGCCGACGCCGCGAAGGCGGGCGACCACGCGAAAGCTCTCACCGCCCTTAGTGAAGCCCTGAAGCTCCGTCCCGGTCATCCCGGCATCCTCCTGGCGCTTGCCTCAGCCGAAGCCTTCACCGGCGACGGCGAGAGCGCGATGACCCATCTCCAGCAGGTCTCGGCCATGGGACTTACGGCGCGCATCGCCGACCGGCCGGAATTCTTGAGCCTTCAGCTCAAGCCCCGATTCATCGGTGCCAAGGTGCAGATGCAGATGAACGGCGATCCCAAAGGCGATCCGGCAAAGGCCTTCACGCTGGGCGATGGCGCCGCGCTGTTCGAGGGCATCGCCGTCGACGGCGCCGAGGCTTTTGCAGGCAGCGTGCGCGAACGGCGGATCGTTCGCATCGAAGGCGGTGTGGCAAAAGATTTCATCGCCGCGAAGTCCGGCGGCCTCTTCAGCGTGTTCGGCCTCGCCATCGACAAGCCGCGCGGGCTCCTCTGGGCGGCGAGTACGGCAAGCAGTCTGACGCCCGATCTCGACGAGGGCGAGCTGGGTGAAGCCGGTGTCTTCGCCTTCGATCTCGAAACGGGCGAACCCAAAGTGAAGGCGTTGTTGCCGGCCGATGTGAAGGCGGCGATCGGCGATGTCGCAATCGCGGCAGACGGCACCGTCTACGCCAGCGACGGCGCGAACGGCGCGCTGTGGCGGCTGAAGCCCGGCAGCGAAAAACTGGAGCGCGTCTTCGACGATCCGCGCTTCGTCGCGCCGCAGGGCCTCGTCGTCAGCGCCGATCAGCGTTTCCTCATCGTCGCCGACTACGCGATGGGCCTCTACGTCATCAATCTTGAGACGGCCAAGATGACCAGCATTTCTGCCGCCTCATCGGTGACGACGCTAGGAATTGACGGTCTCAGCCTCGCCGATGACGGCACGATTGTCGCGACCCAGAACGGCATTTCCCCCGAGCGGGTGGTGGCACTCACTTTCGATCCCGACTTCGTGCGGCTGGAGAAGCTGCGCATCCTCGCCGCCAACTCGCCGCTGCATGACGGCATCGCACTCGCTGCCGCCGCCGGACCCTTCGTTTATTACATCGCCAATGCGCCCTGGGGCCGTATCGGCGAAGACGGCAAGGACACGGGCAAAGGCCCGTTCCCGGAGGCGATCGTCGCCAAGGTCGCGATCGCACTCCCGATGCAGTAGCTGCAGCTGAAGGACAAAGGGCGGCGCATCTGGCGCCGCCCTTTGCAATTCGCTTGGACCTTAAGGCTTATTCAGCCGCGAGCAGCAGCGAGCCGGTCTTGGCGTTCGCGCCGAAATTGACGGTCTGCAGGAACTTGATTCCATCTTCGGCGATCGCGTCGCCGATCATCTCGTCGCCTTCGTTCTTCAGCTCGTCCATGTTGACGTAGGTCGAGTAGAAATTCTTCGTGCGGTCGGTGATGACGCCGGCCTTCAGCAGCGTCTTGATGAGCACGCGGAAGATGTCGGAGCTGTCCGACATGCGCTTCTTGCGCTCTTCATCGGTGATCGCCTCGATCAGCGCGGCCTGCGCGTCCTGCCAGTCGATACCGTAGCGGGTATAGACCTCTTTCATCTGCTCGGGATTGATGAGGTTGAAGAGCAGAGTCTGGAAGCAGCTCGCGGCCCAGTCCTCGATGATCTCCTGCTCCTCAGTCGAGAGCTTCGGGATCGTGCGATCAGCCCAGATCTTGCCGAACTTGTGGTGGAACGCCTCATCGGTCATCACCAGCTGCATCAGCTTCACCAGAAGCGGATCGCGCGCCTTGTTGTACATGGTCGCGAACGCGCCCATCGCGAGGCCCTCGACCAGCATCTGCATGCCGACGATCTTCTTGTAGACCTCCGGCGCGTTGACGAGGTCGGTCAAGAGATTGCCGAGCGTCGGGCCGACGGGCAGCGGCTTGCCCCAGCGGGCCTGGACGTATTTCGAGAAGGCCGCGACGTGACGGGCTTCTTCGCGCGTCTGGTTGGCGGCGTATTCCTGGGCGCCCGGGTCGCGCAAGATGTGGCAGAGCGAGGCCGAGAGCGACAGCGCGCCCTGCTCGCCGTGCAGGATCGAGGAGAGCATCCAGCGGGTGCTCTCATTGATGAAGCCGACCTTGTCCTTGGCCGACATGTTCTCGCCGACGCGGGTCGCGAAGATCGGGAACATTTCTTCCGGCAGCAGCGCCTCGTTCTCGAGGTCGAAGGGCTCGGAGAAGTCGATGTATTTCGTGTCCAGCGGATCCCAGAAATGGTCATGGGTCGCGGAAATGATCTTGTCGAAGGCGGTCGAGCGCTGCCCGTAACGCTCGACATCCATCATGGACGGGAAGTCCTTGGGATCGACGGCGTCGTAGGCGTTGTCTTTGGTGATCTGCAGCGGCGCGGTCATCTCAGGCCTCCTGAATTGCGTCCTTGGGCCCGGATTTCACGCCGGGACACGTGACCAGAATAGCTATGATGGCATCCCGGTCAATGAAAATGACGCCGGTGTCATTTTATTAACTTTGGCGCCGAGTCCATCGCAAGTCATTGCAGCGCAGCATAAATCCTCGATTGACCTAGGTTTTCCGGCCCTTCAAAGTGAATTTTCGTTCCCGGCGGTAAAAAGCCGCATGAGGAGCGGACGGGTGGTCCGGGCGTGCTGAGGGGCGCAAACGGACGGAAGACGCGACGCCGGCAAGGCGGCGCGAAGGCCAGCCACCCGCAACAAGAACAGGGACTGCCAGGGAAGACGCTCAAGCCCGCTCGGCCTCAAAGCCGTTTGCGGCCTTTCATGCCGATATCTCCTGACGCCAGTCTTGTGAGGTCGCGATCCGGCAGCTCGTCTGCCGGGACAACAGGAATTGGCAATCCGGCCGCAAGCAGCGCGGCGCAGGGGAAGTAGTCGCAATGATCAAGACTCTCGAGCGGATCGTCTTCGGGGCCCGCGCCTACATCCTGACCGCCATCGCGATCTTCACCGCAGGCATGGCGTATTTCGCCTTCAGCCTCACGATCGTGCCCGGCATCGAGAAGATGTGGCCCGAGAAACACGAATACGTCGATACCTTCCGCCAGTATCAATCGAGCTTGCCCGGCGCCAAGCGCATGATCGTCGCGCTGAAGAACAAGGACCAGACGCCCGGCTCGATCTGGAACGAGGACTTCCTCGCAACGCTCAACGGCGTCACCCAGGATCTCTTCTTCATCCCCGGCATCGACCGTAAAACGGTGACGAGCCTGTGGACGCCCAATACGCGCTTCTTTGAAATCACCGAAGAAGGCATCAGCGCCGACGACGTGATCGGCGGCACCACCACGGCGGGCACGGTCGGACGCCCGGGCGTCATCGAAAAAATCCAGAACAACGTCATCCGCGGCGGCTTTGCCGGCCGTCTGGTCTCCAACGATTTCACCGCCGCGCTCGTTCAGGCGGAAATCCTGGAATTCGACCCCTCGACCGGCAAGGCGCTCGACTTCTTCGATTTCAACGATCGCATCGAATCGACCCTGCGCGAACGCTTTCAGAGCCCCGGCGGGCCGGCCCTCTGGTATGTCGATCAGCGCCTCGACGAAATCCGCGAAGGCTTCATCGAGAAGACCAAGAACGCGGAACGCGATCTGCCCATCGCCAAGGCCAATCTGGCCAAGCTGGCCGGTAAGACGGATGAGGACTCCAAGTCGCAGACCGAGATCCTCACCACCCAGATCGCGGCGATGGAGAAACAGATCGCCGACTGTCCCGTGCCGTCGGGCTTCCTGCACCGGATCGGGAGCCTCTTCGGCGGCGACGATTTTGTGCCGAACTGCGGCGAATACGTCGAAGACGTCAAGAAGCAACTCACCACGATGGAGCTGAACTACGGCCGCGTGGTCGGCGACTACTATCCCAAGTTCAAAACCAAGCTCGACGAAGTCGCCGCGAAAAACCTGCCGCCGGCCGAGCAGTATACTGCGCTCAAGGCCGAGATCGCCATTTGGCGCGATGCCGTCAAGAACGAGCCCGCGAAGTATGAAGTGGCCGTCATCGGCCTCGCCAAGGCGCTCGCCGATATCGGCAACGGTGCCAAGGAAGTGATTACGTTCTTCGCCCTCGCCTTCGTGCTCACCGTCGCTGCAGTGTGGTGGTACTGCCGCTCGTGGTCGCTCACCTTCCTCACGGTCGGCTGCTCGCTGGTGTCGGTGTTCTGGCAGTTCGGCTTCATCGCCTTGCTGGGCTATGGCCTCGACCCGCTCGCCATTCTGGTGCCGTTCCTGGTCTTCGCCATTGGCGTCAGCCACGGTATCCAGCAGATGAACCTGCTGACCGACGGCCTCAGTCAGGGCATGACTGCTGATCAGGCAGCGCGCTATTCGTTCTCCGGGCTCCTCATCCCCGGCTCGATGGCGCTGGTCACCACGCTGGTCGGCTTCGGCACGCTCTATCTGGTCCCGATCCCGATGATCAAGGAGCTGGCGATCGCGTCATCCATCGGCGTCGCGCTCAAGATCGTCACCAACCTCATCATGCTGCCGCTGGTCGCGTCGATGCTGAAATTCAAGGGCGACTATCGCGCCATCGTCACCAAGCAGCGCGATTCGGCGAAGCATATCGTCGGTGCTCTGTCGCGCATCGCAGAGCCGAAATTTGCGATGCCCTTCTTCGCGTTCTCGCTCGTCATGCTCAGCCTCGCAGTCTATTTCGGCCTGCAACGCCAGATCGGCGACGTGCATGCCGGCATGCCCGAACTCAAGCGTGACCATCAATACAACATCGATGCGCGCATGATCGCAGGCAAGTTCAATCAGGCCCTCGACATCTTCACGGTCATCGTCGAGACGCCGCCCCAGGCCTGCATCAAGTTCCCCTACATGGAGTACATGAACCGTCTCACCTGGAACCTCAGGAATATCGACGGTGTGGTGACGGTGGTCTCAGCCGCCGAACTCGCCAAGCAGCTCAACGCCGGCTGGTATGAGGGCAATCTCAAATGGCGCGGCCTGCCCCAGAACCAGTTCTCGCTGGTTCAGGCGACAAGCCCGATCCCGTCGACGGCGGGCGTGCTGAATGCCGAATGCACGCTGATGCCGATCCACGTCTTCCTCAAAGACGGCAAGGCCGAGACCATCGCCCGAGTCGTGGCCGCGGTGAAGGAATGGCGCGCCAACAAGTACATCCCGTCGGCGCTCAATCGCGGCACCGACAACCGGAACGGCTCTTGGACGCTTGCGGTGAGCGATCTCGACGGCCTGACCTACTCGCCGCAGCTTCGCGACAACGCCGCTCCGGAGAGCATCGTCCTGACCGTCACCGGCCTGCAGACCAGCGCTCTGCCTCCGGCGGATGACCAGGTCTGGGTCGTCCCATCCAACGAAACCGCCGACCTTGTCGTAACCCCCAAGGACGGAACGGTGCCGGGCTTCCAGCTTGTGATGAAGGCCGAGGCGATCAAGGGCAGCGGCGAGACAGCCGAGATCTTGGCGGAGCGCGAATTGCGGGTCGAGGCGCGTCAACCCGGCGCGCACGTTCCGCTCGATATCGCCTCCGCCTTTGCAGGCAATGATATTGCGGCGGCGACAGCGATCCGCATTACGGCGGCGGATGCGGGCGAGATCGGATATCGCAAGCAGCTCTTCACCTCGTCGCTGCCGCTGAAACTCGGCGAGGCCGGCCAGTCGCAGCCCATCGGCGATGCGGCAAAGGCCTCGCTGAAGGACCAGGATCTTACCAAGGCGACGGAGCTGGAAATCGTCGGCACTGAGGCTTCACTCTATATCCGCCTCGCCGCAGGCAATTCCGGCATCGCGGCGGCGGTGAACGAGGAGATTCACGACCAGGAACTGCCGATGACCGTCATCGTCTACTGCGTCATCATCTTCCTCGTCATCATCACCTTCTTCGACTGGCGCGCGACGATCTGCTGCACCGTGCCGCTGACCTTCGCGACGTTCCTGGGCTACTGGTTCATGTACACGATGGGGATCGGGCTCAAGGTCTCGACCCTGCCGGTGATGATCCTCGCGGTCGGGCTCGGCGTCGATTACGCCTTCTACATCTACGACCGCCTGCAGCACTTCCTCGCGGAGGGCGACGACATCACGACCGCCTACAAGAAGACGATCAACAAGACCGGCATGGCGGTGATCTTCACTGCCGTCACGCTGGCCATCGGCGTCTCGACCTGGTCGTTCTCGGATCTGAAATTCCAGGCCGACATGGGCATGCTGCTGACCTTCATGTTCCTCATCAACATGGTCAACGCGGTCACCGTGCTGCCGGCGATGGCGGTGACGCTGGATACCCTCATCCCGCGCCGCAGCCGCCCCAAGATGCACGGCCTCGCCGCCGCCGAGCCGATGTAACGGACGGCGTCGCGACAAACGAAAAGGGCCGGGGGAAACCCCGGCCCTTTTCTTTCACCTTTCCGCCCCCGTCATTCACGGGGGAGGTGCCCCGAAGGGGCGGAGGGACCGAGGCCCTAGCTCCTGAACGTCGCGAACTCGTCGACTGCGGCGCGCGTGGTGCGCCAGGCATTGATCGGCGCATCCTTGTCGGCATAGCCGATCGCCATGCCGCAATAGATCTGCAGCTCGTCCGGCACGGCGAAGAAGTTGCGGATCAGACTATGCCGCCGCGCCCAGGCTTCCTGCATGCAACTGGCGAGGCCCTTCGCCTCGGCGGCAAGTGCGATGGTTTGCATCAGCATCCCAAGATGCGCCCACTGACCCGGCCCCATCTGGCGATCGAGCGCGAAGAAGAGCGCCGCCGGCGCGCCGAAGAAATCGTAGTTCTTCGCAAGCTGGGTCAGCCGCCCCATCTTGTCCTCACGCGGAACACCGATGCTCGCATAGAGCGCCTCGCCACACTCAAAGCGGCGTGTGCGATAGGGCTCCTTGATGCCGGCGGGATAGATCGGGAACTCGCCCTCTTCGCCCATCGGGTTTTCGGCCATTGCTTTCGCAGTCGCCGCTTTCAGCTCAGTCATCGCCGCACCCGAGACCCCGTAAACATGCCAGGGCTGGCAATTGCCGCCCGAAGGCGACCAGCGCGCCAGATCGAGCAGATCGCGCAGATCGGCCTCGCTGACCTCTTTCTCGGTGAAGGCCCGCGTCGAGATGCGGTTTCGGATGGCGGCGTCGACATTCATGGCAGCGTTTCCTTTTGACCTGTCAAATGCCTAGCGGGCGTCACAAGGCTTGGAAAGACGGTCGATGCGTCAAGCGTTTCCGCGCTGGGAACGGCGCAGGTCATCGGATACGGCGCATCAGCACTTGACTTTAGTTGTGATTTTTGGAAACTATTGTCAAAATTGTATGTCAATCAGGCGATTGGAGCGGGCCAGTGTCACGGCCAGCGCGGCGCCATCGGATGGAGATGCATCATGCATGTGCCCGAAGGCTTCGCTGTGGTGACGCCTTACATCTTTGCCGATCGTGCCGAGGTATATGTGCGCTTTCTCGAAGCTGCATTTGGCGCGCGCGAAATTGGTCGCAGCTCGGCTCCGAACGGGCGGATCGCCAATTGCCAGCTCCAGTTCTCGACCGCGACTATCATGGTGAGCGAGGCCTCGGCGCAGTACCCTGCAAGTCGTGCCGCGCACTACCTTTACGTCGCCGATGCGGAGGCAACGATGAGGGCGGCTGAAAAAGCCGGTGCCGAAAAGATAATGGATGTCAGGGACATGCCATATGGCGACAGGCAGGGCGGCGTCCGGGATCCTTCAGGAAACATCTGGTGGGTGTCTCAGCGATTGACCGCCGATCCCTATTTTTGAATGCCGCCCTGCGACGGGGAGGTAGAGGAGGTTTCGTGATTCGCAGTTGGGATGAGGGGGCGTGGCTTTACCCGCCGCCCTGACGTTCTGAGTATCGCGCTGTCTGAGCCCTAAGATAGAGAAGGAAATGTCATGGCCACCCACCCGACGCTCAGCGTCGCACTCTTCTACAAAGACCCCTTCGCCGCGCTCGACTGGCTGGAGAAGGCCTTCGGCTTTGAGCGCACGATGCTCATCACCAATCCTGACGGCACACTGGCCCATTCGCAGATGAAATTCGGTGACGCGGTGCTGATGATCGGCTCGGAATGGACGGATTATGTCGCGAGCCCCATGAGCACCGGTGGCCGCAATACCATGAACGTGTCGCTACAGCTCACCGAGGGGCTCGACGCCCACTTCGATCACGCCAAATCCTCGGGCGCCGAGATCCTGCGCGCGCCGGAAGACCAGTTCTATGGCGACCGCACCTACGCGGCGCGCGATCCGGAAGGCCATGTCTGGAGTTTCGGCCAGACGGTCGCCACGGTCTCGCGCGAAGAGGCCGAAAAGGCGAGCGGCCTCAAGATCGAGGGCTGGATCTGAGCGCCGCCCGCCTCGACCGCACCCTCGCCGCGCTTGCCGATCCTGCACGGCGGCGGATGGTTGAACTGCTCAGGCAGCGTCCGCACCGGGCGGGGGAAATCGCGACACGCATGAAGCTCAATGCGCCACTCGTGAGCCGGCACCTCAAGGTCCTGCGGACCAGCGGGCTGGTGGAAAGCAGCCATCCCGAGTTCGACACACGGGTGCGCATCTATGTGTTGAAGCCGCAGGTGCTTGGCGAATTGAAAACCTGGCTCGCCGAGATCGAGACGATGTGGGCGGGTCAACTCGCCAGCTTCAAGGCGCATCTGGAAGGCAAGCCGTGAGCGCCCGCGTCGAGCTGGCGCTTCAGGTCGCGGCAACGCCGGAGCGCGCCTTCGCGGTCTTCGCGGGCGAGACAGGCCTGTGGTGGCGGCCGAACGAATTGTTCGGCTTCACGCCGCGCGACCCCGGCATCGTCGCCTTCGAGCCGGGCGAGGGCGGGCGCTTCATCGAGACGCGCGGCGACGGAAAAATATTCGAAATCGGCCGCATCACGACATGGGAGCCGGGCAAGCGCCTCGCCTTCACATGGCGGCAGGCAAGCTTCGCGCCCGATCAGATCGCCCATGTCGAGGTGCGCTTTGAAGCTATCGGCGCAAAGACCCGCGTAACGGTCGCGCATGAAGGCATCGATCGCCTGCCCGATGGCCACGTCGCCAAACACGGCATGAAGGGACTCTATTATGCCCAGCGCCACGCCGGCTGGTGGCGCGATCTTCTGGAGGGCTTGAAGGCGCGGGTCGAGGCGGACTGAGAATTTTTCTGCCAGTTCCCCTTCCGGCCGTTGCCCACCCTCCCCGTCGGGGGAAACGCTCACGTCAAAAAGTTCGGTGTTTCAGGACTTGGGCCTTCCCCAGCGGGGAAAGGTGGCCGAAGGCCGGAAGGGGGCTGGCAGGAGGCACCTCCCACCCGACGCTACTCCTTCGCCGCCCCACCCAGGAAATCCTTCACCCGCGCAAAGAAGCCGTGCGTCTCGGGCTGGTTCGCTTCGGTCGCGCCGGCGTCGAACTGGCGCAGCAACTCTTTCTGCTTCTTCGTCAGGTTCACCGGCGTTTCGATCGCGACCTCGATATAAAGATCGCCCTGGCCCTCGCCGCGTAAGCCCGGCATGCCTTTATGGCGCACGCGGAACTGGCGGCCGGTCTGCGTGCCTTCGGGCATCTTCACCTTGGTGCTGACGCCCTCAAGCGTCGGCACGTCGATCTCGCCGCCCAGCGCCGCCGTGGCGAACGGCACCGGCACGCGCGCAAATAGATCCGCGCCTTCGCGCTTGAAGATGTCGTGCGGCGCAACCGACAGGAAAATATAGAGATCGCCGTTCGGCCCGCCGCGCTGACCGGCCTCGCCTTCGCCGGCAAGGCGCATGCGCGTGCCATCTTCAACGCCCTGCGGCACGCGCACCTGGAGCTTGCGCTCCTTGCGCACGCGCCCCGCGCCGCCGCAATTCTTGCACGGGTTCTTGATGATGCGGCCCGCGCCCTGGCAGGTCGGGCAAACGCGCTCGATGGTGAAGAAGCCCTGCGCTGCACGCACCTTGCCGTGGCCTGAACAGGTCGTGCAGGTCACCGGCTGCGCGCCGGCTTCCGCGCCCGTGCCTTCGCACACCTCGCAGGTTGCGGCCGTTGGAACGTCGAGCGTCGCTTCCTTGCCGGAGAAGGCTTCTTCCAGCGTCAGCTCAAGATCGTAGCGCAGGTCCTGCCCGCGCGCTGCGCGCTGGCTGCCGCCCTGCTGTGGCCCGCGACCGCCACGGCCCATAAACTCGCCGAAGAGATCGTCGAAGACATCGGTGAAGGCAGATGAGAAATCGAAGCCGCCGCGCCCGCCCTTCTGGCCACCGCCGTTCTCGAACGCGGCATGGCCATAGCGGTCATAGGCCGCGCGGCGCTGGTCGTCCTTCAGAACTTCGTAGGCTTCGCCGACTTCCTTGAAGCGGATCTCGGCGTCCTTGTTGCCCTCATTGCGGTCGGGATGGAATTCCATCGCCAGCTTGCGATAAGCAGCCTTCAGCGACGCGCCATCGGCGGTCTTCTGAACGCCCAGCACTTCATAGTAGTCACGCTTGACGGTGCCCAAGGCTTAGTCCCCCTGCGAAACGGGGAGCGGCGTTTGAGCCGCTCCCCTTTTCACATCAGCCCTGGTTCTTCTTGTTGTCGTCGACGTCCTCGAATTCGGCGTCGACCACATCCTCATCGCCGGCGCCACCCTCGGCGGCGTCGCCGGCCGCAGCCGCTTCGCCATCAGCCTGCTGCGCCTTGTACATTGCCTCGCCCAGCTTCATCGCGGCCTGCGTGGCGGCCTGCGTCTTCTGCTGGATCGCTTCGACGTCGTCGCCCTTCGAGGCTTCCTTCAGCTCGTCGATCGCGGTCTGCACCGCGGCGCGATCCTCTGCCGAGACCTTGTCGCCAAACTCGGCGAGGTTCTTCTCGGTCTGATGCGCCATCGCGTCGGCGTGGTTGCGGGCTTCCGCCAGCTCGCGGCGCTTCTTGTCGTCGGCCGCGTTGGCTTCGGCTTCCTTGACCATCTTGTCGATGTCGGCGTCGCTGAGGCCACCCGAAGCCTGGATCTTGATCTGCTGTTCCTTGTTGGTCGCCTTGTCCTTCGCCGTGACGTGCACGATGCCGTTGGCGTCGATATCGAAGGTGACCTCGATCTGCGGCATGCCGCGCGGAGCCGGCGGAATGCCCATCAGGTCGAACTGGCCGAGCATCTTGTTGTCGGCTGCCATTTCGCGCTCGCCCTGGAAGACACGGATCGTCACCGCGCTCTGATTATCTTCCGCGGTCGAGAAGGTCTGGCTCTTCTTGGTCGGGATCGTGGTGTTGCGCTCGATCAGCCTTGTGAACACGCCGCCCAGCGTCTCGATGCCCAGCGACAGCGGGGTCACGTCGAGCAGCAGCACGTCCTTCACTTCGCCCTTCAGCACGCCGGCCTGAATGGCCGCACCGATGGCGACAACCTCATCCGGGTTCACGCCCTTGTGGGGCTCCTTGCCGAAGAACTTCTTCACGAGCTCCTGGATCTTGGGCATGCGCGTCATGCCGCCGACCAGAACCACTTCGTCGATGTCGGCCGCCGAAACGCCGGCATCCTTCAGCGCCTGCTTGCACGCCGGCAGCGTGCGCTGGACGAGATCGTCGACCAAGGCTTCCAGCTTGGCGCGCGTCAGCTTGAGATTGAGGTGCTTGGGCCCGCTCGCATCCGCCGTGATGTAGGGCAGATTGATCTCGGTCGCCGATGCCGACGACAGCTCGATCTTCGCCTTCTCGGCGGCTTCCTTCAGGCGCTGCAGCGCGAGCTTGTCCTTGCGCAGATCGACCGTCTGCTCCTTCTTGAACTCGTCGGCGAGGTAATCGACGAGACGCATGTCGAAGTCTTCACCGCCGAGGAACGTGTCGCCGTTCGTCGACTTCACTTCAAAAACGCCGTCGCCGATTTCCAGCACCGAAATGTCGAAGGTACCGCCGCCAAGGTCATAGACGGCGATGGTGCCGCTCTTGGTCTTGTCGAGGCCATACGCGAGCGCCGCCGCCGTCGGCTCGTTGATGATGCGCAGCACATCGAGGCCGGCGATCTTGCCGGCGTCCTTGGTCGCCTGACGCTGGGCGTCGTTGAAATAGGCGGGGACGGTGATGACGGCCTGCGTCACGGTCTCGCCGAGATAGGCCTCGGCGGTGTCCTTCATCTTCTGCAGCGTGAAGGCGGAAATTTCCGAGGGGGAGTACTTCTTGCCGTCGCGGCCCTGGAGCCACGCGTCGCCCGTGTCGGACTTCACGATCGTGTAGGGCATCAACGCCATGTCCTTCTGGACCATCTTGTCGTCAAAGCGGCGGCCGACGAGGCGCTTCACGGCGTGGAAAGTGTAGCTGGGGTTGGTCACGGCCTGGCGCTTGGCGCTCTGGCCGACGAGGCGCTGGCCGTCATCGGTGAACGCAACGATCGACGGCGTGGTGCGCGCGCCTTCCGCGTTCTCGATGACCTTGGGCTTGCCGCCCTCCATGACAGCGACGCACGAATTCGTGGTGCCGAGGTCGATGCCGATCACTTTGGCCATATCAGTTACTCATCCTTGTTTCCGGCGGACGGACAGCGGCCTTCCAGAGAAGCGCCATTATCGTCCATCCCCTTTTGGGTTGGGCTCTTGAGCCGGGGATATGCCGTCAGCCGACCGGGAATCCAAGCCCTGCCGGGCGAAATCGGTCGGCTCGAGAATAACCCCGCACCGAGTGGGTATATGGGGAGAGGAATCGCGCCCGCAAGGAAATGGCGGCAGATTCGACTCACATGCCGGCACTCGCAACAGCCATAGTTGCCGATAGCCGCAAGGCCGCCGGGAATCCGCCGGACAGGGGCTTCGCGCGGCGCGCATCCTTTCGTAAGGTCGGGCGTCCAGGGCATATCAGGAGTCCGCCACGATGAAATGGGAAGGCCGCCGCGGGAGTTCGAATGTCGAGGACCGGCGCGGGTCCGGCGGCGGCGGCATTTTTGGCGGCGGCAGCTCAGGCGGCGGGCTTGGCGATATCTTCGGCGGCGGATCAAGCCGTCGCGGCGGCTTCCCGCTGCCGCGCGGCGGGGCCGGGGTTCAGTCAGGCGGCATGGGCCTCGGCACCATCGTCATCATCGGCCTCGTCGCGTGGTTCGTCTTCGGCATCAACCCGCTGCAATTGCTCGGCGGGATGTTCGGCGGCGGCTCGATGGGCACCTCATCCCAGGTCGAACGCCCCGTGACGCGCACCAGCGCCGAAGACGACAAGACCTACCAGTTCGCTTCGGTCGTCCTCGCCGACACCGAGGATGTGTGGACCGCGCTCTTCAAGTCGGGCGGTCAGAGCTACAGCGCGCCCGGCATGGTGATCTATTCCAACGCCACCAATACGGGCTGTGGCACCGGACAGGCCGCAATGGGGCCGTTCTACTGCCCTGCGGATCAAAAGGTTTATATCGATCTCGACTTCTTCAACGAGCTCGGCAGCCGCTTCGGGGCGGCCGGCGATTTTGCGCAGGCCTATGTGATCGCGCATGAGGTCGGCCATCACGTGCAGACCCTGCTCGGCACCTCGGCCAAGGTTCAGCGCGCCCGCTCTGGCGCCAGTGAGGAAGAATCCAACGCGCTCAGCGTCCGCATGGAATTGCAGGCCGACTGCTATGCCGGCGTTTGGGCGCATCACGCCCAGCGTACCAAAGCCATCCTCGAGCCGGGCGACCTGGAAGAAGCGCTGACCGCCGCCTCGGCGGTCGGCGACGACACGATCCAGCGCCGCTCGTCGGGCCGCATCGTGCCGGAAAGCTTCACCCACGGCACGGCGGCGCAACGCCAACGCTGGTTCCGCACCGGCTTCGACACCGGTTCTGTGAATGCCTGCGACACGTTCAGCATTGCGAACCCCTGACGAGGCTTCGCGCCGCATTGCGAACCCCTGACGGGGCTTCGCGCAGTATTGCGAACCCCTGACGGTGTTGCAGGACTTGGGCCTGCCCCCATCGGGGGAAGGTGCCCGTAGGGCGGAAGGGGGCTGGCAGGAAGTGGTGCTACGCCGCCCGCGCCGTACCCGGCTGCACAACCGCACCCGGCAGACGTACGCTCACGCGCGTGCCGCGTCCCGGTGCGCTGTCGATCGAGGCCGTCCCGCCATGCAGGGCAGACAGCGCCCGCACCAGCGAGAGGCCAAGGCCCGTCCCCGCATCGGCGGTGAGATACGAGTTGTCGATCCTTTCGAACGGCCGGAACAGGCGCGCCTGCTTCTCCGTCGCGATACCGGGGCCGTTATCGGACACGCCTAACACCACATCGGAGCCGTCGGCGCGGATCGATACCTCGATGGCGCCGCGCTCCTGCGTATACTTCAGCGCATTGCCCGCGAGGTTGAGCAGGATCTGCTTCAGCGCCCGGCTGTCTCCCCTGATCGCTGCAGGCGCCCCGTCCAGCGACAGTGTCAGCGTCTGGTTTTTCTCTGCCGCGCGGCCGCTCAGCAGGCGCATGACCTGCGAGGCGATATCCGCCGTGTCGAGCGGTTCGATGAACAGCTCCATCGCGCCGGATTCGATCTTGGCGATATCCAGAACGTCATTGATGAGCGAGAGCAGATGCGCGCCGGAGAGGTGAATGTCTTCCGCATAGCCGCGATAACGGCCATCGAGCGCGCCGAAAAGCTCCGAGCGCATCACATCGGAGAATCCGATGATCGCGTTCAGCGGGGTGCGCAGCTCATGGCTCATATTGGCGAGGAAGGCAGATTTCGACTGGCTCTCCGCCTCGGCCCGCGCGTGGGCATCGGCAAGGCGCGCGGCCAGATCGCCTTCGCGCAGACGCATTTCGATCATCTCGCCGATCTGGCTGCCGAGCCGCCATGCTGCCGTGCCCAGGAGCGCCAGCCAGCACGGGCCGGCAAAGGCCATCAGCCGCGAGAGACCGTTATCAATGACGAAGGAATTGGGCATCGCCACCAGAAAAAGCCCGGCATTGGCGGCGAAGAAGACCGGCGTGTAGGCCGTCAGCCGCACGATATAGACCATCGACAGACAGATGACGATGAGGACGACGAAGACCTGATTGAGGATGTCGCCGGGAATGATCGCGACCCAGGTGAGCGCCCCCCACGCCGCGCCCGACACGAAATAAAGCGCCGCATAGACCGTGCTGCGGCTCAGGCCGAAGCGATCGATCCCTGCGCCCGGCGGCCAGAAGCGGTGCACCGCGAAAAACAGGGCGACAATGCCCATCTGTGCGGCGAGCCATGCAAAGTGGGCGTCATCCGTCGGCATGCCGAAGCCGGTGATGCGGACGTCCAAGCACGCCAGCAGCACGACAGATGCGATCGCAATCTGCACCGCCGACGGGGGCAGATTGCCCGCAATGATGTCGAGCTTGGCGGTCAACGCGGCGCGCTTGTCGCGGTCCGTCGCGATGGCCGATGCAATAGGTGTCGCGTTTGACATCGTCTTCCCCGCAGAAAGACTAAGCCCCGGCGCTTTGCAGCGCGGTGAAGACGGCCCGTTGCAATTTCTGGTGCGCGTTAGGGTTTGGTTAGGTGTGACGGTCGGAGACCAACGCCCTGCCCGTCATGGTGAGGTGCTCCGCGCAGCGGAGCCTCGAACCACGCACGCTGCTGCCATCGTCCCTGCGTCCTTCGAGGCGCTGACGCGCACTTCAGGATGACGACGAGTACGGAAGGCGCTCACGTCATCGACAGGTGCGGTGGTTCAGGATGCGGTGGTTCAAGACCTAGGCCCTCCCCCATCGGGGGAAGGTGGCCGAAGGCCGGAAGGGGCCTTCAGGATGTGGCTCAAGCCTTCGTATCGAACGCCTGTCCCGGCGGGCTGGCCGGCTGTGACGGTTCGCCCTTCGCCACCACCACCATCGCGGCACGCAGCAAGCGGTCGGCGATGGTGTAACCGGGCTGGATGACATCGACGACGGTGCCGTGCGGCTGGCCGGTGCCCGGCACTTCGGCCATCGCCTGGTGGAAGTTCGGGTCGAACTTCGTGCCCTTGGCCTCGATCCGCTTCACGCCGTTCTTCTCCAGCGCGGTCAGCAATTCGCGCTCGGTCAGCTCAATGCCCGTGAGGATCGCATCGGCGCCGGGCTCGCCGCGCAGCGACGCGGAGGTATCGATCGCCCGGCGCAGATTGTCGGCAACCGACAACAGATCGCGCGCGAACTTCGATGCGCCGTACTGACGTTCGTCCATCACCTGCTTCTCGGCACGCTTGCGCACGTTGTCGAGTTCGGCGAGCGCGCGGATGCGTTCATCCTGCAGGCGTTCGATTTCGGTTTGCATCTCCGCCAGCACGCCGGCCGCGATGGCGTTCTGGTCGAGGGGCAAATCCATATCTTCGTCGTAATCGTCGTTCGACATTGCTCTTTCAATCCTTGAAGTCTTTAGCCCGGCGCGCCGATGAGGCGGCCGAGCACCCGGGCGGTATAATCTACCATCGGGATGATGCGGGCATAGTTGAGACGAGTGGGGCCGATGACGCCGATGGCACCGACAATGCGGTCCTTGGCGTCGCGATAGGGCGAAACGATCACCGACGATCCGGAGAGCGAGAAGAGCTTGCTCTCCGCGCCGATGAAGATCGAAACGCCGTCGGCGGTTTTTGCGAGATCGAGCAGTTGGATCACGTCTTCCTTGCGTTCCAGATCGTCGAACAGAAGACGGATGCGCTCAAGATCGGCAGCGGCGGTCACGTCGTCCAGCAAACGCGCCTGACCGCGCACGATGAGCGAGCGTGCAAAGTTCGTTTCCGCGCCGCCCCAATCGGCGACACCGGCTTCGACGAGGCGCGCCGAGAGCTGATCGAGTTCGGCGCGGCGGAGCGCCAGCTCGGTGCGCACGATCTCGCCGACCTCGGCCAGCGTGCGGCCGCGCAGCCGTGCGCCCAGAAAATTCGTCGCTTCAACCAGTGCCGAGGCGGGCAGGCCGAGCGGCGCATCGAGCAGGCGGTTCTCGACCGAGCCGTCTTCAGACACCAGCACGACCAGAACCTTGCCCGGTCCGGCCGCCACGAACTCGACATGGCGCAGCGTGCGCTCGCGCGTCGGCGTCACCACAAGGCCCGCGCAATGCGACAGGCCCGACAGCAGCGAGGTCGCCTCGCCCAGCAGATCGGCGACATTGCGGCCCGACCCACCGACACGGGCTTCGATCGCCCGGCGATTATCCTCGGTGAGCGCGCCAACCTCCAGAAGGCCGTCGACGAAGAAACGCAAACCGACCTGCGTCGGCACCCGCCCGGCGCTGGCGTGCGGCGCGGCGATCAGCCCGGCATCTTCCAGATCCGCCATCACATTGCGGATCGAGGCGGGAGACAAAGCCATCGGCAGGCGCTGCGAAAGGGTGCGCGATCCCACCGGCTCGCCGGTATCGAGATAGCTCTCGACGATCGTCTTGAAGATCTCGCGTGAGCGGTCGGCCAGTCCCGCGGCGGCGGGCTGGGCGTTCAGCAGCGGATCGGGACGGCTCGGCGGGCTTTGCATCAATGATTGCGGGTTTGGGGCAAGGGGGGTAGGTAGCCCCCGCCTTTACCCCATTCAAGAGGCGGGTTTTTCGCCTTCAAGGAGCTTCCCATGCGGCCTCAAGGGCGCGCCACCGATCAGCTTCGCGCCGTCAGCCTAGAGGTGGGCTATGCCAAGCATGCCGAAGGCTCCTGCTTTGTGAAGTTCGGCGACACTCATGTTCTGGTCACCGCCAGCCTCGATGAGGGGGTTCCGCCGTTCCTGCGCAACACGGGCAAAGGCTGGGTTACTGCCGAATACGGCATGCTGCCGCGCTCCACCCACGAGCGCATGCGCCGTGAGGCGGCACAGGGCAAGCAGTCGGGCCGGACACAGGAAATCCAGCGTCTGATCGGCCGTTCGCTGCGCGCGATCACCGACCTCACGGCCTTTGGCGAACGCCAGATTCAGGTCGATTGCGACGTCATCCAGGCCGATGGCGGCACCCGCACGGCAGCGATCACCGGCGCTTATGTCGCCCTGCACCAGTGCTTCTCGCGCATGATGAAGATCGGGGCGATCAAGGCGATGCCGCTGAAAGACCACGTCGCCGCCATTTCCTGCGGCATCCACAATGGCGTCGCCGTTCTCGACCTCGAATACACCGAGGACAGCGAGGCCGAGACCGACGCGAATTTCGTCATGACCGGGTCCGGCGGCATCGTCGAAATTCAGGGCACAGCCGAAAAAGACCCGTTCAGCGAAGCCCTGTTCATGGAACTCATGGGCCTCGCCCGCAAAGGCATCGGCGAGCTCGTCACCGCGCAGAAGGCGGCGTTGAAACTTTGAGCTTCCGCCGGTTTCCGGGTGGGCGTCTCGTCGTCGCGACGCATAATCCCGGCAAGCTGGTGGAACTGCGTGAATTGTTTGCGCCCTTTACCGCCGATCTCGTCTCGGCCGGTGAACTTCACCTCCCCGAGCCGGAGGAAACCGGCCTCACCTTCATTGCCAACGCCGAACTCAAGGCCCGTGCCGCCGCTACCGTTTCGGGGTTCCCTGCGCTGGCCGACGATAGCGGCCTCTGTGTCACGGCGCTCGGCGGCGCCCCCGGTATCTATTCCGCCCGCTGGGCCGGCGAAACCAAGGATTTCGGCGTCGCGATGGAGCGCGTCCGGCGCGAACTGGCCGATCAGGGGCTCGAATCGTCACCGGCCTATTTCATCTGCGCCCTCTCCCTTGGTTTTCCGGACGGGCACTGCGAAACCTTCGAAGGGCGCATCGACGGCGCGCTGGTTTTTCCCCCGCGCGGCACACGCGGTTTCGGCTATGACCCGGTCTTTCTGCCCGGGGGTTTCACCACCACATTCGGTGAGATGGACCCCGCCGCCAAACACGCCATGAGCCATCGCGCCCGCGCTTTCAGCCAACTCATTGCCGCGTGCTTCGATGCCTAATTCCGGGCCTGAAGGCGGTTTCGCCCTCTACGTCCACTGGCCCTTCTGCGCGGCCAAGTGCCCCTATTGCGACTTCAACAGCCACGTCCGCACCGAAAAACCGGACGCTATGGCCTATGCCCGCGCCCTCGTCACCGAACTGGAATGGGTCGCGGCCTGTATGGCGTCACGCCCCCAGCTCCACTCGATCTTCTTCGGCGGCGGCACACCGTCACTCATGCCCGGCACCGCCGTGGCCCTCGTTATCGACGCTGCGGCACGGCTTTTTCCCTTCGCGCCGGACATCGAAATCACCCTGGAAGCCAACCCCACCAGCACCGATGCGTCACGCTTCGCAGACTACGCAAAAGCCGGGGTAAACCGCGCCTCCGTCGGCATCCAGGCCCTCAATGACACCGATCTCAAGGCGCTGGGCCGCTGGCACACCGTCACCGAAGCCCAAAAAGCCTTTGAAACCGCGCAGAAAACCTTCGCCCGCACCTCGTTCGACCTCATCTACGCCCGCGTCGGCCAGCGCGTGTCGGACTGGGAAGAAGAGCTGAAATCCGCGCTCGACATGTGTGCCGATCACCTCTCGCTCTATCAGCTCACCATCGAGGACGGCACACCCTTCGGCCTCCTCGCCAAAACCGGCCGCCTCACAATTCCGAGCGACGACACCGCCGCCGAATTCTACGACGTCACGCAAAGCGTTACGGGCCTGGAAGGTTTACAAAACTACGAAATCTCCAACCACGCTCGCCCCGGACAGGAGTCGCGTCACAACCTCGTCTATTGGCGCTATGGTGAATTCATCGGAATCGGCCCCGGCGCCCATGGCCGCGTGGCGCTCGACGGCAAGCTCACAGCAACGTCGACCGAGCGGCTGCCCGAACGCTGGCTCAATCATGTGGCGACCCGCGGCGAAGGCTTCGTGACGCGCGAGGCGGTGCCCAGCAATGCGCAGGCGGAGGAATATCTGGTGATGTCGCTGCGTCTCGCCGAAGGGCTCGACATCGCGCGCTATGAAAAACTTGCCCAGCGCAGCTTCGATGAGAACGTGATTGCGACGTTATCCGGTCACGGCCTCGTGCAAAAAACTGAGGGGCGGCTGAAAGCCACCCCTCAGGGACGCATGGTGTTGAACCGGCTGGTCGCTGACCTCGCCTAATATCCCGCTGCCTGGAAGGTGCGCGGGGCCGGTCTAAGAACGCTGAAGCCGCCGCCGGTCACTTCGATGATCGCGAGGCCGCGCTGGATCGTGCCGTTGGGCAGGAAGCGGAAGATGCCATCGACACCGCTGAAGCCGTTGGGGCTCGTGATCGCCGAAGCCGAGAAGCGCTGGCCCGGCAGGTCCGACGACAGCGTCGCGGCGAGCGACATCGCGTCATAACCAAGGCTCGCGACACGCGGCGGGCGATAGCCGTAGGCGCCTTCAAAGCGCACGCTGAAGCTGGAGCGCGCCGACGGCTCGGGCGAAGCAAAGACGCCCCGCGCCAGCCCGCCGCTCGATCCGTTTGCAGCCTCATCCCACTGGCCGGTGCCAAGCAGGACATAATCCGGCAGCACAGCGCGCGGCAGTGGAGCGGGCGGCGGCGGCGGGGCGACGCCAGCGGCGATCTGCTCATCGGTCAGCGGCGCAGGGTCCGGCGGGGGCGGGGGTCCGAAGCGGACGAGGCCGGCAATGTCACGCAGGCTCGAGCCGCCATCGGGCATGAAAATCGCGTCGAAATCCTTGCCGTCGAGCTGCATGACGGAGGGATACATCGCGCCCTTGGAGCCGGAATAGGTCGCCTCGGCGACGACGGCACCGCCGATCGCCGCGACATCACGGCTGAACACATTGGTCGCGCGGCGGCCATAGGCGTTGGGCGGTGTCAGGACGGCGAAGAGACCGAGGCCGCGCGATGCAGCGTAGTTCACAACCGCACGGATTTCCTCTTCAGCGGGGAAGCTGAGCAAATACGCACCGCCACCAGCGGCAGCATTGTCCGACGAGAAGGCGATGACCGGTACGCCAAGCGGCGCGGCAACAGCGCGCACCGCGCCCACTTCCTCGGCAAAGACCGGCCCGAGAATGATCTCGGCGCCTTCATTGATCGCCTGCTGCGCCGCATTGGCGGCCGAGCCGGGGCCTGAACCCGTATTCTTGACGATCAGCGTGACGTCGCCGCGACCGGTGTCGAACAACGCCATCTGCGCCGCATCGAACAGCGCATTACCGAGCGCCACCTGATCGCGCGAACGGCCCGACTGGGGCACCAGCAGCGCAACCTTCAGCGGACCGGTGCCGACGCCGGTGCCGATGCGCGGACCGCCGGTCGCCGAGGGGCCGTTCGGGCCGATCGGGCTGACATTGGGGCGCGGGCCGCGTCCGGGGATGTTCGGGCCGCTGGGGCCTTCGACGACCTGACTGCCCTGGCCGCCGCCGTCGCCGACGACCGAGCTCATCGTGCCGCAGGCCGAGAGCACCAGGACGCCGGCTGTCAGGGCAAGACCCGTGAACGACGCTTTCAGTGTGCGGCCAAGGCGGCTACACCGCCATGAGTTCAGCGGAAACGGCGAAGCGAAAGCCATCGAATGTCCTCGTCGGATGAGCCGAAGCGTAAAAATGCCCGTTTGCCTGACCCTAGAGACGGGTCTGGCCTGAGTAAACCGCGCCCGAAGGGAACCCTGCAAAGCGGCCTTTATGTGACCGGGGTTCCCATCGGCAATGCCAAAGACATCACACTTCGCGCCCTTGAGGTGCTGCAGAGCGTGGATGCCGTAGCGGCCGAGGATACCCGCGTCACCGGAAAGCTGCTGGCGATGCACCTGATCAGCGCCAAGCTGATCTCGTATCGCGAGGAAAATGCGGCGCGGGCGATCCCCGCCGTGCTCGCCCGGCTGGCGCGCGGCGAGGCCGTTGCCCTCGTCAGCGATGCCGGCACGCCACACGTCAGCGACCCCGGCGGCTCGCTGGTCGCGGCGGCTGCGGCCGCCGGTTACAACGTTGTGGCGGTGCCCGGCCCTTCGGCGCTCACGGCGGCCCTGTCGATCTGCGGCCTTCAGGCCAAGCGCACACTCTTTGCCGGCTTCCTGCCGCCCACCTCCGGGGCGCGCAAAGCGGAACTGACAACGCTCAAATCCATCGACGCGGCGCTGGTCTTTTTCGAGGCCCCGCACCGCATCGCCGAAACGCTGGCCGACCTCGCAGCCGTACTTGGCCCGCGAAATGCCGTCATCTGCCGCGAGATTACCAAACGCTATGAGGAAGCCCGGCGCGGCACGCTGGAGGCCCTTGCCGCCATCGCCCCCGACGATGCCGATCTTGCGCGGGGTGAAATCGTCATCGTCGTCGCGCCCGGCGAAGCGGAAAGCGCCGAGGCCTCCGAAGCCTCGCTCGATGCGGCGCTAACGAGGGCGCTCGCAACCATGCGCGTGAAAGACGCCGCCGATACGGTCGCAGGTGCGCTCAACCTGCCGCGCCGCCAGGTCTATGCTCGCGCTCTGGAGCTGAAGGGTGGCTAGCGTCCGCAAAATCGCCGCCATCCTGCGCGGAAAGCAGGCCGAGCGGCGCGCCGGCTGGCTGCTGCGGCTCAAGGGCTATGCGGTGCTCGCGCGCAATTTCAGGCCGGTCAAGGCGCACGGGCTGGGCGAGGTGGATATCGTCGCACGCCGGGGACGGATGCTTGTCTTCATCGAGGTGAAGGCGCGCAGCGATGAAGCGGCGGCGATCTTCTCCATCCGCCCCGAACAGCAGGCCCGCATCGCCCGCGCCGCCGCGCATTTCCTGAAAACCCGCCCCGTCTATCGCGGCTTCGCCACGCGCTATGACGCGATGGTGCTGGAGGCCGGGCGCTTCTGGCCGCGCCATCTCATCGATGTATGGCGCTCATGAGCGCGATGGACGCCACCAGCCTCGAGGCCATCGGTGCGGCCGGCTCCGGCGATGTCGATATTGCGCTCGGTGCGCTGCTTCTGGCCCAGGCCGCGCGGCCCCAACTCAGTCTCGATCCCTATGTGCGGCATCTCGCGGCGATCTCGCTGCTCGCCGCGCGCACGCTCGACCGCGAGAGCGCCGCCGATGCCGATCCGCGCGAGGTCGCGACGGCGCTTGGCCGCGCTCTCGGCGCAAGCCTTGGCTATGACGGCGACCGCGACACCTATGACGATTTGAAAAACGCCGACCTCGCTTACGTCATCGACAGACGGCGTGGCCTGCCCGTGGCGCTCGGCATTCTCTACATCCACGCGGCACGCAGCCTCGGCGCCTCGGCACATGGCCTCAACTTTCCCGGCCATTTCGTGGTCGGTCTCGGCACCCTGCGCGGCACCACGGTGATCGACCCCTTCAATGGCGGCCGCCTCGTCGATGCCGACGATCTGGAGCGCCTCTCCCCCGAGGGGACGGAGGTCACCGAAGATCGGCTGATCGCCACCAGCGATCGCGGCGTGCTGATCCGCCTCCAGAACAACATCCTGACCCGCCTCCACGCCAAGGGAGACGCGAAAGGTGCCGCCGACATCCTCGCCACGCTGACCCGCCTTGCCCCGGAATCTGGCCATTACCGCTATGAGCTGGGCGTTGCTCTGTCGCATAGCGAGCGCCCCGGCGCGGCCCGCAAGGCCCTGCTGGAAGCCCTCGCCCTCGACCCCCACGCGAGATGGCGCAATGAGGCCGAAAGGCTGGCCTCAAGCCTTGCGCGCAGCTTGAACTGAACCCCGCGCCGAACGACATTCAGCGCTCGTATCCAGGTGGTCTTTCCATGAACCTTTCCGTCGCGATCCAGATGGATCCGATCCAGCACATCGACATTGCCGGGGATTCAACCTTCGCGCTGGCGCTCGAGGCGCAGAAGCGCGGCCACTCGCTGTTCTACTACGAGCCCAGGAACCTCTCTTACCGCAACGGCCGCGTCTTCGCACGCGGCCACCACATCAGCGTGAAACATGAGAAGGGCGACCATGTTTCGCTAAAACCCGAAGCGACGATCGAGCTCGGCGACATAGACGTGGTGCTGCTGCGTCAGGATCCGCCCTTCGACATGGCGTATCTGACGACCACCTACATTCTTGAGACGATTCACCCCAGGACTCTGGTGGTCAACGACCCGGCCCATGTGCGCAACGCGCCGGAAAAGCTCTTTCCCGTTCTCTGGCCCGAACTCACCCCGCCGACCCTCATCACCAATGACCGCAACGCGATCCGCGCCTTCCGCGCCGAGCATGGCGATGTCGTGGTGAAGCCGCTTTATGGCAATGGCGGCGCGGGCGTCTTCCGCGTGCG
>Ga0105044_10002544_pt1 | contig 24960 bp, 19 predicted proteins | sample MAT01_FD_78092 | JGI IMG/M metagenome (GOLD analysis project Ga0105044, IMG submission 78092) | Freshwater microbial communities from Lake Fryxell liftoff mats and glacier meltwater in Antarctica - MAT-01 | ecosystem: Environmental > Aquatic > Freshwater > Ice > Liftoff microbial mat | place... | reverse complement strand
GTTTACCTAAGAGCCTAGGATTCAGAGCTAGATGGAATTCAGAGCTAAATGGGATTCAGGGCTAGATAGGATTCAGGGCTAGATAGGATTCAGAGCTAGATAGGATTCAGGGCTAGATGAAATGGAACGTGAGATGGCGCAGTGCCCTAGGCGGAGGAAGATAGTGCAGTGACCATCAACCCCGCATCATGCGGGGGAGAGTTGCTTTGGGGCGGTTGTATGGGCTTTTAGGATAAACGGGGCGGCATGGATAATCTGGTGGATACATCCGGATCATTACAAGCGCTAAATCAAATCCAGGTGGCTGATCGGGTTGCCGTTGGGGATAAGGCGTATTATTTGGGTTTGATGCAGCAGCGCGGCTTTCCGGTGGTGCCGGGGGTGGTCGTGAAAGCCTCGGTGTTTCGGCAGTTTTTAGAGGGGATGAATTGGCTAGAGCCGCTATTTTCTGATTTTCCCAATTCGTCGCTGCATTGTGATGTCGATAACCCCCATCAATTGCGGGCGATCGCCCATCGTATCCGAGCGTCCATTGATCACCACAAGACATTAGAAGATGCGGCTTGGCTGCCTCTGTTGCTGGAGCAAGTTCAGGCTTGGGGGGCAACTGCGCTGATCTTACGCCCATCGGTGGCGATTCGGGCGGGGTTTACCCCGGCACAAGGGCAGGCGATGCGGGGGTTGTTGGCGAGCCAAGTCTGTTGTGTCAAAACGGGGGCGATCGCCCAAGCGCTACGGTCAGTGTGGGCAGAATTATTCCATGCCCGCAGTTTATTTTATTGGCAGCGATCGCAGTTGCAATTGCAGCAAATTTTTCTGTCGGTGTTGGTGCAGCCCCTCTGGCCAGCGGCAGCGGCAGGGATGGCCTATAGCGATGGATCTCAGGTGCAGATGCAGGCGGTGTGGGGGTTGGGGCATGGGCTGTCGGGCGGGGAAGTTCCGGCGGATCTATATGTTACGCAGGAGGATGGGGCGATCGCCCAAACTCTATCGCCTCCCAAGCCGTTGGCCTACGCGGTGCGCCCCGATGCCGACTACACAGACACACCACTCATTGCGCTGTGCCCTGTGCCGCCAGCCCAACAGCAGCAACCCGTGCTCACCCCAGAGCAACAGAAAACCCTCGTGGATCTCGCCACGCGCCTATCCCAAGAATTGGGGAAACCCCTTGATTTGGAATGGACGTTGCCCCTAGCGGGGAAGCAGCATCAGCCGACGCCCTACCTGACCCAACTCAACCTCCGCACCAACCTGCCCTCCTCCGTAAACCTGTCCTCTGGCAGCCTCCATTCTGTGAGCCTGCATTCTGGTTTACCTGCGGATACCTGGCCACTTGACTCTGCCGCCGAACCGTCCGAGGATCTGGCGTCGGGGTCTGTGTTGAGGGGTGTGGCTGCCTCCCCAGGGCGCATTTTAGGAACGCTGTTTTGGGGAGGAACGGCGCTCCCTAGCCTTGATCAGGTGCGCGGCAAAATCCTGGTGGTGTCGCAGCTTCAACCGGAGTGGCTGCCCGTGTTACGGGTGGCCATTGGCCTAGTGACTGAGCAGGGGAGTTGCACGAGCCATGGAGCCATTGTGGCGCGGGAGTTACGGCTTCCCGCAGTCATCGGCATTGGCTCCGCCATCCACACCCTGCGGTCGGGGGATCTGGTGTACTTAGATGGCGATCGCGGCCTCGTTTCCCCCATGGCAGTGGAGGGGGCGATCGCCTCTCCAATGCCTCTTTCAAGACCTGCACCTGCTCCCCCCACCATCGCCCCGCCTAGCGCTCCTCCGCTCCTCACCACCCAACTCCTCCTGACCCTCAGCCAACCCGATCACCTCGAAACAGTCTCCCAGATGGATATCGACGGCTTAGGATTATTGCGCTCTGAGCAATTACTCATGGGGCTGTTCCCCCGATCCGCTGACCCATCGGTGGCTCCCTCTCTCCTTGCCCAGGTTTTAAGCGGTGAGCCATCAGCCCTAGAGGCGTTTAGCCAAACCTTGGCGGCGGCAGTGTTGCCCTTCACGGCTGCGTTTACGCCCCGACCTGTGTTTTACCGCACTCTAGATCTGCGATCGTCTGATTACGAGACACACCAGTCAGCCACAACCCCGATAGCACCAGCAAACCCGCTCCTCGGGTGGCATGGCACCCTCAGCTACCGCCAAACCCCCGCCCCGTTTTTGGCCGAATTAGCCGCCCTGCGCCAGATACAGCAAAGCGGCTACCCCAATCTGCGGCTCTTGCTCCCCTTTGTCCGAACCGTCGAAGAATTCCAGTTTTGCGATCGCCTCATTCGCCAAAGTGGGTTGCGCGAAGTGCCAGAGTTTGAAACCTGGATCATGGCCGAAGTGCCTGCAGTGCTATTTCAATTGCCCGATTTTGTGAAAGCAGGGGTGCAAGGCATTGCGATTGGGAGTAATGATCTCACCCAACTGATTTTGGCGATCGATCGCGATCATCCTCAATTGGCGGCGGCTTACACACCTAGCCATCCAGCAATGCAAGCGGCTCTGCGCTATCTGATCCAAGAAGCCCGCCGGTTGGGGTTGCCTTGCATGATGTGCGGAGAAGCCACTACTCAGTATCCAGACTTGATCCCAGACTGGGTGCGCTGGGGAATTACCGCCCTGTCGGTGGCTCCCGATGGGCTAGACCAAACCCGATGGGCGATCGCCCGTGCCGAACGCCAACTCTTGCTCGATGCCGCTCGCCAAGCTATACAAGGGTCGCCAGTTTCCCATCCAGGGTTAGACCCGTCGGCTCAGTGACTATCACCCCTAACTGAGGTAGAACTGATCTCATCAAATGTCATCTAAGCCACGCGGCCAATCGCCTGAATCAAGGCGCGTCCGGGTCAACTGATCGTCTTCGAAATCTCCTGCCTCAGAAGGATCGGCTGAATCCGCATGATGGGCTTGCTCCTCTGCATCGGAGTCGTCACAACCTTCCACATGCTGCACCACAAAGGGTAAGCCCGCGCCCCGCAAGCCCCGCCGAATCCGTTCTGGGGTGTCTGGAAAGACCACAAACAAAGGATAGGTCTCCTCTGCAGCTTCGTTGAGAATATGCTTGTAGCGGTGAGGCATCACCCACTCATAATCTTGGTGTAACAACATTTGAGTGCGCCGCCAACGGCTGAGTAAATCCGAAAAATCTTCGTCAGGCCGATGGATAAAGACAAAAATTTCGACCCCAGTTTTAATCTTCCATTCGGGGTCACACATCAAAATAGCCACATCACAGAACAGCATTTGAGCCTCTGTGGTTTTTACGCTGGCCAACCCCGCCTCTCCACCGCCCTTAGCGTGGCGCACCCGCACAACAGGCAACGGGATCGTGATCACGCTCTCGTCAGGGCGACGCATACTGGGGATCATTTCGAGGTAAAAGCGGTATTGCTTGAGTAGGGCGATCGCCCCTCGATGGTCGCAATATTCCGCCAATAGTTCTTCGTATCGCGATTGCTTGACCGTCGTCATAGTTCCTGATCTACCCTACTAACAGCCATAGAAACGCCTACCTAGGTTCAATGACTCTGACGATATTCTTTGCTTTATCGTTAGCGATGGATGGCTGCGCGCTGGCCGGATTAGCAAGAGGCTGTGGATTGGATTGGATTGGATTGGGAGTTTGGAGACACCTCCCAATCTAGATTCTGTCAGGTTGGCATCGATAGCGTGGTTATAGCTGGGTTGGATTGATCCCCTTTGGGTTTACCACCACAACGGTCGCCCCCTTAGCCGATGGCGTCCATAACCTTAAACATCGGGAGGTACATGGCCACCAAAATCGACCCGACCATGCCCCCTAGGAACACAATCATGATGGGTTCCATCACGCTGGTAAGAGCCTTCACAGACTGTTCTACCTCATCCTCATAGAAGTCGGCCACCTTAAATAGCATCGAATCCAACTCCCCGGTTTCTTCGCCAATACTAATCATTTGGATGGCCATGATGGGGAATACTTGCTCCTTTTGCAAGGCTATCGTAATCATGCCCCCGGTTTGTACTTCTCGGCGGGCAGCATCAATGGCATTGGCGACAATTTGGTTACCGGAGGTATCCCGCACAATTTCTAGGGAGGTGAGGATGGGAACGCCCGATCGCGACAAGGCTCCAAAGGTGCGGCAGAAACGAGCCGTTGCTGATTTTTGAATCAAGTCTCCAAACAAAGGCACTTTGAGATAAACCCGATCCATCGTTTCGCGACCAACACGGGTTTTGTAATACTGCCGATAGGCAAACACCAACAAGACGATGGAGGTCACAATGGTGATGGAATACATCGGTGTCCGCAGAATTTTGCTGATGCTTAGCATAATCTGGGTGAAGAGGGGCAATTCTGCTCCCAATTCTTCAAACACGGTGGCAAAGGTGGGCAACAAAAATACGGTCATCCCCACAAATACCGATACGGCAATGATCCCCACCGTTACGGGGTAAGCCATGGCAGATTTGATCTGGTTTTGCAACCGTGCCATGTCTTCCAAAAGCTTAGAAAGCCGCTCTAGCACTTCGTCGAGTACCCCACCCACTTCTCCGGCCTGCACCATGCTGACATAGAGGCCATCAAAACATTGGGGATGCTTCCGCATTGCATCTGAGAGGTCAGTCCCCTGCTGCACGTCAGAGCTAATTTCCATCAGCGCCTTCTTTAGTTTCGGATTAGGGCATTGCTCTGACAGCACCCCTAAACTCCGCACCATCGCGACCCCAGCACTCACCAGGGAGGCAAACTGACGAGAAAAAATGGCTTTATCTTTGACACTCACCGAAGCAAATACAGTACTGATCTGCTTCATGTCAAAGTTGCTGAGGGTTTCCATCAACCCCCGATCTTCGACTAACTCTTGTACAAACAACCCTTGAGCGCGCAGGGCTGTGCGGGCATCTGTGGGGGTATCGGCAGTGACCTTACGCCGAACTGGGTTGCCCTTAACATCTCTGGCGCGAACGACGTAAGTAGCCATAGCTCACCTTCAAAACGGAGAAAATAAAGAACGAAAAAACAATGCTAAAGAGTAAGGCTAAAGAGTAATGCTAAGGAGTCAGGATAAAAATAGTTAGGATAAATCTCGATCTGCCTTCTTCTGAGTTGACAGGTGCTTTCCATGATACCTACGGGCTGCGGAAGGTGACGAAATCTTCTTGGCGGGTCAGTTTTAGAAGTAGGTTATCAGTACTTGGATGAATACCAGGAGATCCATTTTCTGCCGTTAGGAGGGGTGCGATCGCCCCTCCTAAACCATCAACCGTTCTCGTCGCCCTAGCGGCTGGGCGTCGTCGCCCGTGACCCTGAACCCGGAGAACCCGCCATCAAGCGCTGCAATTCATCAGGTCGAGAGGTCTTCGACATGGCCGACTCAAAGGTAATCGTGCCGGCTTTATACATATCTGACAACGCCTTCTCTAGGGTAATCATGCCCAATTTACCCCCCGTTTGAATGGCCGAGTAGACCTGGGAGGTCTTTCCTTCTCGAATGAGGTTGGCGATCGCCGGAGTGACAATCATAATCTCCTGCGCCATAATCCGGCCAAACTCACCGGGCTTCACGTTTTTCTTCGTTACCAATGTTTGGCTAAACACCGCAACAAGGGAGTTCGACAACTGCACCCGCACCTGTTGTTGCTTCTCCGCCGGAAAAACGTCAATAATCCGGTCTACCGTCTGCGAAGCAGAACTGGTGTGCAATGTTCCCATGACCAAGTGTCCGGTTTCTGCCGCCGAAATCGCCAGCGAAATGGTGTCTAAGTCCCGCATTTCACCCACCAGAATGATATCTGGATCTTCCCGCAGAGCCGCCTTTAGCGCATTCGCAAAACTCTTGGTATCTTCATTTAATTGTCGTTGGTGAATCAAGCTCTTAATCGGCTCATACACAAACTCAATGGGGTCCTCAATCGTCAGGATATGTTCTGCACGGGTGCGGTTAATCAAGTCGATCATGGCGGCGAGAGTCGTCGTCTTCCCAGAACCCGTGGGGCCAGTCACCAAGATCAAGCCCCGAGGCTTCTCGGCCATTTCTCGCACAATATCTGGCAAGCCCAACACATCAAAGTTAGGAATTTTGGAACTCAGCGCCCGTAAACAAGCCGCATAGGTGCCCCGGTCTTTATAAACGTTGACCCGAAACCGCGCCAACCCTTTAACACCATACGAACAGTCGAGTTCCCAGGTTTGCTCTAGGGTTTTGCGCTGGGTATTGTTGAGCATACTGAAGATCAATCGCTGGCATTCTTCAGCGGTCATCGATTCATCCCCAATGGGGGTTAGCCGACCGTTGATCCGGAAGTAGGGTGGCAAACCTGCAGACAAGTGAAGGTCAGAACCCCCCATCTCGATCAATTGCTCCATCAGGTCTTCGATCATCAAGTCCATTGCCATGGGGTAGTCTCCTTCAGGATGTACAGCAAATACTGACCAAATTATTGACTGATTGACGCGATTAACAGATTGACGCGATTAACAGATTGACGCGAGCTAATGCTAGGGCAGATTGAGCGGGGGCATTGAATTTGAAAATTGAGTTTGAAGCCAGCGCTGAAGGCGATAGAGCTAACATCGCTGGCTCAAACTGCCGCCCTTGCTGCCCCCATCAATAATGAGGCACGCCCTCGGGCTTAATCTTGGAAACGTGGCGTTGTGCAGTAGGGACAATCGAGCCATTCAGGCTTTAGTTCGGCTGCACAGTTTCGACAGGTGAGCGAAGTTTTGCGCTTAGCTTTGAGTTCCGATTCCAAGCCCGTATCTGTAAAGGTAACCCGCTCTACCTCTTCGAGGGTCGTTCCTCCTTCCCGCACCAAGTCCAAACTATAGGCTAAGAGCGTCTTCATGCCCTCTTCTACGGCAACCTCTTTAATCCGCTCCGTAGGAGCGCCTTCCGTAATCAAGGTTTGGAGTTGCTCGGTGACGCGCATTACCTCATAAACCCCACAGCGACCCTTATACCCAATCCCTCGACAAGCCGAGCATAGGGTGTTGTTAGCTACCGCCGCCTGAATTTCTTCAGGTTGCAGGGTATTGGCCTTGTAGAAGGTGACCTCACCATCCCGAGACGTTGACAACCCAAATCGCCCCAACTCTTCTGTGGTGGGGTTGTAGAGAATACGGCATTCTACGCAGACCCGGCGCATCAGTCGCTGTGCAAGCACCCCAATCAATGAGCTAGAAACCATGAAGGTCTCAACCCCCATTTCCTCCAGTCGGGCGATCGCACTGGCCGCATCGTTGGTATGCAACGTGGTCAAAACCAAGTGCCCAGTGAGCGCAGCTTCAATTGCGGTTTTAGCCGTTTCCTTGTCGCGAGTCTCACCCACCAGAATCACATCGGGATCTTGTCGGAGAAAGGCTCGCAGAATGGAGGCAAAGTCCATTCCCTTCTCTCGGATCACCTGCACCTGGGTAATACCTGGCAGCGAATATTCAATCGGGTCTTCAGCGGTGCTGATGTTAACGCCTGGGCTGTTGCGCTCAGACAGCGCAGAGTAAAGCGTGGTGGTTTTCCCAGACCCCGTTGGCCCTGTTACCAAGATCAGCCCAAAGGGGCGTGCCACCATATCCTGCACAATGGCTAGGGTTTCGGGGTCAGCAATGAGCTTGTCTAGGCCGAGCTGGGTTGCGGCGTTATCCAAAATCCGCAAAACTACTTTTTCGCCATACCGACTCGGGAGGGTATTGACGCGGAAGTCTACCTTGCGACCATCAAAGATGCGGCGAATGCGGCCATCCTGAGGCATCCGGCGCTCAGCAATATCTAAGCTAGCAATGATTTTGAACCGGGCCGTGACAGAGGGCACAATTTTTTTGGGGAGGGGGTCGAAGGCTTCGCGCAACACCCCATCTTTCCGAAATCGAATGCGAAGACTCTCTTCCTGGGGCTCGACATGGATGTCAGAGACTCCTTCTTGCAGAGCTTTGACCAAAATTTTATTGACAAGGGCGATCACTGGAGCAGCTTCGGCATCTTCGAGGGCAACATCTAGGTTGGCGTCGTCGTCAGTAGCTTCCTCGAGACCAAGGTACTCTAAGCCCTCCAAATCAGCTTTTACGTCAACCTTGGATTGCAGGTCAAGTTGCTTTTGCCGCTCAACTTGTTCATCCAGGTATTGAGAAATAATGCGCTGATAGTCTTCGGTGGTAATGACCATGCGCTGCAAGATCATGCCTAGGGGGCGCAGGATACGGTTCAAATCATCTTGCGCCGAAAGGTCATCGGGATCAACCATCGCCACCAAAATGGAGACTGGATCTCCTTCGGTTTTAGAAAGAGGAACAAGACGGGAACGACGGCACAGATCGACCGGAATCAAGGAATCAATCAGTTGCCCTACTTGAGACGTGGCAATTTGACTGATTTCAGGGTCGAGAGATTCAACGCCGTAGAGAATCTTGAGTTCAAAAAGTTGTTGTTTTTTGTATTGGCGGAGGAGATCAGGGGGCAACTGTTGCCCTGTAATCACCTGCAAGACATCCGTAAGCGGCCTGCCAGTCTTGCGGCTCTCGACCAGTGCCTGCTGCATCTGCTCGTTGTTGACATAGCCCGACTGGATGAGCTTATTGCTGAAGGGGGAAAAATTATGTTGGACGACCAGCGCACGTCGCTGCGAGGATGAGTTGGCCATAGTGAATCCAGTAATGTCAGTTGCAGACGATTTGAGTATTCCCGAAAAAGTGAGGATTTGATAACAACGTTTGTGATTTTTGTTTGTGATTTTTGCTTTTTAAAGTGTTTATGGCCCTGATAACGTTGTAACCGTTGTCTGGCTCAATGTCCTTAGGGAATCCACAGGATTGAAAACCTGGGAGCACCAAAGTGGCTTCTTCGAGCCGATCCACTGATTCTAAGGTGATCACTGTGAGCATCTTGATCGCTTTGAGCATCATCCTAGATCGAGGATGAGTCCATGGCCAGCGTTTTTGCAGAATTGATGGGAATGATAAACGATGGGGAGGACAATCTTTCGTTTCTCCGAAGGATATTGTTACAGGAGGACGGGGATGCCGACAGAGCAATACGTTTGACAGATCCCTAAAATGGTAAGAATGGGGCGGAGATGCACCGTAGAAATCTGATCGTTGGGTGGGTTGGCGGTGTAAGGAAAGGTAAAAATGAGGGGGCGATCGCCAATCTGTCGCTGCAATGCACGCCCCAATAGGTAGAATTGATGGGTAGTAAACGGATGGTTCGTAAACGGGGAGTAAAGGAGTTTGAGAAGCCAGCTCAAGCCAAACTGGTTCGAGCAAACTGCCATCTACAATTTACCGACACAATTTATTTGCCACTATTCGCTTATTTGCCCATTATTTGCCCAACCTAGTCTACATTTAACGTTTCCTTATCTGCATTCTGTCAGTAAAATACCTCAGAGAGACAGATAACCTGGGTTTTGTTGGCAACAGCGATGCATCCTGTATAACACAGGCAAGGTTGAGCCGCTAACCGAAACAGTTTGGATGAATACTATGGTTAACGAGGAAAAGCCAATCGATCAGATGGAACAAACAACCGCGTCCGAAGCTTCAGATAATCAATTCCCCGTAGAAGGTGAGGCAGTCCTCCCTACAGAAGAGGGAGCAACCGTTGAAGTCATGCCCAGCGAACCCATCACTGGGGAAGCCGAGTTGGGCACCGATTCTGCTGTTGTGGAAGAGCCAAATCCAGAAGCCGAGGCCATGCCCCAAGCTTCAGCGGATGTATCGCTCCAGGAACTCGACAGTCTCCGAGCACAGTTAGACGATCGAAACAGCCAATTCATGAGAATTGCGGCTGATTTTGATAACTTCCGTAGACGCACGCAAAAAGAGCGTGAAGAATTGGAAGTACAGATCAAATGCACCACCGTGATCGAGCTGCTGCCAGTGGTAGACAACTTTGAGCGAGCGCGATCGCAAATCAAGCCCCAAGGCGATGAAGGGCAGGCTATTCACAAAAGTTATCAAGGGGTCTACAAAGACCTCGTTGATCGCTTAAAGCGCATCGGTGTCGCCCAAATGCGTTGCGAGGGCAAAGACTTTGACCCGAACTTGCATGAGGCCATTTTACGAGAGGCCACCGCTGAGTATGAAGAGGGAACCGTCATCGAAGAATTGGTGCGCGGGTACACCTTAGAAGAGCGAGTTCTACGCCATGCCATGGTGAAGGTTGCGGCTCCACCTGAAGATGAAGAACCTGCCAGTGCTGAGGTTGAGGAGAATGAAGCCGCAGAGGGTTAGATCCCTCCATCAAGGAGGCTCATCAGGTTCATATCCTGCCTATGCCTACTTCTGCACCCTCTATCTTGGGTCTTCAGCCGTTGCTTCTGAATTTCATTATCTGGTTAAGAGCATGTCAGCATCATGTGTTACAACTCTAAGGGCTAGGCGATAAGCGCCAAATGGCCGATGTTAGACGGCAAGGTTCTGGTCATAGGGCTATCCAACGGTCAGAAACGGTCAGATTTGATGGGCTAGGTTTATACCCAGGCCATCCAAGGCAATAGAATTTCAGAGCAACGGAATTTCCATCGGAGACCGTAATATCTGAAGGCAGTCTTAATCTAAAAAGGCAGTCTTATCTAAAAAGTGACGCTTGGGGTAGTCATGTCGAAGGGAATTAGGGTTGTGGCGACTAAATTTGAGGCAGCTAAGATCATCCATTCAACCTCCGCAAGCACCCCAGTGGAACGCCATCAGGACGGTTGAGTTACCTTAGTATTCTTCTCACCAAACCCAACGCACCCGCGAAATTTCACCCATCTCAGTCCACAAATCCAGCTTCATACCTTGAGCACTGTGGAATATTTGATCGCAAAGAGGCGATCGAATAGCTAGATGTGGGTAAGCTGCCTTTAGGTCATGGTTAACTCTGAATTTTTAGCTCTCGCTAATTACCATTAGGGGTACATTTAATTTTCTAATTTTTGTGCAATCTGATCAAATTTTAGTTATTTGCGGAATACTTGCTAAAAATAAGCCTAAGTTAATGAGCTTAGATACAGTTAGCGCTATCTCTGCATTCATTTCACCCTGAACAATCTATCGGTTCCTGCATCATGGGAAAAGTCATTGGCATTGACCTGGGTACCACCAATAGCTGTGTCGCTGTCTTAGAGGGCGGGCAACCCGTTGTCATCGCCAATACCGAAGGCGGGCGAACAACACCAAGTATTGTGGGTTTTGGCAAAAGTGGCGAGCGCTTAGTCGGGCAACTGGCCAAGCGTCAAGCTGTAACCAACGCCGAAAATACAATTTACAGCATTAAACGATTCATCGGACGACGCTGGGATGACACCAAGGTTGAACGCAGCCGTGTGCCCTATATCTGCGTGCGAGGAAAAGATGACACGGTAGATGTGCAGGTGCGGGGTCAGGCTTACACCCCCCAAGAAGTATCTGCCATGATTCTGCAAAAGTTGAAGCAGGATGCCGAAAACTATCTCGGAGAAGAAGTCACCCAAGCCGTCATCACGGTTCCAGCTTATTTCACGGATGCCCAGCGTCAGGCGACCAAAGATTCTGGAACCATTGCAGGGCTAGAGGTTCTCCGCATCATTAACGAACCTACCGCAGCGGCTCTCTCCTATGGCTTAGATAAGCAAGACCAAGACCAGACCGTATTGGTGTTTGACTTGGGTGGAGGCACCTTTGATGTGTCGGTCTTGCAGTTAGGGGATGGGGTATTTGAGGTCAAAGCAACCTCTGGGAATAACCATTTAGGGGGCGATGACTTTGATAGCGCCCTGGTGCAATGGCTGATTGATGTCTTCCGAGAGCAAGAGGGCATTGATTTGGCGGATGACCGGATGGCGCTCCAGCGCCTGCGAGAGGCCGCTGAGAAAGCCAAGATTGAGCTTTCGAGTATGCTCAACACTTCTATTAACTTACCCTTCATCACGGCGAATGATACGGGGCCAAAGCACATGGAACTGGAGCTAACCCGTGCCAAGTTTGAAGAGTTGGTTAATCAGTTAGTAGAAGGGACGATTGAGCCCGTTGCGCAAGCAATTAAAGACTGTGGCCTCACCCCCGACCAGATTGATCGCATTCTTTTGGTGGGTGGTTCTACCCGGATGCCTGCGGTGCAGGAGGCGATCAAAAAATACTTTGATGGTAAAGCTCCAGATCGCTCGGTTAACCCTGACGAGGCTGTGGCCTTGGGCGCTGCGATTCAAGCCGGGGTTTTGGGCGGTGAGGTCAAGGACTTACTGCTATTGGATGTCACACCGCTCTCTTTGGGAATTGAAACCCTAGGGGAAGTGTTCACGAAAATCATTGAGCGCAATACCACCATCCCAACCAGCAAAACCCAAACTTTTTCTACGGCTACGGATGGGCAAACATCGGTTGAAATCCATGCCCTCCAAGGGGAACGGGCAATGGCGAAAGATAATAAAAGCTTGGGCAAGTTTCAACTAGCAGGGATTCCCCCGGCTCCTCGGGGGGTGCCTCAAATTGAAGTGAGCTTCGAGATCGATGCCAATGGTATTTTGCAGGTTGCGGCTCGGGACAAGGGCACAGGTCGGGAACAGAGCATTCGGATTACCAACACTGGAGGCCTGAGTGATACGGAGGTCGAACGGATGCGGCAAGAGGCTGAACTCTATGCCGAAGATGATCGCCGTCGGCAGCAATTGGTTGAGCTACGGAACCAAGCCGATGTGCTGTTTGCTAATTATGAGACAACCCTGCGTGAAAATGGCGATTTGATTGCTGAGGAATATAAAGCGCAGGCCATGGAAAAAGTGGCAGAGCTCCGGGCGGCGATCGCCAATCGCAACATCCCGGTTGACGACATGAAGGAACGGATTGATGCCCTCCAAAATGCACTCTTTGCCCTAGGCTCAGCCCTTTACCAAGACACAACCTCTGACAATGGAGGCGATCCTGAAGACTATGGTTCCTATGGAGCGAGTGATGCCGATGCGACCGCCATGTGGAATGGACAGTATGCCGATGATGATGAAACATCCTCAGATGGCGTAGAAGACCTAGACGGAGACTTTAACTTCGAGACAGATGAAACCGTAACGGCTGATTATGAAGCCGTGGATTAAGGGTCTCTAGGGGTGGACATCCACCCTACCGGCTCCTCAGGTTAAACCCTATCCTAAAGATCTGCTCAAGCTTTAATGTTTGAGCGTGAGAATTCTCCACAAGGTTGCCTAGAACCCTAAGCACCTTGAGACTCTCATTCCTTCATGGGTTCTCCTCAGACAGGTGTTGAGTCATTTTTTCTAATGCCTTGCTCCGAAACAAGCTCCAAAACGAGATTGATTTTGGTGTAGCGGTCATAGTTCTAATGTTTCTAGAGTCATGAGCCGAGAGGTATAATAAAATGCTGCTGGCTATCGCATTTTTCTTCTAGGCCTGCTCGGAGCAGCTTGATTTTCTCCCTGTCGAGGAACCCGTAATTTCTAGCCTGCTCGCGATCCGTTAACCTGTGGTTTAGGATAGGAGAGATGTGACAACTCGCGGAGGTTTTGATTGACCTTCACCACGCTGTTGCATCTGACCGACTGATTTGTATTATTAACCTGCTTTCTTGCCCTTCCGAGGCACCGCCCTATGCCCCGAGACTACTACGAAACTCTTGATATCTCCCGCGACTCAGATAAAGAAGAAATCAAGCGTGCTTTTCGGCGGTTAGCCCGAAAATACCATCCCGATGTCAACAAAGAGGCGGGTGCGGAAGAATCATTTAAGGAAATTAACCGTGCCTACGAGGTGTTATCCGATCCAGAAATGAAAGCCCGCTATGACCGGTTTGGCGAGGCTGGCATCGGCGGCGCAGGGGCGGCGGCGGGCTACCCCTCTGACTTTGGAGACATGGGCGGGTTTGCCGATATTTTTGAAAGCTTTTTCAACAATTTCTCAGGGAGTGGGCAGCCTGGTGGGCGGCGGCGGGCGGGGCCAACGCGCGGTGAAGACTTGCGCCTTGACCTCAAACTTGATTTCCGAGAAGCTGTTTTTGGCGGCGAGAAAGAAATCCGTATTAGCCATCTTGAGACCTGTGCGGTATGTAACGGGTCAGGGGCTAAGCCAGGAACTCGGCCTACCACCTGTTCGACTTGTGCGGGCGCGGGTCAAGTGCGCCGTGCTACTCGTACTCCGTTTGGTAGTTTTACCCAAGTATCTGTTTGCCCAACCTGCAATGGCACTGGGCAGATGATCGAAGAGAAATGTGATTCCTGCTCGGGCAATGGTCTCAAACAGGAAGCCAAAAAGTTAAAGATTACGGTGCCTGCTGGGGTTGATAATGGCACGCGGCTGCGGGTGTCTTCTGAAGGGGATGCCGGACTGCGGGCTGGCCCGCCGGGAGACTTGTATGTCTACCTGTTTGTGAATGAAGATCCTGAATTTCAACGAGATGGGATTAACATCTTGTCGCAGCTGAAGGTGAGCTATTTGCAGGCTATTTTGGGGGCTAAGATTGATGTCAATACGGTGGATGGGCCGATAGAGGTGATGATTCCCCCTGGGACTCAACCTGGAACCGTTTTGACCCTCGATGATCATGGGGTGCCGCGCTTAGGGGATGCCTCTACGAGGGGTGATCATTTGCTCACTATTAAAGTCGATATTCCGACCCGACTGGCTTCGGAGGAGCGAGAGCTATTGGAAAAATTGGCAAAAATTCGGGGCGATCGCGTCGGGGGTAAAGGAATGGGCTTCTTGGGAGGTTTATTCAACCATGAGTGATGCGATCGCCCCTCCACCAAGCGCTCCCGATGCTCAATTGGATCTGCGGGGTACCCCTTGCCCGATTAATTTTGTGAGAACGAAGCTGACCCTTGACCGCATGGCTCCGGGGAGTCTGCTAGAGGTATGGCTCGATGTCGGAGAACCCGTTGAGCAAGTTCCCGACAGTTTGCGGTTGGAAGGATACCCGATTGAGCGCTTAGAAGCACAGGATGACTTTTTCTTGTTGCATGTGCGTCGGCCTGTATCGGCAGAGTAGGGATGGCCATTTTAACGGGAGATTGCAGCCAGACCCAGGGAAATGAACCCTCGCCCTTAGGGCTAGAGGTGTTGGCCGAAAACTCAAGCCCAGAGACCACTCCTGTCATGGGGACGGTGTTAGCGGTGCAGGCTAACTTCTATTTTGTGCAGATAGATCCCCAACCCCAGCACCAAGCGGGGGAGGCAACATGGCGAGACTCGCTGCTTTGTACCCGGCGATCGCGCCTCAAGAAAATTGGCCAACGGGTGATGGCGGGCGATCGCGTTCAGATTGAGGAACCCGATTGGGACGGGGGGCGGGGGGCGATCGCCCATGTTTTGCCGCGCCAAACGGAGCTAGATCGGCCTCCGATGGCCAATGCCAACCAGATTTTGCTCCTCTTTGCCCTCGCTGAGCCGCCTCTAGATCCGCTGCAACTGAGCCGCTTTTTGGTGAAGGCTGAGTCTACTCAGATGGCCGTTCGCCTCTGCCTCAACAAGCAAGACTTACTAACGCCTGCCGAGCAACAAGCCTGGCGCGATCGCCTCGCCCTATGGGGCTACAATCCTCTATTAATCAGCGTGCAAGCGGCCACCCTAGACGCGGTACATGACCTCTTGCAAGACCGAATTACCCTGGTTTCGGGGCCTTCTGGGGTCGGCAAATCGAGCCTACTCAATGCGCTAATTCCTCAGATAGACATACGGGTTGGGGCGGTGTCTGGGAAACTGCGCCATGGGCGACACACCACCCGACATGTAGAGCTATTTGAACTGCCCAACGGCGGCTTGTTGGCCGACAGCCCCGGATTTAACCAACCGGAGCTAGCCTGCTCCCCCACTGACCTAGCCGATCTCTTCCCCGAGATTCGGCAGCGGCAGCATGACCAACACTGCCAGTTTCACAATTGCCTGCACCGCGATGAACCGGGCTGCGTGGTACAGGGAGACTGGGAACGCTACGAGCATTACCGCTTGTTTTTGGAAGAGGCGATCGCCCGCCAAACTATCACCGATCGTAGCCCCGATGCTGAATCCACTACGAAGCAAAAAAATCGCCAAGACGGCCAGATCGAAACCGAACCCAAGCTTTCTTCTAAAAGATACCGCCGCCCATCACGACGCACCGAAAAACAAGCCTTGCAAGATGTGCTCGAAACAGACATCGACTTTGATCAGGTTTTTGATGACCTTGCGGCTGAGGACGACTAGTTACCCCTCGCCTCTTTAACCTCCAGGCCGAAGACTTGGAGGAGGTTTTCTGCTGGGCTAGCCTGTGCAAAAAATCGCCGAAAAATTCAAACAAGGACATTCGATACATCCGAGGGATATGCCATTTACGGTATCCTTCGCCACATCTACGCCCTGATATTTGGAGGATTCTTAGGATCGCCAGCAGAATTTCTGGGAATTTCCGGACAAAGTTCACAAATTCTTTAGGCTTCTTTAAGGAATGTAAAGTGATCGGCGTATAATCTAAGGACGTGTTTAAAAAATCCGGTTGTTTACAGGATAAGGAAGTAATACATGCGAGTTGCGATCGCTGGCGGTGGGTTAGCCGGTTTGGCCTGTGCCAAATATCTCGTCGATGCCGGACATACGCCCATTGTCTTAGAGAGCCGCGATGTGTTGGGGGGCTTAGTGGCCGCCTGGAAAGATGAAGACGGCGACTGGTATGAAACGGGTCTGCATGTCTTCTTCGGAGCCTATCCCAACATGCTCCAACTGTTTCAAGAATTGGGTATCGAAGATCGGTTGCAGTGGAAAGAGCACACGCTAATTTTCAACCAACCTGAAAAGCCTGGCGTATTGTCACGGTTTGATGTCCCTGACATCCCCGCTCCCTTCAATGTGATCGCGTCGATTCTCCGTAACAATGACATGCTCACATGGGAGCAAAAGATTAAGTTTGCCCTCGGCTTAACCCCCGCCATTGTGCGAGGGCAGGCCTATGTCGAAAAGATGGATCAATACTCGCTGCTAGAGTGGTTGCGCTTGCAGGGCATTGATGAGCGGGTGAATAGTGATATTTTCATTGCCGCCTCTAAAGCTCTCACGTTCATCAACCCAGAAGATGTGTCAGCAACGGTGCCGCTAACGGCTCTTAACCGCTTCTTGCAAGAACGCTACGGCTCTAAAGTCGCTTTCTTGGATGGCGCACCGCCCGAGCGCCTATGTCAGCCGATTGTGGATTATGTCACGGAGCGGGGTGGTGAAGTTCATCTGCAGAAGCCCTTAAAGCAGATTCTGTTGAACGATGACAACACGGTGCGGGGGTTCCTCTTGCGGGGCTTAGAGGGAGCCGCCGATGAAGTAGTGACTGCCGATGTCTATGTGTCGGCGATGCCTGTGGATGTGCTCAAGGTGCTGATGCCAGAGCCTTGGAAAGCCATCGAGGTGTTTCAAAAGCTGTCGGAATTGGAAGGGGTGCCTGTCATTAACATCCATCTCTGGTTTGACCGCAAGCTGACGGATGTGGATCAGTTACTGTTCTCGCGATCGCCCCTACTCAGCGTCTACGCTGACATGAGCAATACCTGCCGAGAATATTCTGACCCCGATCGCTCCATGCTAGAACTGGTGCTAGCCCCAGCCAAAGACTGGATTGACCGCTCTGAAGCTGATATTTTGGCAGCCACCCTAGATGAATTGAAAAAAATCTTCCCGGATGATTTAGGGAGCGACCATCCAGCGGTGTTGCTTAAACATAAAATTGTGAAAACCCCGCGCTCAGTCTACACAGCTCGACCCGGAAGCCAAGCTTGCCGCCCCGATCAAGCAACCCCCATTGCCAACTTTTTCTTGGCAGGAAGCTATACCATGCAGCGCTATCTCGGCAGCATGGAAGGTGCGGTGTTGTCTGGCAAACAAGCAGCTCAAGCTGTGGAGCAGGCGTTTCCATCGGGCGATCGCCCCAGTGTTTCCCCCAAAACACTGCAACCCGCCACTTCCCCCTAATGCACCGACTGCCTTTTGGGGTGAATTCGTGACAGGTTTACTCACAGTCGGTTGCCAATTGCTGATAGGTTTAACTGTATTCCCAGCCCTGCAATGTGATGCTGCAACTCCCGAAACCCACTTGTAAAAAGACCCCCATGGCTTCGGTCGAAGACGCCTACGAGGCGTGTCGGCAAGTCACCCAAGAATATGCAAAGACGTTTTACCTGGGCACCCTCCTAATGCCTGAGGAAAAACGGCGAGCCATTTGGGCGATCTATGTGTGGTGTCGCCACACAGACGAACTCGTCGATGGGGCACGGGCACAATTTACAACCGATGCCACCTTAGATGCATGGGAAGCAGATCTGGAGGCTATTTTTGCAGGGCATCCAGTCCATGATGTGGATGTGGCCTTGGTCGATACCTTAGAGCGCTTCCCCATCGATATTCAGCCCTTCCGCGACATGATTGCAGGGCAGCGGATGGATCTATATCGCAATCGCTATCAGACCTTTGAAGAATTGAAGCTCTACTGCTATCGAGTGGCGGGCACGGTAGGGTTGATGTCAGCCGCCGTGATGGGCATTGATACCACGACGCGCACCGCCCCCTGGGATCTCCATCGCGGGGTGCATAACCCTGTGCAAGAGGCGATCGCCCTAGGGGTAGCCAACCAACTCACCAACATCCTCCGCGATGTCGGCGAAGATGCCCGTCGAGGCCGCATCTATTTACCGTTAGATGACCTCGCGCAGTTTAACTACACCGAAGCCGACCTCATGAAAGGGGTCGTCGATGAGCGCTGGCGCGAACTGATGAAATTCCAGATCCGTCGCGCCCATGTTTTTTTTGCCGAAGCAGAAAGTGGTATCAGCCAACTCAGCCGAGATGCTCGGTTCCCGGTGTGGTCAGCATTAATGCTCTACCGCCAAATTTTGGATGTGATTGCGCGCAATCGCTATGACGTATTTAGCCAACGCGCCTACGTCTCAAATACGAGAAAGTTTATTAGCTTGCCCTTGGCTAAGCTGCGCGCTGAAATTCTCTAGGCTAGCGTTCTCGTTGAGCGCTCCTGTGAAGGCTGAGGTCGCCCATCGGCCTAGGCACCTCCTCTCCCCTGCCATTTTCCCTATGCCCGAACGGCATCTGGCCAGTAGTAAGGTCAGCTGAAAATTCGTGTTTTTGTGAATGTGCTGCTTTCCCAATAATGCCGAATGGAAGGTCTGAGATAGCGCCGCTCAACCCATGAACCTCAGCCAGATAGTTGAGGCCGCGCCTAGGGGGCACCGTTTCATTCGTTACCATTTCAGGCTTAAATAAGTGGGAGTTATCCGTTAGGGGAATGAAGTCTGCGTGTCTGAAGTAAAGCCCCCCTCTCGCTCCCTGACGAAGATTGCTGGTATTGTGGCGGCGGCAACGCTGACCAGCAAATTGTTTGGGCTATTTCGGCAACAGGCGATCGCCGCCGCCTTTGGGGTGGGGCCTGTGTTTGGAGCCTTCAACTTTGCTTATGTCATCCCTGGCTTCTTATTAATTTTATTGGGGGGAATCAACGGGCCCTTCCACAGCGCCATTGTCAGCGTCCTCTCTAAGCGCAAGCGCGAAGAAGCGGCACCCATCGTAGAATCGATCACCACCCTCGTGGTTGGCATCTTGCTGCTGGTGATGGTGGCCATGATCGTGTTTGCCGAGCCGCTGATGAGCGTGGTGGCTCCGGGGTTATTCATGACCCCCGAGCAGTTTCAGCTCACCGGAGAATCGCCGGAAGTTTTTCAAGTGTTGCTGCAAACCCGCGAAGTTGCCATTCTACAATTTCGCATCATGGCTCCGCTAGCGGTGCTCGCCGGGTTAATTGGCATTGGCTTTGGCACCCTCAATGCCTCCGATCAATATTGGCTCCCATCTATCAGTCCGATTTTTTCCAGCCTCTCGGTGTTAGTTGGCTTGGGAGGCTTGGCGCTCTACTTACAGGGCGACCTCAGCCGCCCCAATACCTTTTTGATTGGGGGAGCGGTGTTGGCCTGGTCGATTGTGGCCGGGGCGGTGGTGCAATGGTTAGTGCAGCTTCCGGTGCAATGGCGATCGGGGTTGGGCACCCTGCGCCCCCGCTTCAACTTCCGCCAACCGGAAGTGCAGGAAGTGATCAAAATCATGGGGCCTGCCACCTTTTCCTCAGGCATGATGCAGATCAATGTGTGGACGGATCTATTTTTTGCCTCCTTCATCCCCAATGCGGCGGCGGCAGTTTCGGCCATGGGCTATGCTAGCCTGCTGATCCAAACGCCATTGGGGATCTTGTCGAATGTGATCTTGGTGCCCTTGCTGCCCGTGTTCTCGCGGTTGGCCATGCCCGATCAATGGCCAGAGCTAAAGCAACGCATTCGGCAAGGCTTGCTTATGACCGCTGTGACCATGTTGCCGATTAGTGCGTTGATGGTGGCACTAGCGGTGCCCCTGTCACGGGTGGTATATGAGCGCTACGCCTTTACGATCGCTGATTCCTACTTTACCGCTTCGGTGCTAGTGGCCTATGCCGTGGGCATGTTTGTGTATTTAGGCCGCGACGTATTGGTGCGGGTGTTTTATGCCCTCGAAGATGGCGACACACCATTTCGCATCAGCGTGGTCAATATTTTTTTGAATGCCGTGCTGGATTATTTTTTGGTGGAGCCGTTGGGGGCGGTGGGGTTGGTGCTAGCCACGGTCGTTGTCAACGTAATCTCCATGGTGGCGATGTTGTGGGTGTTGAACCGCCGCTTGCAAGGGCTACCCTTGCGGCAATGGGCTGGGATTACGCTCAACTTGGCCGCTGGGAGTGTGATTGCAGGGGCGATCGCCTACGCAACGCTCCGGTTACTAGAACGCTGGCTAGGGCAAGATGGCTTTGGGATCTTGCTGCTGCAATTGGCGATCGCCACAACCCTCGGCAGCCTCGCCTTTGTGCTCTATGCCCGACAATTGCATTTGCCAGAACTAGAAATTTTTATCAACCGTATTACCCAACGCTTCCGCCGTAACCGAGCTGAGTAATAGCCCAAGGCAAAGGTTGGCCAAGAGATTACCTAGGATTGATTGCCTAGGATTTCCAGCCCTGTTCGGCTTGGTCGCGCACGTAGACCGCCACGGCTTCGATTTCGGGAGCCGTCATCCGGTCGGCATAGGCCGACATATTGCCCTTACCCTGGGTGATGAGTTGGGCGATCGCCTCTACCGTCCCATATCCGTTGCGCTCTAAGGTCTGTTGACGCAGATTCTTGCCGCGCCGAACGATGTTACCGCCGTTGATATGGCAACCGATGCAATGTACCTCAAATAATGCTGCTCCATTGGGCAAGGGATTAGGTGAGAGAAGCGAAGGGTCTGGGGCGATCGCCCCACTGCCAACCCCCAGCCCCAACCAAAGACCCATGATTACCGCTGCTACCACACCCATATTGCGCCCTCACACATTAACCGATCTGCTGTTTGCATTGTGGCAGACTGCGACCAGCCTTGTCCGAATCGGGCTAAGCGATGGGCAGGGAAAAGCGGAAGGTGCTGCCCTTACCCAGTTCACTTTCCACCTCAATGGAGCCGTTTTGGAGTTGCACGAGGCGATAGCAAATAGCGAGACCCACCCCTGTTCCGCCAGAGTGGCGATCGCGCGATCGGTCAGCCCGCCAAAAGCGCTCAAAAATATGGGGCAAATCCTCAGCGGCAATGCCGATGCCAGTATCGGTCACCGCCGTCCATACTATATTGCCTTTTTGCCAAACTTTCACCTGAATCTGGCCGCGCAGGGTGTAGCGCAGAGCATTGCTGAGGAGATTGACCAACACTTGTTCAATGCGCACGGGATCGCCGCTCACCAGGGGGATATCCCGCGATCTATCGAGCGTTAGGGAAAGGGTTTCACTATCGAGCAACTGATCGGAAAAGCGTTGCACCACCGAATCTAAAATGGGGTAAAGCTGCGTGGGTTCCGTTTTGATCGGCAGATAGCCCGCCTCGATTTTGGACAGTTCTTGCAAATCATTGACCAGCCGACGCATCCGACTGGTCTCTTTGGCCAACAGGTGGTAAACCTCGGGCGAGGCATCTAGGGTGCCATCGGCAAGACCTTCTAAATACCCTTCTACGACGGTTAGCGGGGTGCGTAGCTCGTGGGTGAGGTCTGTCACCAAGTCGCGGCGGCGCTGCTCAACCCCCTGCAACTCGGTGGCCATGCGGTTAAAGCTACTGGCCAGTTGGTTTAGCTCTGGGATGTCTTGGGAAGGGACGCGCTCTTGGAGGTTTCCGGCTGCCAATTTTTTGGTGATGTCTTCCATTTGGATCAGGGGTTGCACGATCCGTTTGGAAAACAAATAGCTGAGACCGCCCGCCGTAGAAGCGCCCACCACCACCGACCAAAAGGCTCCTCGGTTCCAAGCAAACTGAAAGGCGCGCATCAATTCTCGCCGCAACGGGCGGATGCTCACAATACTACGCCCCTCAATGCCGTCTAAAAAGACAACAAAGTAGCGGGGAGATGAGATTTTACTGACGACCACTAAGGTAATGGCTCCCACCAGCATGACGATGACATGGGAGAGAAAGAGGCGCGATCGCAACCCCAACTTAGCCATAGTTCTCACCTATCCAGATGCGACAAGCAGAAGCACGCTCACCTTCTGCTCCCCCATCTTGACCTAATTCCGCTCAACTCGATGGATTCTAGCGGAGATCCCCTGCTGTTGCAGGTCTTGGATCAAGGACTCCGCCCGATCAGCCTCGCTAAAGGCTCCAAACTGAATCACAGCACCTATATCAAAATTTCGCACATAGGCGTCGCCCATGGCCGATTGAGCCGCTTCGAGGGCGCGATCGCCCGTGTAGTCTGTAATGACATAGAAGTAAGACGACGACGCTGCCGTAGGAGCAGCGGCCACTGGGGCTGGGCTGCGACTAGGGGCAGGAGCCGGAGCCGGAGCGGGGGCTTGAGGGCGCGGAGCCGGGGCCGGAGCCGCTGCCTGAGGCCGGGGAGCAGGGGCGGGGGCGGGCTGAGGGCGCGCAGCCGGAGCCGGTGTGCTGCTTGCAGTTGGGGCAGCAGATGGGCTGCTGCTGGTTGGGGTAGGTTGGGAGTGAGTAGAAGCCGCGCTGCCAGACTGAGCAGATGTGCTGCTAGGGGCGGTAGATTGGGTGGCTGTTCCTGTGGCCGTCACCGGAGCCTCTGGGAGCGGCTGGTCTTCGGGCAAGGTGCTGAGGGTGTCGAGGTTGAGGCTGCGAAATTCTTGGCTCGATAGGTCGGGCGAAAACGAGGTATTGCCAGAGGAGGCGTTGCCAGGAGCCGGGGTCGTGGGTTCACTCCCTTCTAGCATCAATGACTCGTCTTCGGGAGCCTCGGCTTGGGTGCCCATGAAGGGCAGACTGGCTGGGTTGGTGAATACATAGCCCAAGGTGACGCTAGAGAGCAATAGCAAGATCATCGACCCAATGCCCAATGGGGTCAGCAAGGTGTCGAGCATCCGAGGGGCTGGCTCTTGGCGCAGTTCGGCCTCATCTTCGGCTAAGCTCCGCAGCAAATGCTCTGAAGATTCCATGTATTCGTAGGAGTCTGCGGCAGGGGTAGGTGGGACAAACCCCGGCGTCGGTTGCTGGGCAACGGTTTCTGGCGCATCAGGCAGGGGCAGCGTCGAGGCGATCGCCAAGGCGGCTGCACCACCTGCCCCCACGGCCACGGCTCCCGGCGTTGCGGCGGGCTGCGACCGAGCGGGCGATCGCCGTTGCGCCCGCCGATACCGAGCCAATTCATCCTCCATCTGCACATCCATGCAGTTCAGCGTCGCCTGGATCGCTGGGTGCATGTCTAACAAGCGAGAAGCGGGAGGTTCTACGGTTGGGCGTTGAGCCATGATGGAATTCTCCTACGAGCGGAGGGGCTAAGGGGTTGCGTCCATCGATCTTAAGATCGATCCAATTGTGCGGATTGTGCCCATCCAATTGTGCGGACGAAGACGGGAGGGATGGAATCGAACGAACAAGGGTAGATGCGTCGGTTTAGGCAAGCGGTGAGCCACCGCAGGCATTCTGAGTTCTGGTATAGCCAGGATGCCATGAAAGCCAATCTTTCTGGGAACTTGAATCAGATTAAGCCAGATAGCCAGTCAGATTGACTGCTCATCCGTACCTATTCTGTATCCTTGTTTCTGCGTTCTCAGTTGTTGCTGCGCTCCCATTGTAGAAACATTCTAGGAACGATTAAAAGAATTAATGCTTAATTATGCTTGCGAATTCACGAAAGTTGCCAAAAACATCGGATCTTGTCCAGAATTCAGTAGCTCAGGGCTAGAAAACTGAGACGAGCCATCGCTCGAAGCCAAGTTGCCTAATCCCGCCCCTATCCACAGATCCTCATATTCGCAGATCCTCTATCCACAGATCCTCACGGCTTCGCAAATCTGGGTTGGGGGCTGTTTAGGGCTGGGGCGCAAGTTGGTTGAGTATGCTGATGAAATCTAGAATTGTCTTATTTCCCCTGACTCTATGAGACCCTACTCCCTCACTTGCGCCAAAAAATTGTAGATCGTTACAACAACGGTGAAGGCTCAATCCGTCAATTAGCACGCCGCTTTGCGGTCAGTCCAGACTGCGTACCACGACTGCTAAAGCAGGAACGTGAAACCCACAGCATCGCTCCTCAAGCCTATGTGGATGCTCCCAAGCCAACCTTGCAGCCGCCGCATCTGCAAGTTCTTGAACAATTGGTGCAAGGGGATGATGATGCCACGCTTCTACAACTGGCAAACCGCTTACAGCAACAAACTCAATGCCAGGTCAGTACCAGTACAATCAGTCGGGCTATCAAAAAAAATGGCGTTAGAAGATGTACGAGGCTGCAACGAGGGCGATCGCCCTACACCCTAACCCACACGGCGGATCACCCCACAGACGTGGGGACAACAGATTGACGGCAGCTTGCACAATCGGCAGCATGGCGGTTCACCCCCACAGACGTGGGGACAACGAGGGTAGCCGTGGGTGCGTGGGGGATGATAACCGGTTCACCCCCACAGACGTGGGGACAACACATTACCGCCCGTAACTCTGCCAAGGTAAAGCCCGGTTCACCCCCACAGACGTGGGGACAACTGTGG
>Ga0105044_10002537_pt1 | contig 24975 bp, 10 predicted proteins | sample MAT01_FD_78092 | JGI IMG/M metagenome (GOLD analysis project Ga0105044, IMG submission 78092) | Freshwater microbial communities from Lake Fryxell liftoff mats and glacier meltwater in Antarctica - MAT-01 | ecosystem: Environmental > Aquatic > Freshwater > Ice > Liftoff microbial mat | place... | reverse complement strand
ATCTGTTTGGCCACTGAAATTGATTTTTAGACTATCAATCAAGTTGTTATCAGCGTCAAAAATTCCAATAAAAGCCTCTTGATCAAAAGGAGCTTGACCAAAAAAACAATCCCTGTACATAAATAAAACAACTTCATACTGGTTGTTTCCTAGACACTTATAACTCAATTCGCCACCTACAATGTGAGAAGCTTGAGCTTTGAAACCTAAGAAAACAAACGAGACTAAAAATAATATCCTACAAATATTAAATTTGAAAAGTCCATTATATATTTTATTTCCCTTCTTCATGACAATTAAATTTATGTTTGGCCCTACTTCTTAAGGGTACCGTTACCAGTTCTATTAACATTCAACACCTCGGATCTTCGTTCCGCTGAAGCTTCAGGTGAAAAAATAGAGCTTCTTGTATCATTTCTGCTTGAGCTTATTCCTTGTGGAGCCCTGTCTTTACCAAATGAAATCTCGCGAAGTTTCAGTTGACCTGATTTGATATAAGGTAGTAGTGCTCCATCTTCATAAGATCTAAAGTGGTTCATCATACTGCTAACTCGGCGACTACCTAATCTTAAATTGTATGAGCTTGAAGCCAATGGTGAGCAATAACCTTGTATTTCCAACTCAATTACTTCACCTTTTTGCAATAATTCAAGCAAAATCTTACTGAATTCATCAAGTCTTCTCTTACCGTTCTTGACCTTGTCTTCAAAGAACCTATGGACTGCATCAAGCGCTTGTGGTTGTGCTTGTTTAATTAGATTCTTTGAATATTGGCTTTCGAAATAATCCTCTCTTTTGAGATAGTTAACATAGGTCTGATTGTAAGTAACTCTTGTGGTTCTTGCCATGGACTTCTTGTCAGGAATATCATTGTCAAAGTAAACCGCAAGTGGGAGGTAATCTTCAGGTATGGATTTCTGAAGATACACATCTTTTCTAATACTTTTAACTGAGCCATCACAAGGTGTTTTGAATTCCTCCGTGTATGTAGTGTAACCATCATGAGACACTACTACTCTGTATGTCTTACAAGGATCTAATGTAAACTTGTAATCATTGGCAGTAGGATTACTCTTTTCTGATAAAAGAACCGCTTGACCATCAGATATGTCAAATAACTGAACCATTGAGTTTGAAAGAGCGGCTTTGGTAGCATCATCGAATGTAAATAGGTCAAGTTCGATTTTTGAAGTTCTCAGATACAAGTTCTGTATGATGTCTTTTGAGTCTGATATTCCTTTCGTTGTAATAATGGCTTTGTCCTCATCATACGAGTTTTTGCTTGCGACTATCTCATAGTCTTTGTCAGGCAACAATTTGAAAACAGCCATGTTGGTTGAAGCATCGGCAATTTCATCTACCAAGACTCGGCCTTCAGGAGTTAATTCATACAATTGTATTTTACATCCATTCAAAGCTGCCTTTGTAGCAGTTTCAAAAGTAAAAGCATTCAATTTTATGATAATATACTTTGCTAAGAAAATATCATTGCAACATGCATTTTTCTCTTTAGCTATAAATAAAGCTTGATCTCTGTTTGAAGCAAAAAATGCAGTGTCCTCCCTTTCTGAAACCCAATAGTACAAATCATTTCTGCTGGAATTCACTGGCTTACCAACGTTAGCAGGAACGGTCCAGTTATTTTCTTTCAATTTGGAAGTAAAAACATCATAACCTCCTAAGCCTGTATATCCATCTGAACTGAAATAGAGGGTACTTGAAGGAGCATGAAAATACGGTGTAATTTCATCATTATCAGTATTTATTGCTGTAAGATTGACTGGCGCACCAATCGTTTCGCCCTGAATATCAGCGTAATAAATGTCCTTATATCCTTTGCCACCAGTTCTATCAGATACAAAATACAATCGCTCTGTTTTGGTCTTTTCGTCAAAGCTCAATGATGGCTGTGTAGTGGTAAAACCAGGAGCATTGATTGGTTCAGCCAATTTTTGTGGTGTTCCAATATTTCCATTTTCATAACTGGCTTTGTAGAGATCACAACGAATATCAGTGCTGTTCAAGTTTTCACAAATTGTCAAATACACCACATTGCCCTCTTGATTGATTGCAGAATGAGCATAATGCAAGGTCTTGCCTGTTCCTATCGCTAATCTCTTTACATTTTCATCACCTTTCCTTTCTAATATTCCAGCATAAACTCTTGGAGGATCTCGCTTTTCCTTTTCTGCAAGAAATCGCATGGAGGTATAATTAAAAGTTCCTCCGATGATTGAGGGTGCAAAATCATTCCAGGGGCTATTTACCGTTTCATCCAATTTGATGATATCACAATTCAATGCAATCGGAACATTTGCGCCTAAGGCGTATTTACAATTGTTCATTGCTTGTTCAATAGAGGCTTGTACTTCAGGACTTGTCTGATTTGATCTGGCTGCAGATTTGCTCAAGTTTGAACTGGCCTCTTCATATTTACCTAACAATAATTGCATTTGCCCCAACCGATAAGCAGCTAAGGGGTATTGATTGGTAGAGTCACCGTCGAGAACCATCTGGTAATGTTGTTCTGCAAGTTCATAAGCATTGAATAAACGTGCACTTTCAGCTACCTTATATTGTAGTTCAATATTCTTTGGCTTGAAATCCAAAGCTGTTTGATAATATTCTAATGAACTATAATAATCTTTATCTTCGATTGCCTTGTCAGCAGCTTTTATGAAGGCCTTTTGAGTTTGGCCGAATAAACAAATGTTCATCGAAACTAATAAAACTAGTAGTAATAACTTCTTCATAATGTAAATATATGTTGAAGGGGGTTATGTTAATTTAGAAAATTGGGCAGGATTTGTAAACCGGCAGTGGCTTAACTTTAGTTATGAGATACATGATACCTAGTTCTGGACCACCGTTCCCATTTGTTGCAACACTGAAGTCTGAGAGGTTGAAATCATAACTTACTCCGACTTTCCATTGTTTGTGGTAAAATGTAACTACCGGCGCCCAAGAGTCTCGGAAGAGAAATCTGTATTCTGCACCAAGCTGTATAGCACTTTCACGACCTATTCTTTCATCAAAATGGTAACGAATTCCTCCACCAGCAACAGCCTGATTACTTTCGCCCTGATTGTAGAAATTTCCGTTGGCTATAACATCAAACTTTGGCAGCACCTTAAATGCTCCCAAAAATTGGGCGTTCAATCTTGCCCTGAGGGGAACATTCTCAGCATCATAAAAACTTACATTAGGTTGATGAGCGTGGTAATAAGCTGCACCCAAGTCAAATTGAGTTCTTCTTGAATTGGGAACTTGAAAATGCCAGTTCAAACCAACTCCAAAATCGGGATAAATTTTAGCTAGGGTTGGTATCTCTTCACCAGGCAATGCCCCATTAAATTGTCCATTCTGAAATTGTTGGTCCCATGTCAGATTATCTCTACTTAAGGCGCGTTGTGCAAACCCAGCGTTGGCCCCTAAAGTAAGAAAATTCCGAGGAGTGATCCGTTGAGTGTAAGACCCTGCCAAGTTAATTTGCAGGGAATTGAGTTTACTGTCCCCAGCTTGGTCGTAATTTATCATACCACCAAGCCCAAAAAGGCCATTTTTGAGTTTGACATTGTAGATCTTTCGATCATAAGCCAAGGAAACGGTGTTGTAACTGACCGGAACAGAAAACCATTGATTTCGGTAATTGCCCGTGAACCGTATGTCCCCATTGAATATTCCAGTCAGAGCTGGATTGATATTAATGGGCGACATCCCATACTGCGTAAAGTGAATATCTCGATCTTGCGCAGATAATTGGGAGGAGTTAAAAGTAATTAAACAGATAACTGCGGTTAATATAATTTGTTGTTTTACCTTCATGTTAAGGTAAGTTTTGGTTTCGTAAATACTTTGTTATATCCTATAACTCCTACAAACATACATCTAAATAATGATACATGCAAGTTTAGACTCTGAGTGATCCAAAAAGTAATGAAAAGCTTGATACAATAATAAACTAAAATTTATTCTATTAAAATTTACCAAAATGTCTAAAATATTAGTTATTAAATTTTTACATCAATTTTTTATTCATATACATATTAATAATTAACAATTTGTATTGTTATTTTATGTGACATGAAAATTATTTAAATACAGATTCTAATGAATAAAATTGCGGTTCTCTCTGGAGCAGGCATTAGTGCCGAAAGCAAGTTAAAGACTTTTAGAGACAGTGGTGGACTTTGGGAAGGACATCGCGTTGAAGATGTTGCTACACCTGAAGCATGGGCAAGAAACCCTCAATTGGTTTTGGATTTCTACAACCAGAGAAGAAGTCAGTTACTTTCTGTCGTCCCCAATGCTGGACATTTAGCGCTCTCCGAAGCTAAATCATGGGCACAGGTAAATATCATTACTCAAAACGTTGATGATTTACATGAAAGAGCGGGATCAACCACGGTTTTGCACTTGCACGGTTCATTGTTGGAGGTAAAAAGTGAAAAAGATGATAACTTAATCTACAGCTGGACAAATGACCTAAAGATGGGAGATCAATGTGAAAATGGCAATCAACTCAGACCTAATATTGTTTGGTTCGGTGAGGCTGTTCCACTGATTGATAGAGCCTACCAAATTATTTCGCAAAGTGATTACTTGATTGTAGTTGGTACTAGTTTACAAGTTTATCCTGCAGCTGGCTTATTGGGTGCCTGTCGGAATTCTTGTCATATTTACTTTGTCGATCCTAATGCTGATCAGATAACAACACGAATTCCAAAGTCGCAGCTGAGCATAATTCCATTGAATGCAACATTGGGCTTACCCTTGGCACTTGAACGAATCAAGAAATTAATACAATAAAAAAGGGGTTGGCGAAGCCAACCCCTGCGAAAGTATCTAGGTTAGTTTGTTAGCTTCCACATGAAAGACATTCCGGATCATCTAGCTTACAAACTTGGGCCATTGCCTCAGGTTCTGCAAAACTTTTGGGTAATGAATCATTCGAACTGGTATAGTCTGCACCTTTGGTTTGGGTGTCATTTGCATCATTGAGCCCCAGACTGGTGTCTGCCGTTCGCTGATATTTTGCGTCCAAGGTAAATTTGATTGGATCAACGGCTGCTTGAGAACGCAAGTAATATATTCCAGTTTTCAAACCAGCTTGCCATCCGTAGAAGTGCATAGATGAAAGTTTACTGAAGCTTGCGTTGGCCATAAAGAGGTTCAAACTTTGACTTTGACAAATGTAGGCACCTCTGTCAGCAGCTTGATCGATTAGCGTCTTTTGGCTCAACTCCCATGCTGTTTTGTAAAGTTCTTTAATGTGCTCAGGAATTCTGTGAACATGCAAGATTGATCCATTGGCACTGATGATATCTTGACGCATTTCTTCATCCCACAAACCAAGACCAACCAAGTCTTTAAGTAGGTGTTTGTTCACTACAATATATTCTCCTGATAGCGTCCTACGGGTATATATGTTTGAAGTATATGGCTCGAAGCACTCATTATTTCCTAAAATCTGTGACGTAGATGCAGTAGGCATTGGCGCCAGCAAAAGACTGTTTCTGATACCATCTTTGATGACCTGAGCGCGTAAAGTTTCCCAATCCCATTTATTGGTTGGAGTCACACCCCACATATCAAATTGAAAAATACCTTTGCTTATTGGTGATCCCTCAAAAGATGAATACTTGCCATGTTTGACTGCTTGTGCATGCGATTCTGTCAGCGCCGCATAGTATATGGTTTCAAATATTTCACGATTCAACTTCTGTGCTTCAGCCGAATCGAATGGAAAACGCATCAGTATATAAGCGTCAGCAAGGCCTTGAACTCCTAGACCTATTGGTCTGTGACGCATGTTGCTATTTTCAGCTTCAGGGATAGGGTAATAATTGATATCAATTATTTTATTCAGATTCCGTGTCATTACGCGAGTAACATCATACAATTTTTCAAAATTGAATGTTTGATCGGGATTGACAAATTTTGGAAGAGATATTGAGGCCAGGTTGCATACTGCTACTTCATCAGGACTTGTGTACTCAATAATCTCAGTACAAAGATTACTGCTGCGGATGGTACCCAAATTTTGCTGATTGGACTTTCTATTTGCAGCATCCTTGTAAAGCAAATATGGTGTGCCTGTTTCAATTTGCGATTCTAATATCTCAAACCATAGTTCTTGAGCTTTGACAACTTTGCGCGCACGACCTTCTTCCTCATATCTATGGTACAATGCTTCGAATTCACCGCTGTGGCAATCGTACAATCCCGGGGCTTCATTGGGACAAAATAGAGACCAATCCTCATTGTTTTGTACTCTTTGCATGAAAAGATCTGGTATCCATAATGCGTAAAACAAATCACGTGCTCTCATTTCTTCCTTACCGTGATTTTTCTTCAGTTCCAGAAAATCATAAACATCTGCATGCCAAGGCTCTAAATAAACTGCAAAAGCACCTTTGCGCTTTCCGCCTCCTTGATCTACGTATCTTGCTGTATCATTGAACACTCTCAACATAGGTACAATTCCGTTTGATGTGCCCCCTGTTCCTTTGATATATGAGCCTTGAGCTCTAACATTATGGATGCTCAACCCAATACCACCAGCGGATTGGCTTATTTTTGCACATCTTGTAAGTGTATCAAAAATACCTGAAATACTATCATCAGTCATACTCAAAAGGAAACAAGAGCTCAATTGTGGTTTTGGTGTTCCCGCATTGAATAAAGTTGGAGTGGCGTGAATGAACCACTTTTCTGACATCAAATTGTAGGTAACAATTGCACTTTGAATATCCTCGCCGTGAATTCCGACGGCAGCACGCATCAATAAGTGCTGAGGTCGCTCAATCACTCTTCCGTAGGTTCTAAGCAGATAAGATCTTTCCAAGGTTTTGAATCCAAAATAATCAAAATCATAATCACGATCATAAATGATTGCTGAGTCCAATTCATCCTTATATTTTTGAATGATGTCATGGGTAAAATCGCTGATTAAACCTGCGGCATCTCCAGTTGCTGGATCGATGTAGTTGTAAAGTTCTTTGATGGTTTTTGAGAATGACTTTGCTGTATTCTTGTGCAGGTTTGAAACTGCTATCCTAGCTGCCAATAGAGCATAATCAGGATGGTGGGATGCCATAGTTGCTGCTGTTTCAGCTGCCAGGTTATCCAGCTCAGTTGTACTAACACCATCATACAATCCTTGAATTACTTTTTTTGCGATTGTCAATGGTTCAACAAATTGAGAATTTAGGCCGTAGCATAATTTCTTGACTCGTGCAGTGATTTTGTCAAAGGAAACGTCTTCCTTTTTACCACTTCGTTTGATTACTTGCATGTTCGTTTGGTTTTGTTGTAGGGTAGGGTTTATCTAGGTAAAATCTCAGTAGGGTTATTAAATGTTTTTGGGTTGCTGATTCAGAATGCAGCATCAATTGTGAATGTTTTCTCTTTTTCTTCGTCTCCGACACCGGCTTTCTTGTAGTCACCGACTCTTTTTTCGAAGAAGTTTGTTTTTCCTTGCATTGAAATCATATCCATCCATGCGAACGGATTTTCAGCTTTAAATATTTTATCGACATGCAATGCTGCCAGAAGTCTGTCTGCAACGAACTCAATATATTGGCACATCAAATCTGAATTCATACCAATCAGGCCAACAGGCAATGAATCGCTTACAAATTCTTTTTCGATTTCTACTGCATCAGCAATAATTGATTGAACCATTGCTGGATCCAATTTATAATTCAAATGTTTGGTATATAGGTGACAGGCAAAATCACAATGTACACCTTCATCACGGCTAATCAACTCATTGGAAAAAGTAAGCCCTGGCATCAAACCGCGCTTTTTAAGCCAGAAGATTGAGCAAAAGCTACCAGAAAAGAAAATCCCTTCAACAGCTGCAAATGCGATCAGACGCTCAGCAAATGTTCCGTTTTTGATCCATCTCATTGCCCACTCTGCCTTACGTGTTACGCACGGCATGTTATCGATTGCGTTGAAAAGATAATCCTTTTCCTTATTGTCTTTTATATAGGTATCGATAAGGAGCGAGTAGGTTTCAGAGTGAATATTTTCCATCATGATCTGGAAACCGTAGAAAAATTTTGCTTCGGTATATTGAACTTCAGAGACAAAATTTTCGGCAAGGTTTTCATTTACAATTCCATCACTTGCTGCAAAGAATGCCAAAACGTGTTTGACAAAATGTCTTTCATTATCACTCATTTTTTCCCAGTCATTCTGATCGGAACTGAGATCAATTTCTTCTGCAGTCCAGAAACTTTGCTCTGACTTTTTATACCACTCCCAAATATCAGGATGTTGAATTGGGAATAATACAAACCTCGATGGGTTCTCTTTAAGGATAGGCTCCTCTTGTGTTGCTTTCATGGCTTTGTTGTTGCTTTATTTGATTACAATCCAGTTATAAAATTCGAGAGATTAACTTTAATAGCTTGAAATCAAGTCTTTATAAAATCATGCCGAATTATGTAACTAAATTATTCAACAAAAGTAGCGAATAAGCTTGAATTATACACCATGCCAGTTTTCCACATTATGTGGATAATTAATATAAGTACCTATAAATCTAAGTGTTACAAATTATACTATATTTATCAACACTATCAACAGTCACTATTTTTGTGGGACAATAAAATATAACCAATTTGATTATATTAGGGATGTTCTTATAATTAAAACAACCTCTTTCTCCTAAAAAACCATACAAGAAGTACACTTAAACTTAATGAAAAAATAACAATATACAGAAAGGCGTATTTTGTATCCACAAATGGTAGATACTTAATGTTCATGCCATAGAAGCTAGACACCAAAGTTGGAACCATTAAAACGATGGTAATTAATGTCAGTCGTTGAATGACGATGTTCAAATTATTTGAAATGATACTTGCCATCGCTTCCATTGTACCACCGATGATATTCGTAAAAACGTTGGCCATTTGATGCGCTTGGTTATTATCGATAATAATATCCTCAAAGAAATCTGTTTTGTCTTCATCGTCCTTGATTCCAAGAAAATCAGTTCTTTTGATTTTCATTTTTAGAAGTTCATTGGAACTCAGAGCGTTCACAAAGTAGACTGAACTCTTTTCCAGCCCTAGCAATTGCTTCAAGCCCTCTGCCCTACTTGTGTTAAAAAGCTCTTGTTCTATGACATTCCGACTCAAATTCAACTTTTTCAGGTATCCTGTGAATCTGTTTACATTTTGATCAAACAGCTGTAGAACAAAATTACTAGCATCATGTGGATTGAAGTGCTTTATTTTATCTTTGAGGAATTGGTCTATAATGGTATTGTCGTAGGCCGAGATGGTCACCAGGCATTTTTCATGCAATATCATACCGATTGGGACTGTAATGTAGACCGCCTCATTATCCTCTTGTCTGTTGTTGGGAACTGGTGTATTGATAAGAATAAAACGAATATCTTCTTCTCTTTCATAACGAGCACGTTCATCAATATCCAATGAATCCGTTAAAAAATCCAATGGTATGCCCAGTAAATCTGCAAAATCTTCTAATTCATTGCTACTAAAAGGGGAACAAATGTGTACCCAGCATCCCTCCGTAAAGGTATCTAATTCAGAAAGCTGTCCGTATGTTTTTGTAAAGTACCTGATCATTGCTCTTCTCTTCCATTGATGGTTCGTTGGTTCAGAAATTGGAGCTTTACCTGACAGGTAAAGTCGCGCCCAAAACACACCCAAAGATACTTTAAACTTTTAACAATACAAATCAATATAGTGTTAGGCAAAAAACATCTATCGACAATGCCCAAGAATTTACAAGGGAGTTAATTGTGACATATTTTCGATATCGGCACATTGAGCATCAAAATTGAATCAACTTTTTGCTCAAAAATCCTGCTTTTGTCTTTATCAGCACAACATATAATCCACTTGGCAAATTACCAACTTCGTGATTACCATAATTATTGGAAGTGCGCCTGTTAAAGACAATGTTACCTGAGATGTCATACAGACTCAATTCTGTAGCAATTGAAGTGCCACTTAAACTCCAATTCAACGTATTTCCATTGAAATAAGCCAATAGTTCTTCTTTTTGATCCTTTGATTGAATGGTGCTAGTTAACTGCTCAAGAGGATAGCTCTGAATCGATCTTGCATATGTTGCAGCTACCAATTCATTTGTCAGTGTATTTACGGTCAAATGTGAAACTGGAATCAAAGGCATGTTGACACCAAGTCGTTGCCAATTTAGTCCGCCATTGGTTGTTCCATAAACTCCTGCGTCTGTAGCGACAAAAATAATCTCATCATCATAACCTGGAAGAATCAAGATGTCATTGATACCTGACTCGGGTAAATCTCCTTGAATAGATGTCCATGTTTGACCATTATTTACAGAAACATACAAGTAGACCAACTCCTCATTATATTGGTAACCGGTAAATGAGGTATAAATCTTATTGCTATTGATGGTAGAAGTTTTGACACAAGTAACATATCTGTCTGGCAGTCCATTCTGATGAACAGAATCCCAAGTCATACCTGTATTCTTGGTAACCCAAACATACCCATTTCCTGTTCCAACGGTCATTGTGGCGGGATCAATATCAGATTGATGCATACTCGTTATGGTGTGAACATTCTTCAAATATGTTATATCACCAGTTAAATCTCCTGATAACTGAACAAAATTATATCCATTGTCATAACTTGCCAACACGGCATTTCCGCCAACATAAAGCGTAGAAGGATTTTGGTTGTCTAAAAAATATGGAGTATCCCAATTGAAGCGAATATCAGGGAAAAGCGTATCAATACTATCTTGGATATTAAAGAAATCACCATTAACTGAGGCAAAAATTCCTCCGTTTTGAGTTTCGTAATAGATTATTCCAGCTTCAGTAGGATGAAACACCGGCAAAAATCCATCTCCACCAAAATATCTAAACCAATCATTGATATTGTCTTTATTGCCAGCAGTGGTTCCGTTATCTTGAGCTCCACCGTAATACACAGTTGGATCGTGGGGATTATGAGCCACCCTGTAGAACTGGGTAGCAGGAATATTTTCAACATCCTCCCAAGTCAACATATCCGCAGTTCGATACAAACCACCATCCGTAGCTAAATATAAATTTCCAGCTTGGTCATATTTAATATCATGTTTATCAGCATGCACCTCATAGCTCCACCATGGTGGTGCAGTTAGAGACCAAGTAAGCCCACCGTCATTGGTTCCATAAAGATCTACTCCCATGATATTAGCGACGTTACAATCCTGAGGATTGATAACTATCTGTCCAAAATACCATCCAAAACCTCCAGTCATCCCTCCTTGGAGCCCAGTATTTAATGCATCAAGATCAAAAAATGAAACTCCCCCATCTTCAGATTTATAAACATACTCAATATCTTGAGACGAACCAATATAGCTGATATAGATAACATCGGGATTTGCACGACACAAATCGATACTGATTCTACCCGTGACTATATCTTCAGGCAATGCGTTGTTGACGATTGCCCAGTTCAACCCACCATCAGCAGTTTTGTATATCTTATTGAAGGGACTTGAGACGATCGATTGATTGGAAGATCTGATTCTTGAAAAACTTGTTGCAAACATTACCTTAGGATTGACTGGATTGACTTCAATATCCATAATTCCTGTTTCATCATTGATATAAAGGATTTTATTCCATGTTATACCTCCATTCTTTGATTCATACATTCCCCGATCTGCATTTTTCTCAAATGGGTTACCAATTGTTCCAGCGTATATATGATTGTGATCAAGGGGATCAAAAACAATTTTTGAAACAATTTTACTTTTTTCCAAGCCAGATGGACTCCAAGTCAACCCGCCGTTTTTACTCACATAGATTCCGTTACCTAAAAACATATTACCAGGTACATTTACATCACCAGTACCTGCAAAAACTATATTGGGGTTTACCGGATCAATTGAAATTGCTCCAATAGCCAAATAAGGATTGTCATCAAAAACAGGATTCCAAGTTTGACCAGCATTTGTAGTTTTCCAAATCCCTCCGTGGGAGAAACCCACATAAATAATATTGCTATTGGTGGGATGAATATCAAGCACATTGATACGTGCTCCAATATTACCTGGACCTTGTATAATCCATTCTTCATTGAAACCTACACCGCCGCCTCTATTGTTCACTTCAGCTTTGAGTTTTTCCAATGATTGCAACATGGCTTTTTGTGCAAAAATTGTAGATGGGTAAGAGCGCTTAATCCATTGATCATCATATGGTTGCTCCTTTTTAAGTAATATTTTCTTTCCTTCACGAATCCTAGTTTCATGCATATATCCAACAACCAATATGGAGGCTCCCAACAGGAAAAAAATAATAGCAATTATGGCGTTTCTTGATAACATATCGTTAAATATTGTAGCACAAAAATATACTTTAAATCTTTACAGACCATAATTTTCTGTTTTCCGTTTGACTTAAAAATTGATGCGCCTCCTTTTGGTGGACTTAATTTGATAAAAAAACCGAAAAAATCAATACTTCATAGGGCATGATGATCCTTGAAATAAAAAAAATACTTGTAAAATAAGTGAATTAGTAACTCATTTTTGCAACAAACACGCATATAAGCAGTAGAAGAACTATCTTTGCGCAGTTTTTCGCAAACATATAAATAAAATTTAAATCTATAACATGAGAGGTAAAGGTATAATTCGGTTTTTCCTCATTTTGCTAGCTTTCGTTTGTGTGGTACAGTATTTATTTATTTTACCGAGCAGAAGAGTTGAGAAAAATGCTGATGCTTACGCTCAAAAGCAAGTTGCAAAGTCCAACTTAGTTGGTGACGAAAAGAATGCTTTATTGAGACAAATTAGGACAAATTATTTGGATTCAATGTCAAGCGAGGAAGTATTCAAAATCCCTTATTTGAAATCGTACACATATGAAGATTTAAAGCGCCAGCAATTGGCACTAGGATTGGATCTAAAAGGTGGTATGAGCGTAATCCTACAAGTAGATTTGAAAGATTTCGTAAAAGTTTTGTCCAATAACTCTAAAGATCCTGTATTTTTAAAAGCTCTAGATCAAGCAGAAGCTATACAAAAGAAATCACCTGGTGATTTTGTATCAATTTTTGTTGATGAATATAAAAAGGCTGGAGGAACCTCCTTGGCTTCTATTTTCTCACGAAATGACGCATTGAAGGATAGAATCAACTTTGGAACATCTAATGATGCAGTAACAGCTGTTTTGCGTCAGAAAGCTACTGAAACTGTAGACTTAACTTTCAAAAGATTAAAAGATCGTATTGATAAATTCGGTGTAACACAACCAAATGTATCATTGGATGCATCCCGTGATTTGATCGTGGTTGAATTACCTGGTATTGATAATCCTCAACGTGCAAGAAATTTCCTGCAAGCAAGCGCGAAGTTGGAATTTTATGATGTTTACCGTATGAGTGACAATGGAATTTCAGGTGCTTTTTCTGAGGCTAACAAGCGGATAGAAGCCATCCTGAAAAATCCTGAATTAAGTGCGGCAGGTTTGGACTCAGCAGCTCAGGTCAAGCAAGATAGCATGTTGGCAAGTATTGCAAAAGATACAACTAAATCAAACGGCAAGGGTCCTCTTCTTTCGGTTCTTACACTCAACAGTGCTTCAGGCAATCAAAGCCTATACGCGCCAAGCGTAATGGGGGTTGCAGAAAAGAACAAGAGAGAATTGATACTTTCTTATTTGAACCGTTCTGAGATTAAAAACTTATTTCCCCAAGATTTAGAATTTAGATTTGCTAAGGACGCTGACAAGGATCAAAAGACTGGCAAAGCAACCAACAATTATCAATTGTTTGCAATAAAAAAAGTAGGAGATAAAGCACCTCTTGAGGGTGACCACGTTACTGATGCTAGCGCAAGTCCTGACCCGCGTTCAGGACAAGTTGCAGTTTCATTGCGCATGGATGCGAAGGGTGCGAAGATTTGGGGTGATATGACTACCAGAGCTGCACAAGATCAAAACCGTGAAATTGCGATAGTTTTGGATGATGAAGTAGTATCCGCTCCAAGAGTTCAGAACGCAATTTTAACAGGTGATTCTCAAATCACAGGAACTTTCAATACACAAGAAGGTAAGGATCTTGCGAACATATTACAGATAGGTAAACTACCTGCTAAGACAAAAATCATCCAAGAATCCTTGGTTGGTCCTAGTTTAGGGGCTGATAATATAGATAAATCATTGAAGTCTATCTTGTTTGGTATTTTGGCATTGATGATATTTATGATCATTTATTACAGTACTGGTGGTATCATATCAGTAGTCGCTTTGATAGCCAATTTGATATTTATCATGGGTGCCTTGTCTAATTTTGGTACTGTCCTGACACTTCCAGGTATTGCAGGTTTGGTATTGACCATGGGTATTGCTGTGGATATTAACGTAGTAATATTTGAGCGGATAAGAGAAGAACTCAGACTAGGAAAAACCTTAATTACCTCCGTTAAAGAAGGATTCAAGCATTCCTTATCTGCTGTAATTGATGCGAACGTTGCTACATTGCTATCAGCAGTTGTAATGGCTTATTTTGGATTGGGTCCTATCAAAGGATTTGCTGTGGTTTTGATCATTGGTATTCTCTTTTCATTAATCACTGCGGTCATCATTTCACGTCTCTTGATTGACTGGTTGATATCTAGAGGAGTTAACTTGAAGTTTTGGACTCCACCTACAATGAATGCTTTGACCAATATCAATATTGATTGGGTTGGTATGCGTAAAATAACTTACATAATTTCTTGTACATTTATTGTTATTGGAATAGCAAGTTATTTCGCAAGAGGTTTTGAACTAGGGGTTGACTTCAAGGGCGGATACAGCTACAATGTTGTAATAGAAAAAGGTGCCAAAGTAGATATTGATGCCATGCGTCAATCACTCACCACTTCATTTGATGGAGCTGTTCCTGTAGTGAAAGCTGTAGATATTGCCAATACCTACAATATTACTACAAGTTATTTGATCGACAATTCTGAAGATGGAACTGACCAAATAGTAACTAAAAAATTGTTTGAAGGACTCAAAAGCTATACTGGTTCAACAACTTTGGAACAATTTACAAATGCCGAAACCAATGGCACTAAAATTGTTTCATCCAGCAAGGTGGGCGCAATTGTAGCAGACGACATCAGCCGATCTTCCTTTAAAGCAGCTTTTTTCTCTCTTTTGCTAATATTCATCTACATTTTGTTCCGGTTCAGCAGATGGCAATACAGCGTTGGAGCTATTGCAGCCTTATTCCATGATGCATTATTTGTACTTGGCGTATTCTCCTTATTCCATGGTATCTTACCTTTCTCACTTGAAATAGATCAAGCATTTATTGCAGCATTATTGACCATCATTGGTTATTCAAATAATGACACCGTAATTGTATTTGACAGAATGAGAGAATTCCTGCATATCCACCGAGATAAAACGGAGAAAGAAATTATCAATATGGCTATCAATAGCACATTGAGTAGAACTATCATCACTTCCCTACTAACCATGTTGGTAGTATTGATCTTGTTCTTGTTTGGAGGTAGCAGTATAAAAGGATTTGCATTTGCGCTAGTAGTAGGTATAATTGTTGGAACTTATTCTTCAATATTCATTGCCGCTCCGGTAGTTTATGACTTTGCAAAGTCATTGAAAAGCAAGACTGTTGCTGAAAAAAAGCATTTTAGCAAAGCTATTAAATAATATATTTACAACCAATATATGGAAAGCCTGTTGATTTGTCAGCAGGCTTTTTTTTATTGGTTCAAAAGAAAAGAACCTTTAAATACATTGAATAAGGATAACTTAGCGTTGCAGTTTTAACAATATGAAGTATTCAGTTTTAAGTATTTTCGTTTTTATGGCTTTTATTTCATGCAATAAAAGTCTAAAAATTGATGATCCCGTAATCGCGTATCAGAAGAAACAATACGCCAATGCACTTCCTGGATTGGTCAAGCATTACAAAAAAGAAAAATCCAGAATCCAAAAAGGAAGAATAGCCTGGAAAATAGCTCAGTCCTATAAACGACTAGGGAGCTCAGATAAAGCCTCAAGTTGGTTCAAAACAGCATACGACTATCAATATGGTTCGGAGGCTCTGATGGAATATGCTTATGCACTAAAATTTCAACAACAATATCAAGAAGCATTAACTGCATTCAAACTGTTGGGACAAGAAATTGGCAGTCCATACGAATATCGACGTGAAATAACTGCTTGCGAAAACGGATTGTTATGGGTAAAACAATTAGCAAATAACCCATACAAAATAAGTTCCTTAACGATTAACTCTTCAGCAGATGATTATGCTCCCATAACCCTTCAAAAGAATAGTGTTGTATTCACATCAGACCGTAAATTAGGTGAAAAGCTTGAAAACTATCATTGGACTGAAAGAGCTTACAGTGATCTATTGGTAGGTGATAACAGAACTGGAGATATAAAAAATTTAGAGGGACCTTTCAACACCTCAGATAATGAAGGAACGATCACTTTTGACGGCAATCAATCTAAAGCAGTTTTTACAAGATGCACAGGAGCAAAAAAATCAGACCAATATTGTTCCTTATACATTTCGTATAAAAATGATGGACAATGGTCCAATCCTGAAGTATTGCCTTTTAAACTATCCTCAGTAAATTACATGCACGCTACTTTGAGCAAAGATGGCACACGTTTGGTATTTTGCGCGTCAGACCCTGAAGGAATAGGTGGATATGATCTATACATGTCTGAATCAATAAATAATAATTGGTCACAGCCAAAGCTACTGCCCAGAAACATTAATACCCCAGGTGATGAGAAATTTCCATTCCAAGATAGCGACACCTTGTATTTTAGTTCAACTGGTTTACCTGGTATGGGTGGATTAGATGTTTTCAAAACTTACATGTTAGACAAAGGTCAATTTTCTCCTCCAATTAACCTGATGGCTCCGATTAACAGTGGATCGGATGATTTTGGATTTGTGACTGACCCATTTCAAAACACAGATACACTGAATCTCGCATTTGGGTATCTTTCTTCCAATAGAAACGGAGGTTTAGGAGGAGATGATATTTACAGATGGGTTAGAACAAAACCAATAATTCAAGCAATCGTCAAAGATACCGGGACCTTGACCTTGGAAATTTTCATCGTTGAAAACATTTATAAAGATGCCCAAAATCCAAACAGTCCTATCATTGGGAGAAAATTAGTAACAAGCGCTTCCCTTTCAAGTAAATCAATCGTTAAAGATCCCTTGTTGTCGCCGGATAATACAGGAAAATATAGCATCAAATTAAGTTCTGATGAGGTGTATAACTTTCTAGCAAAGGCAGATGGTTATCTGACGTCAACCGCAAGTTTTTCAAGCAAAGGAATTCCAATAATAGCTGGAATGAATCAAAGTTTTGAGCTCGAAATTTTATTGACAAAAGCGCTTAGGAACGTAGAAATAAATTTGGCGAATATTTATTACGATTATGATAAATGGGAGATTCGTCCAGATGCAATCCCTACACTGAACAAACTGGCTCAACTACTTATGGATAATCCGGAAATTAAAATAGAATTGGGTTCTCATACCGATTGCAGAGGTTCCGGCATATACAATCAAGACCTTTCCCAAAAACGCGCCCAATCAGTTGTTGACTATCTCACTTCCAAAGGCATTGCTGCAGAGAGAATGGCGGGAATTGGTTACGGAGAAGACAAACCAATACTGGAATGTCCATGTGCAAGTTGCTCAGAGGAAGAGTATCAAGCCAATCGTCGAACCACTTTTCGTATATTGGATTAACCCAAAATCCGCGTTAGCAGATTTTGCCCTTCGGGTCAACGAAAATCTTTGATTTTGTCGAAGTTAATTCCGAAAAACTTTTGGAACAAGTAAAAATTTCGCCTATTCAGCATCTTACTTTGAATTTGGTAATAACTATTCTATTTTTACAAAAGGGATTCTAACAACATCTTGTTCTTTTTGAACCAATTCCAGCCAATATTGACCAGCAGGAAGTTGTCCAATCTCAATTTGGAATGTCCCACTGTACTGACTTTGTCGGTTCGAGAGAACCAAGAGGCCTAAACTGTTGAAAATGCTGTAATTGACTTGCTTCGAAGTTTCTTTAAGTCCGGATAGATGAATCAAATTTGAGGCAGGGTTTGGAAAAAGTCGGATATAGCTTTGATTGAGATTTGTAGTGCTATTAACTGATTCAATTTCCACGCAAACAGTTATTTTACAACCATTCTGATCCGTAACAAGGCAACAATAGAATCCTGGTGCTAAGTCAGATATTGCAGAACTGGTTTTGAATCCAGCATTTGCGTCCCATTGGTAGGTGTAAGGTGCACTTCCACCAGAAATAAAAATCTCAGCAGTACCATTGCTCATTCCTAATGTAGCTGAAGTTGAAATTACATTATCCACGTTCATACCCACTATACCAATAATAAAAGAAGCAAACTCTTTGCAACCCTTATCATCAGTAATGGTATAAGCGTAAGTTCCAGGAAATAAACTATCTACAAAACTTGTTACATCACCATTGGACCATTTTATGTCATAAGGCATTTGCCCTTTAGAAATAGAGACAAAAATATAACTATCGTTACCATCACAAACAGAGTCTTGCACTATTGAAGTTTGAATATTCATTGGAGTGTAGGCAACAATCACTAAAGAAGTATCGATGCTGCATTGATTTTGATCAGTAACAGTAACATTATAAACGCCACCGGCAAGATTGTTTAGAGTATATCCATTAAGCCCAGCTTGCTCCCATTTAATTGTAGGAATACCTATCCCTCCTTGTAATCCTATACTGATGGCTCCTGTATTGCCACCAGCACAATCTGGTTGAGTAACAAATACATTCGAAAACTTAAAATCAAAAGGAGGAGCTGTAATCGTAACTGCCCCATTCAACATGGCTAGACATCCCTTTGAATCAATAACGGATATATCATAACTTCCACCATCCAAAAATTCTATTAACCCATCATTGGTAGAAAATACAGCACCGCCTTGTATTTGCCAATAGTATAAATAAGGAGGATTTCCCCCGTTGCCTTGCACCAAAACTGAACCAGTTGGATTAAATTTGCACGGTGAGTTTTTTATATCCAAGACATCAAGATATAAAACACTAGGGGAATTCAAAGAAACGGTATCTACCACAACACAACCCAGATTATCTGTTATAGTCACCGTGTAATCCCCAGAATTCAAATTCAATAAAGAGTCTTGAGTTTCCTCAATGTCATATTCCTTTCCAATACTCCAATTGTATTGATAAGGAGCAGTGCCTCCTGTTATTGTTGCTAAGATTTTGCCGTTATTATCACCTGAGCATGAAATATTTGCCAACACTGCTAAATCCACCCCAAAGAAATTCCCAGTATTTTGAAGGATCAAATTTGATAGCGTATCCTTACAACCACTAACATCAGTAGCAATTACAGAATAATTTCCTGCAGAAACTTTCTTAAGATCTTCAGTTATGGCATTGTTTGACCAAATAAATGTAAAAGGGTTCTGACCGGAAACTGAAATATCAATACTGCCCTTTTGATCACCTGAACAATTTGCAATTTCAATGGAGTTTAGTGAAATATACACAGGACTGTTTTCGACTAGATTGAATGGACCTGCTTGTAATGCACAACCCGAAATATCAGTGACACTTACGAAATAGCTTCCTGATTTAGCGGCAGTAAGATTTTTGGAAATCGCTCCATTGGACCAGTAGTAGGTGTACACTCCATCACCACCAACAGGATTGATAACCACTCCCCCATTTTGTAAAGTATTGCAAAAGGGATTACTTATAATTGAGGAAAACAAAACCAATGAATCTTGGGTAGGAATTTTTATATTGCTGTAAGCTTGAAAACAAGCGTTGGCATCCGTAACCGTTAAACCATAATTTCCTGATTTCACGCCAATCAAATCTTCTACTTTCTTGTTATCCGACCACAAATATTTATACGGCATAGTACCTCCTGCAACTGACATATCTGCGCTCCCATCTTCAAGATTTTTACAAGAGGAAGGAACTATATTTTGCAAGAAAATATTCAATTGGGAAGGTTGAGTGACTTGTATATTAGGAGTGAGCACCGAACAGCCATTGGCGTCAGTTACTGTTAATCTATAAGTAGCTGCTGGCAGGAATGATCTATCTTTAAGTGTAATATTATCGTTCCATTTGTATTTATACAGCGGCTTTCCACCCACAGCAGTAATAGAAATAGCTCCATCTGTACCCCCAAAGCAATTGACTTCATCTTTTATAACAAAAACCGTCAATTGAGGTGGTGCTAATATATTGAATAGTGCAGTTTGCGCTTTGCAGCCCTTTTGATCGGTAACCGTACAATTGTATGTACCTTGTCCTATGGCACCAATATCTTTTGTTGTAAGTCCGTTGCTCCATAAATACATGTACATTGGCGTTCCTCCAGTCACAAAAAGCTTAATATTGCCATCAGAAGCACCAAAACAGAATGGCGCAGTTGCCAAACCACTTACAGCCAATACAGGAGGTTCACTGATAATGAGATTTTTAAGAATAAGATCACAAATTCCTTCAGTAATAGTTACGCTATAAATACCCACAGAAACATTGATCAAATCTTCAGTAATTGCCGAATTACTCCACAGATAGCTCGGATTATTACCAGCAATAGTGAGATTGATACTACCATTTTGGAGGCCATTACAACTCACGTCAGTTATTGAGCTGTTTAGCAATTGTGCACCCGGACCATTTACTACAATAGAGCTAAGAACTAAATTACAGCCATTATCTATTTTCGTAATGGTTACTGCATAACTACCTTTTTGTAGGCTTGAAATTGTAAAACCACCAACAATGTTATTTGCAGATCCGTTTGATGGCCCCTTCCACTCATACTTGAAAGGTCCTATTCCAGTAGGTATCAAAGAAATGCTACCGTCACTCCCAAAGCAATTGGTAACACTTGTTACATTAATATTTACGGCAGTTATTCCATCTTGAGAAACCACGGTCTTTTGGGCCACTGCAGAACACAAATTTTGATCAGTAACGGTTACAGAGTAGATTTGATTGCCTGGAGTATTTGATCCTATGATCGTGTTTACTGCACTTGGATTTCCGTTATTCCACAAATAATTAAAACCACCAGAACCAGTGGCTGTTGCAGTTAAAGTAAATTGAGCACCAGGGCATAACACGGGTGAACCAACAGGACTAATGAGCAAACCTGGCAAGGGATTAACAGTAATAGGTACAGTTAACTCAGCCTTACAACCTTGAGGCGTTTTTTTGAGAATAATATAGGTGGTACTAACCGCAGGTGTTATGATCGTATTTATAATCTGATTCAATGTATTTGCAGGAGAACCGCTGTGATAAGTCAATGAACCTTGTGTTCCTTTGAGGTCATTTACACTTATTGCAGTTAGGTCAAAGCTTTGTCCTAGGCAAATCTTTGGCTGGTCAGCAGTAGCCAAATTAGGAACATCAAATGGATTAATTGTAACTGCAACCCTAGGCCCTCTACATCCGAAAGTAACACTCGAATCCATCACATAATAAGTTGTGGCACCAGCTATGGGTGGTGTAATAAAAATTGTGCCTATAAACAATGGGTTTGGACTGGTAGGATTCGTAAACCAATAAACATTTCCTTTTACAGAAGAAGTCACAATCAACGTATCTGAAGCACCCAAGCAAGTTCCTTGGCCAATTACTGCCAAACTGCCTAAAATCTTATCATCATCCATCCCATTGCAGTTCTCGTCAATTCCATTGCAAGTTATTTCGACACCACCCGGTTTGATACTTGCCTTGGTATCATCACAATCTAAACTATTGATAACAAATCCAGCTGGAGCCGAATCGGTGCATGATCGGATAGTTTTATTTACATCACCAAAACCATCACCATCTGCATCTGTAAAATATAATTTGGATGGAAGGCCTTCATAGGAACTACCATATAATTCCAATTGATCAATAGCTATGTCCCCACTTCCAGCACTCCCAGAGGATGCAACGATCCTCATTTGAATCTGTTGACCTTGATATGCATTCAAATTGAGATAGGATCTCTTCCAATCAATTCCCTTTTGTCCAGCGGCACTCCACATGGTACTCCACGATGCACCTCCATTAACGGTTAAATCAACTGAAAGTGAATTAATTGTGGCACCGTTCATATTGGAGTAAAACGAAAAATCACAATTGTCTGTAGGGTTAGAATTCACCAAATAGCATCCTGATTGCAAAATAGCTTTTTTGTTATTCTGGCAATCCACTCCTGATGTTTCGATGTACAAATACTTTCCTGAACCGTTGATGTCACCATCAGGTCCGGTTAACAGACTGCCAGAGGGAGTTTCACCTTGTCGCACCAACCAATCCATATCGTCATTGGCCTGATTTTGCCAGCCACCTGCTAATGAACCACCTTCGCCACAATCACAAGTTGAACAATCAGTTTGTGAATCGAAGGACTCGACGTAAGTCAAATCTCCTTTTACATCACAAGCTGTTGTGAAACCAACGACACAACTATTGGGTGAAAAAATTCCTGGTACGCAGGATTTCCTTACATAAACATCATAATCAGTCAATTGAGTGAGTCCAGTAATTTTGAATGGACCAGTGCTTGGACATGGCACAACATAAACAACCCCACCCGAACCAGCAGAAGGCCCAGTTCCGGGAATAAATCCTTTAGGACCAATTTCAATATATGAGTCAATACAAGTTCCAGTGTTTTGCCAGCTCACAAACGCCTCATTGTGCTCAATGAACGAAATATTGGTAGAATATGGAGCAATACATTGAGCTGGTGCAAAATTTATTCGAAATAGTTCAAACCTACCAAAATCTCCGCCGGCATTATCACATACCTGAATTTTCCATTGTCCGATCGGGCTACTTGAATCATACCATTTTGTAAAAGACTCTTGAGGCAAATAATTTCCAATAAAAGGCGCACTGCCATTTGTTATTTTTACTGCATTACAATTGGATTCAGTAAAAGTGGTGGTTTGAGTGCAATTTGGATCATTTGGATTGCCAAAATTATCTCCGCTTCCCCCATTTTCACGCGTTAATAAAACTACTTTACCATTTGGAGAAATGAGAGATAAGTTGATATCTCGGTCCCAAGTATGCCCTATTATAATTTGAACAGATTGGACAATAACATCAACTCCAAGCTGTGAACCTGGTGCTGTAGTAACATCGATTTCATTGATTTGAAATCCATTTTGACAATTGTTGTCAACGATCGGTAATTTTATTTGACATGAACTCGGATTAGTAATATCTGTCGTGAAATTATGCGGTACGATTGACCAATTACTAAAGACTCCTGGGGAGCATATTGACCGAACCCTAAATTTATATTCCGTCGCTGAATTTAAACCAAGTACTGTAAACGGATTGGTGTTAGCGGTGTAATTACCAGTTGTAAAGGCAACACTTTTGGGACGGACTTCCAATTCCCATTGTGGTGCACCATTGGGGTCATTCCAATTAAGTGTAGCTGAATTGGTGGTGGCGTTTGTTGAACCCAAATTATTGGGTCGGATATCACAAACCAGTTGAGGATTTTGGGCATTTAAACAGCTCAAACCGACATAAAATGTCAGAAAATAAAGAGCTGAGAGCAGTGCTGAGTGTGTTTTTGCTAGGTTCATCGGGAGGGTATCTTATTAGTGATACGCAAAAAGTAAAATAAATTTACATCTTTTTGCAAAAATATTCAAATAATCCTTCCAAACAGATCAAATATTTTGATTGCAAAGTCAATTCAATCCTAAAAAAGCATCATTTTTGAAAACATCAACAGTCCAATTTGTGGTCAAACAACCGTCTTTGGAAAACGCCAAATTGCAGTAAAGTAATGTTGGTAAGTTTGCAAAAATACCCAATCCGCACTTAATTTTGTTGCATTTCTATAATTCTTATATTGATCCACTTCGCTTTTTTACAGCCAAGTAATCTAGAATCATTTCTTTGTCCCAAAATGGTAAACTTTGATAGGATTTAGTGGTACACTTTAGAGCGGATTTAGTGGTACACTTTAGAGCGGAATACTTAATGCAGCTAAATGAATGAATTTATAAAACGCTTGCTAAATATAATCAAGCAATGAGCAAAGCATTTGAGTGCTTCAGCTTTCGCTTTGCTCAATGTTCATTCTTGGCTTGGTGTCAGACTTTTTTCTCTAGTCTGTGCCTGTTCACTTATTGGGTATACTGATGATTTTATCCAAAATCTTGTTCTGCAATTGCTGTTTGTGAAGTTCTTTTTGAAGCAATTTCACTTCATTAGAAAGTTCAGGTTCTTTAGTGCCTGTTTCCTTTTCTCGTCTGCGTTTCATCTTTTCACGTCAGGATGGTTTTCTGCCCTTATATTCCAATAATCAATCGCTAATATTTAGAAACGTAATATCATACTTTATTCCTAATTCCCGATAAGTGTAGTTTCCTGTTAGATGCTCGGCAACGATTTTTTCTTCGGCTTGTCTTTCTTTACTCGTTTCGCGAGAAATTAAGTTAACATTTTTTGTAAACCTATTTTATGAGGGAACCTTCTACAACGCACCAACCATAGGCTTTCTGGGGGCCTATCAGTTCCGATTTTGTTTCTAGTTCGTTCATATTATTAAGTTCCAGCGGGACAATCTTTTGGTAATACTATCATAAAAATATTTTTTAAGTTCCATGTAGACGACCCTTTGCCATAAACATGGGCACCACCCTATATTAGCTTCATTTGTTTATTCATAAAATTCAAACAAATACTCGTCATTAAATTCAATTTCAAATTTCTTCAACAATTCTAAATATTCTTCTTTAAATGTTTTTTTAATGTGATGGTCTTCCTGTTTCATAATATAATTAATTACATCGTTTCGTTGCGAACGAGAATACGAGAAAGCTCCGTAACCTTCTTGCCACTGAAATTTTCCTTTTACCATTT
>Ga0105044_10002536_pt1 | contig 24976 bp, 17 predicted proteins | sample MAT01_FD_78092 | JGI IMG/M metagenome (GOLD analysis project Ga0105044, IMG submission 78092) | Freshwater microbial communities from Lake Fryxell liftoff mats and glacier meltwater in Antarctica - MAT-01 | ecosystem: Environmental > Aquatic > Freshwater > Ice > Liftoff microbial mat | place... | reverse complement strand
GTCGGTCCGGAACCGACGAACGGGGGTTTCTCGTGGGAGTAACGAATCTCTCGTCACGTGTGAATCAGGAGCGGACCTTCCGGCAGACGTGGCAGCGTCGATCGGCGGTGCGACTGGCAGCGGCGGCCGCGGCGGAATTGCGGGGCTCATCAAGTTCGACCCACAACGGCCTGATCGAACAGTTCGAGTCATTTTCGCGAGCGACGGAAGGACCCACCGAGGCCGAACTGGCGGACGCCGCCATCGGTTCCGTGCTGATCGTCGGCTGCGGACCGCTGGAAAGGGAGTGTCTGCGATTGCTGTTGGAGGCCTGGGGATTCACGGCCCACGCCGCGGCCGACGGGTTCGAGGCTCTCGAACAATTGACGGCGGATCGCGTGGGAGTGCGGGTTGTCGTGGTCGATGCCGATCTTCCCGGCTGGGGAGCCTCCGCGGCCCTTACCGCCCTGAAGCGGCGGGAGCCGTTTCTGCCAATCGTGCTGCTGGGCAGCCCCGAAGGGAAGCGAATCTCGGAGGACGTTGCCGTGGTGGTGCCGAAGCCTTACCGCTTCGAGGATCTCCGCTGGGCGATCGCGGAATGCCGTCAGGCAGCCGTCTAACTCAAGACGAGCGAAGCATTCGCCGACGAATCGACCTCGCCCCGAGCGGCAGCAACGAGATCGCGGCCAGCGCCAGCGTGCCAGGTTCTGGAGTTGTGATCGGGTCCGGCCTCACGCCCAGGAGGATTTCCGCCACGGTTCCCTCGTCCTTGAGCGAAGCCGTCAAAGAGTAGAGATTGTCACCGAGTCGGTTCGTTGTGGTGATGCGGATCACATCATCAGGCTCGCCGAAGTCTAGCCGGTGAGCGTCGTTCTCGGGGGAGCCGTCTTCCCACTTGCCGTCGCTCCCGTTCAAGGTGAGGACGCCAGTGTGCCCCTCCTGATCATCAATGGCGACGGTGATGTGGAAGTCGCTAAAGTCGTCTGGCACATCGCTTCGGGTCGCCTCGTTCGGGTGGTTCAGGCGAACCCAGCCAATGGTGAATGAGCCGCCATACTCGCTGAAGTACGGTGTTCCTCCCGAGAGGAATTCGAGTTTGACAGAGCTTGGGCTTGGCGAGCCCGGCGACAAAGCCGCCGTGGTCGCATACCCGAATTGAATCGGCCCCGCATGTGCGAGGTTCGAAACAGTAAGCCAGCCGACGAGAACTAGAACCGAGTGACGCATTAACATTCAAGGCCCTCCCGCGTGTGAGGCGGGATGTTGCCAGAAAGGGACCATGCGGTCAAGGTGGATTCAGCGGCTCAAGGCAGCTTGAGAGCGATGTCGTAAAGTTCGTCGAGGTCGAGAGCAAGATTGTTCGCCTCGAAGAGGCGTGCGATGCCGGCCTTGTGGACCTTCATTTTGGTGCCGCCGACGCCGAGGGCTCCGTAGCCGAGGACGCCTTCGCGATCCGCGCCGCGGTCGGTGGGTTCGATGCCTTCGATGCCCACGGGGGGAACACCATTGAGGTCGATGGCGACGCGAAGCGTCTTGCAGGCTTCGCGAAGCTTGCGAGGCAGGAGCACGGCCCCGGGCGCCCCCGCCGCGACAACCAGCGTTCGGCCCTCCATCGCTTTGGGTCCATCCGCGGACGAGGCCACGCCGATGGCTTCAACATTCGCATGAGGTACTCGGGCCCGGATCGCCAGGCAGACGGCCTCGGCCTTTTCCTGCTGCCGTGAACCGATGCGAACATGCGCCCCCTGGCGGGCGAGCAGTTGTGCGACCCGCTGCCCCACGGGGCCGGTGCCGCCGAGGACCAGGGCCTTGGCGTCGCCGAGTGCGAGATGCTGACCGGCCGCACGAACCGCAGCGGCAGCAGTGGTGTTCGCGCCGTTGGAGTCCAGCATCACCGACACGGAAAGGCCGTACTGCGGGAGGAGATGTTTGCGGACTTCCGCGAGCACGGCTTCCCCCGCGGCCACATCCGAGCCGCCGACGAAGATCGCCGTGCGGTGCAGGTCCTTCGGCCCGCGAGTGAAGATGCACCCGTGGATGAGCGTCATCACAGTTTCGGGCTTCACGCCGCCATAGCTGAAGAGATGAGCGACGCCCGAGTCCACCGCCACGACGCGATCAAAGACGCTGGGCTGCGGGTCGGTGTCGAGTTGCAGCAGGATGGTTGGCTTTAGACTATCCATGAGGTGTGACAGGGTGACAGGGTGACAGGGTGACAGGGTGACAGGGTGACAGGGTGACAGGGTGAAGAGAAGGGGTGAACGAGTGAGGAGGCTTGTCGCCCTTTCACCTGTTCACCCCTTCTCCGAAAAACCCACCAGTTCTCACTCGAACGGGTGCTTGGTTTCCTTGTTCTTGATGATGTCGTCGATGCTGGGCTGGTTCTTGATCGCGTTCTTGATCGCGAGCTTCACGGCTTCGTAGTTGTTCTTGTAGATCTTCTTGTTGTCGTTGGCGCTCGGAGCGATGAACACGCCACAGACGATGACGAACTCTTCGGCCATGTCCTTCGGCAGCACGCCTTCGACGACGCTGTCCACCACGGCGCGACCCACGGCAGCCTGGGCGGGGCCGAACATCTGCATTACCTGCTTGCCGCCCTTGAGGGTGACCTTGGTAATCATGACGGTGGACGGCTTGCAAGGCACGTTCGGGCTGACAACCGCGAGGAGGTTGGTGTGCCCGGCGGACTGATTGCAAAGAGCGCTTGCGAAGGCGACGCCCACGGGGCCGCTCTTCGGCCCGATGAGGAGATCGATGTGGGCCACATTGTCCAGATCCGAACCTTCAATGACGAGTGCTTCACCGACGTACATTACGGACATGCAAGAGCCTCCGGCGCGTGGGAGTGAATGCGGATGATTCCAGTAACCGATGGCGTAGATGCTACCGGCCAAGCGCCGAAAGGCAACGGTGAAAGCGATGAAGAACGCGATTCCCGGCTAACTGTCACTCAGTCCACATACGGATCCGCGCCGAGGTCCTGAAGCATTTCCTGACGTTGGCGGTCGTAATACATCAGGTCGAGGCGCTGGCGGTAATGCTTGCGTTCCACCTTTCGCTGGGCCTTGCGAAAGAGAGGGCGATACGCATTCCAGTCACGTTTCCCGCCAGCCCGGCCCAGGTCGCGAAGCGATTCGTGGCGATTGTGGCCGAGCCCTTCCAACAACTGGTCTTCGAGCGAGAGGAAGAACTGGGCGGAGCCCGGGTCGCCCTGGCGCCCGGCACGCCCTGCGAGCTGACGGTCGACTCGCTCTGCGTCGTGGCGTTCGGTGCCGATGACGTGCAGGCCTCCCGCCTCGACGACGCCCGGCCCCAGCTTGATGTCCGTTCCGCGCCCGGCCATGTTCGTCGCCACCGTCACGGTGCCCGCCTGCCCCGCTCGCGAGATAATGTCCGCCTCGTTGCGGTCCTGGCGGGCGTTGAGCACGGTGTGCTGCACGCCTCGCTCGGTCAGCTTCTTCGCCAGCTTTTCGGAGGCCTCCACCGTTCGCGTGCCGATCAACACGGGCCGACCCTGCTTCACCATCTCGCGGGTCGCTTCCACCACGGCGTCGAACTTCGCGTCCTCCGTCGGATGGACTTCGTCCGGCATCATCACACGCCGGCTGGGCTGGTTCGTCGGCACCTTCGACGTCCAACGGCGATAGACCTTCCGCAACTCCCAGAAGTTCGGCAACAGCGTACCGCTCATCCCGCCGATCTTCTTGTAAAGGCGATACATGCTCTGGAACGTGATCTGAGCCGCGTGACCGCTGGCCGCGTTGATCTGCACCTTTTCCTTCGCTTCCACCGCCTGGTGCAAGCCGTCCCGCCAGTGACGATCAGGCATCGGCCGGCCCGTGCCTTCGTCGATGATCACGATCTTCCCTTCGGAACTGATCATGTAGTGCTGGTCCTTCACGAAACGATGGTGGGACTGCACGGCTTTCTCCATCGCCTCGATGAGTTTGTCCATCGCCTCGGTGTGGGCTCCGCGCGGCGGATCGGAGTAACGCACCAGGTGTCGGCCGTCGTCGGTCAGTTCCACCTTGTCCTTCTTCAGGTCGATCGTGAAGTGCGTATCCCGCTTCATTTTCCTGGCGATGCGGTCGGCCCAGTGATACACGACCTGCTCCTGCTCGGTCGCAACTTGCGTGGGGTTCGCGATGATCAGCGGCGTCTTTGCTTCATCAATGAAGATACTGTCAGCTTCGTCCACGATGGCATAATGGAGTTCCCTTTGAACGCGCGGATCCTTGCGGGCACCGGCTTCGTTCGGGGCCCAGGCGCTCCAGAACGGGACGGCATCCGTCTGCCCGCCACGAAGCTTCAGGCGATCGCGCAGGAAGTCGAAGCCGAACTCGGACGCGGTGCCATAAGTGATGTCGCACTTGTACATGCTCACGCGGTCCTTGTCGTCCATCTTCTGCTGCAAGCAGCCGATCGAAAGACCGAGCTTCGTGTACACCGGCCCGATCCACTCGGCGTCTCGGCGTGCCAGGTAGTCATTCACCGTGGTGACGTGTATGCCCTTACCCAGTAACGCATTAAGGTACGCCGGCAGGGCGGCGGTGACGGTTTTGCCTTCGCCCGTGGCGAGTTCGACGAGGCCGCCGAAGTGCATGACGGCGCCGGCCGCGAGCTGGACATCGAAGGGACGGAAGCCCAGGATGCGGTAAATCGCGATCGAGCCGAGCCCAAACGCTTCGGGAATCAGGCGGTCGAGCTTCGCCCCCCCGCGAGCCCGGCCTCGAAGACTCATGGAGGCTTTTCGCATATCTTCGTCGCTCACGGAGTCGAAGTGTCGCTCCCAGTGGCGAATCCGGGGGATGTAGAGCGCCGCCCTTGCAAGGCGGCTTCGCCAGGGCGGCGCCAGAAGGGCCCGGGCGCGGTTCGTCGGGGCCAGGCCCAGCCGGCCGCGAACGTTCGCGATCGGCTTGCGAGCGTGTTCCACACTCTCGGCGGGCAGATCCAGAGCAGCCGTGGACATATGCGGATCCTTGCGACAAGACTCGTATCACGTTACGATACCGAGCTCCGCACCCGGTGGAAACAGGAGGTTGAGCGAAGAGGCGGTCACGCCGAGCCGCTTCGCCTCCCGGTCGCGGCGCCTTTCGCGTATCATAAGTATCGATTCCTCCTCTCGACTGGTTCGGAGTCGCCCCTTCCGAGTTCTGAATTTCGAGATTCCTGATGATCAACGCCAGCAACGTTTCGAATTCGCTCAGCCCGCCTGATGCGAACGGGGACCTCGTGAACCGCGTGAAGCGTTTACGGCTTGATACGACGTCCACCGTGCCAAAGCCTCGCCGATCAAGCGGGGCGGTCTGGCTGCCATGGGTGCTGTGCGCGATGCTGGCCCTCGCCTGGGCGAGCATTGGAATCAAATGGTCGAAGAGCACGGGCGGAAGTGGCGGCAGCCAGGGAATTCCGGGGGCATCGGTGGATTCTGCCAAACCCTCCGCTCAAATTCAGGCTTCGACATCGCCCGTGGCGAAACCCGGGGACATCATCCTCCAGCAAAAAGGCTCCCTGATTCCCTCCCTGCAAGTGGCCGTCAGCCCGATCGATGTGGCCGGTGAGGTGATCGAAGTGAACTTCAAGGAAGGCGATCGCGTGGCCAAGGGCTTTGAACTCGTGAAGCTGCGGCCGAATCGATACGAGAACGAGCTGAACACCGCGAAGGCGAACATGGCCGCAGCCGAGGGCAGGCTCAAGATGATCCTGCCGGAATCGGTTCGCGAGATCGAGAAGGATCAGGCCCGTGCCGAACTCGACGATGCGAAGGCCTTCCTCGAACGTTCCGAACGCGACTTCGTTCGCCTGGATATGCAGAAGGATAGCGGCACAGTGGCCCAGCAGGAATACGACAAGACCGTGGCCGACGTGCGCTCCGGGAAGGCTCGCGTGATCCGGGCCGAGAAATCGTTGACGCTGCTGATCGAAGGGCCGCGGCGTGAGCAGATCGATGCCCTGCGAGCGGACTTCGACGCGTCCCGGGGACGCCGCGACGAAGCCCAGCGGATGCTGGATAACTGCGTCATCAAGGCGCCAATTCCCGGGACGGTGTTGACCAAAAAGACCGACGTGGGCGGCCTTGTGAACCCCCTGGCCTTCTCCTCCTCGAAGGACGGCGGAGGCGGCTCTTCCGGCAGCGTCTGTGAGATCGCCGACCTTTCCAACATGGAAGTGGAGCTTGACGTGCCCGAGCGGGACATCACCAAGATCCGCGACAACCTCGAATGCCAGGTCACCGCGGATGCGGACGTGAACCGCATCTACCGTGGCCGAGTGGATCGCATCATGCCGGTGGCGGACGACAGCAAGAATATCATCAAGGTGCGAGTCAGCGTGATGCTGCCGAAGGACGAGAAGCCCGGTGCATTCCTCAAACCCAAGATGAGCGCGGTGGTGACGGTGTACAACAAGGAGTTCATCCCCTGATCATGACCGGGGTGAGATGCAATGCGGTTCCTTTCGTTGCGAGAACGTACCCGAGGACATGATGGCCGAGCCGATCGTTCGCGTCGAACACCTGACGAAGTCCTTCACTCGCGGCAGCGAAAGCATCGAGGTTCTCAAACAACTGACGCTCGACGTGGAAACAGCCGAGTTCCTGGCGCTCATGGGGCCATCCGGCTCGGGCAAGACCACGCTGTTGAACCTTATCGCGGGGCTCGATCGACCGACCTCCGGCACCATCATGGTTGGCGATCAAGAAATCTCGGCGATGTCCGAGAGTGAACTGGCACGATGGCGCACCCGGCACGTCGGATTCGTCTTCCAGTTCTACTATCTGCTGCCAGTGCTCACGGCTTACGAGAACGTGGAACTCCCTCTGCTGCTGCTGCCCATGACGAAAGCCCAGCGGCGCCAGCAGGTGGAGACGGCCCTGGAACTCGTCAACCTCTCCGATCGCATGAAGCACCGCCCAGGCCAGCTTTCTGGCGGTCAGCAGCAACGGGTCGGCATCGCCCGGGCGATCGTCACCGATCCAACGATCATCGTGGCCGACGAACCCACAGGCGACCTCGATACGAAGAGTGCGGACGAGATCCTGAACCTGATGGAAGTGCTCCGCAGCCAGCTTGGCAAAACGATCATCATGGTGACCCACGATCCGAAAGCGGCCGCGCGAGCCCAGCGAACGCTTCACCTCGAAAAGGGCCGCCTCGTCGAATCCAACCTCAACGTGTAGCAGGGCGACCCGAAGCGTAAGCGCCGGGGTGGGGAATCCAGCCACCAGGCGAACCCGAAGCGGACTCATTTTGTAATCTTTCCCGGTTGACGCATCTTTCAGCCACGGTATCGTACGCTGCTTTTCCAGAGATCAATTCCGTGCGAGGCATCGCACCGGCGGGGGCCGGGACCTTGCGAATCACGGAGCAAAATGGGGGGACAGGGATGCGTCACCAAATCCTGGCGGTCTGTACGGCGATATTTCTTACGGCAGGTTCCTCCCACGCAGGAAACCTTGTCAACAAACCGATCAACACGGAAAACCTCGTGGTGAAGCCCAGTCAGACCGCGGCCGATCTCGCGTCTCGCACCATCAAAATCGTCGGGACCGCGACGGCAAGCGTGATTGAGAAGGACGGTTTCGTGAAGACATTCAACAACCTCTTCCGCTCGCCGACGCCACAAACCAAGCAGCCCAACGGTCTGCCGCTGCCGAATCAGTTCCCTTCGACCATGTATAAGAGCTATAACACGCCGCAGATGCCGATCATGGTGCCGACGCGCCGTAACTGAGTGATGGAAAGCGCGAGGCTAGCAACACTCGCCTCGACCCATGCGGATCTCGCCATTACTCGGCAAGGTCGGAGCGGCTCGTCTCGGTGGCGAGATAGACGCTGACGATGGTGATGGCGGCCATGCCGATGAGGTACAGTGCCACGGGCCAGGGCTTTCCTCCCGACCAGTCCAGCAGCAGGTAGGCGATAATCGGCGCCAGCCCTCCGGAAAGCGGTGAGGAGAGTTGATACCCGAGTGACGCGCCGGTATAGCGAACGCGAGTGCCGAAGAGTTCCGAAAGGAACGCGGCCTGCGGGCCGTACATCGCCGCGTGGCCGATCATGCCCACGATAATGCCGATCCAGATCGCTGCCGGTGTTCGCAACTCCACCAGTAAGAAGAACGGATAGATATACGCGGCGAGGAAGATCGCACCGCCGAGGTAGACGGGCCGTCGTCCGACGCGGTCCGAGAGTGCGCCGAAGAAGAGATTCGCCCCGAACTGCAAGGCCGCCCCGACCAGGACACCGTTGAGCACCATGGCCCTCGGCATGCCGAGAGTATCCGTGGCATACGTGAGAGCGAACACGGTGAAGAAGTAGTAGTAGGCGTTCTCCGCCATGCGAGCCCCCATCGCCAGGAGCACGTTTCGCGGCTGCTTGCGAAGCACTTCCAATAGTGGCATTTCCTCGTTGGGCTTGGCTTCCTGAGCCTTCGCGAAGACGGGAGTTTCGAGCACCTTCATACGGAGGAAGAGGCCGATGCCCGTGAGGAGGACGCCAAGCAAGAAGGGTACGCGCCAGCCCCATGAGAGGAACGATTCCTCGGGCATCTGCGAGAAGATTGCAAAGACTCCCGTGGCGAGAAGCAACCCGGCGGGGGCGCCGGCCTGCACCCAACTGGCGTGGTACCCACGTTTCCCCGCGGGGCCGTGCTCGACGACGAGGAGCACCGCACCGGCCCATTGACCGCCAACTCCGAGGCCCTGAACGAACCGTAGCAACACCAGCAGAATCGGAGCCAGGACGCCTGCGGTTTCGTAAGTGGGCAGCAGCCCGATGAAGAAGGTGGAGAGGCCGACCATCATGAGGGTGGTGATGAGGACGGACTTCCGCCCGATGCGATCGCCGTAATGCCCGAAGACGACGCCACCGATGGGCCGGGCGAAGAAGCCCACCGCGTACGTGCCGAAGGAAGCGAGGATTCCCACAGAGGGGTCGGCATTGGGGAAGAAGAGGCGATTGAAGACCAGGGCCGCGGCCGTGCCGTACAGGAAGAAATCGTACCACTCGATGGCCGTGGCGACGAAGCTGGCGGCCACGACTCGTTTCACGGACGTGGGGTTGGAAGAGGGATCGTGATTCATGGCGTCTTCTGGGAGGCGAATCTCGCCATTGCGACGCGGCAAGGGCTCGAAACCGCGTGTACTGAGTCGGTGGGAAAGAGCGGGAAGAAGCAAGTCTATCAGCCACGGTCGGGAACTCCCAACCACAATCCGTTACTCCCTTCTTTGCGTCTTCGTCCGGTTTCGTATCCTCCCGAATAGTCCACGAAACACGAGGCTGCACTGGTCATGCCTGCTCCCACTCCCACTCGCTTCAAGAAGCTCCTCGTCGCCAATCGCAGCGAGATCGCCATCCGCGTCTTTCGCTCGGCCCACGAGCTTGGCATCCGCACCGTCGCGATTTACTCCAACGAGGATCGCTTCGCCCTTCACCGCTTCAAGGCGGACGAAGCCTACCGCGTCGGCAAGCCCGGCGAACCCATCCGCGCCTATCTGGACATCCCCAACATCGTCCGTCTTGCCAAGAACATCGGCGTCGACGCTATCCACCCGGGGTACGGCTTCCTCTCCGAAAATGCGGACTTCGCCCAGGCCTGTGCGGACGCCGGAATCACCTTCGTCGGCCCCCGCGTCGAGATCCTCCGCAACCTGGGGGACAAGGTCTCGGCCCGCGCCATCGCTCACAAGGCTGGCGTTCCCGTCCTTTCCGGCAGCGACAAGCCGATCACCTCCAACGACGAGGCCAAGCTGTTGGCGGCGAAACTCGGCTATCCCGTGATCGTGAAGGCCAGCATGGGCGGCGGCGGCCGTGGCATGCGCGTCGTCCACGAGGAGGCCAAGCTCTCGGACTCGCTTGACTCCGCCCGTCGCGAAGCCGGAGCCGCGTTCGGCGTGCCGGACGTCTTCCTCGAGAAGTTCGTGCAGAAAGCCAAGCACATCGAAGTGCAACTCCTCGGCGATCGTCACGGCGGCCTCGTGCATCTCTTTGAACGCGACTGCTCCATCCAGCGACGGCATCAGAAGGTCGTCGAACTCGCCCCGGCCCCGAACCTCGATGACACGGTCCGTCAGGCGATCCTCGAAGCCGCGGTCGCCGTGGGCAACGCGGTCGGCATCGACAACGCCTGCACAGTCGAGTTCCTCTACGACACCGATTCCAGGAAGTTCTTCTTCATCGAAGTGAATCCGCGCATCCAGGTCGAACACACCGTCACCGAAGTGATCACGGGGTACGACCTCGTGAAGTCGCAGATTCTCGTGGCCCAGGGCTCGACGCTCGATTCACCCGAGATCGGCCTGAAGCAGGCCACGATCACGTCCCGCGGCTTCGCGATCCAGTGCCGGGTGACAACCGAAGACCCCGCCAACGGCTTCGTGCCGGACTACGGCCGACTCACCGCGTACCGCTCGTCCGGCGGCCCGGGCGTGCGGCTCGATGCCGGCACTGCAAACGCGGGAGCGGTCATCACGCCCTTCTACGACTCCCTGCTGGTGAAGGTCACCGCCAGCGGCCTCAACTTCCCGGACGCGGCCCGGCGGATGGAACGCTGCCTTCAGGAGTTCCGTGTCCGCGGCGTGAAGACGAACATCCCCTTCCTCGTGAACCTCATCACGCATCCTGAGTTCCTCGCGGGGAACGTCACCACGCGATTCCTGGACGAAACGCCCAGCCTCTTCGACCTGCCAACCCGCAAGGACCGCGCGACGAAGCTGCTCTCGTACATCGCCGAGGTGATCGTTAACGGGCACCCGGAAGTCAAAGACAAGGAGACAAGGAGAGGGGGAGACAAGGAGAAGCTGATTTCGCTCAGCCGCGACGCGGAGACTTCTCAGCGGAGCGCGGCGACTGCAACGACGATCCCTCAGGGCACCCGCGACATCTTGAAGTCGATGGGCCCCGAGAAGTTCGCGAAGTGGGTCCGCGAGCAGAAACGCCTGCTCGTGACGGACACGACAATGCGCGACGCCCATCAGTCGCTCTTGGCGACGCGGATGCGGACGCATGACATGACCGCGATCGCACCGCGGTACGCCCAGGCCCACGCGGGGATGTTCTCCCTGGAAATGTGGGGCGGAGCGACATTCGACACCTCAATGCGTTTCCTCAAGGAGTCCCCGTGGGATCGGCTTGCCCAGCTTCGCGAGCGGGTGCCGAACATCCTGTTCCAGATGCTGCTGCGTGCTGCCAGTGCCGTCGGCTACACGAACTATCCGGACAACGTCGTGTACGCTTTTGTGAAGGAGTCCGCGGATGCGGGGATGGACATCTTCCGCATCTTCGACGCGAACAACTGGCTGCCGAACCTCCGCCTGGCGATCGACGCGGTCCGCAAGACCAAGGGCATTGCCGAGGCCGCGGTGTGCTACACCGGAGACATCCTCGATAGCAAGCGAAGCAAGTACTCCCTGAAGTATTTCGTGGACCTGGCGAAGGAACTGGAGAAGGCCGGCGCCCACATGCTCGCGATCAAGGACATGGCGGGCCTGCTCAAGCCTTACGCCGCGAAGACGCTGGTGAAGGCCCTTCGTCAGGAAGTCGGCCTGCCGATCCACTTCCACACGCACGATTGCCCGGGCGGGCAGATTGCGTCGTACCTGATGGCGGCGGAGGAAGGTGTCGACATCGTCGATTGTGCTTTCGCTCCACTGGCCGGCATCACGGCCCAGCCCAGCCTGAACGCTCTCGTCGAGGCCATGCGCTTCAGCGACCGCGACACGGGGCTCGACTTCGATTCGCTGCAAGAGACGGCGTTGTACTGGGAGGCCGTGCGAAAGAACTACTACGCCTTCGAGACGGGCCAGCTTTCGAGCTCGGCCGAGGTCTATCTGCATGAGATGCCGGGCGGGCAATACACGAATCTCTACCAACAGGCGAAGTCCCTTGGCGTTGGCGATCGCTGGGCGGATGTAGGCCGAATGTATGCCCAGGTCAACAAACTCTTCGGCGACATCGTGAAGGTGACGCCGACGTCGAAGGTCGTGGGCGACATGGCCCTGTTCATGATCGCCAACAACCTCACACCGGCGGAAGTGACCGACCCGAAGCGTGAGATCGCATTCCCCGAGTCGGTCGTCGAGTTCTTCGAGGGCAAGCTCGGCCAGCCGCCGGGCGGCTTCCCCAAGGAACTGCAAACTCGCATCCTCCGCGGCCGCAATCCGTTGACCGATCGCCCTGGTGCGACGCTGCCGCCCGCGGACTTCTCGCTGGCCCGTGCCGAGCTTGAGAAGAAGCTGGGCCGGGCAGTGAACGATCAGGACGTTGTGAGCTACCTGCTCTATCCGAAGGTCTACCTGGACTACGCACGCTCCGAGGCGCAATACTCCGACCTGAGCGTGCTTCCGACCACGGTGTTCTTCTACGGCATGGAGAAAGGCGAGGAAGTCAGCGTCGACATCGAACCAGGCAAGACGCTGATCATCAAGTACCTGACGACTGGTGACGCCCACGACGACGGCAAGCGTCGCGTCTACTTTGAACTCAACGGCCAGCCGCGCGAGATGGTGGTGACGGACAAGAAGCTTGCGGTCGGCGCCGTCGCGGCTCGCCCCAAGGCGGAGGCGGGCAACGCGAAGCACGTGGCCGCACCAATGCCGGGGGCCGTGGTCGCGGTGATGGTGGGCGCGGGCGAGGAGATCGCCAAGGGCCAGAAGCTTGCGACGCTCGAAGCGATGAAGATGGAGACGACTCTCTACGCCGACGCCGCAGGCAAGATCGCGGAGGTAGTCGTGCGGCCTGGCACGCAAGTTGAGGGCGGCGACCTGCTCCTCCGGCTGGAATAGTTGGACACTCTCCAACAAGATCATGCCCCGGAGAGAAGGAACTGCCACAAGTTTAGAGGGATCAAGAAGCTTTGACCCCGAGAATCGGCTGATTGGAGTATTTCCAGGTTTCTGGCGTGAGAACTGCTTGTCTGGTGGAACGACTCACACAGGGTGAGGCATTGTTGAAGTTCCATCAGGAGTATCTCACATGCGACGAGGAATGATCACATCGCGACGGATGGCCGTTCTGGGCCTTGTGGCTTGTAGCGTGGCACTGGTCGTCAGCGAGACCGCGTCGGCACAAAATCGAGGACGCGGCGGCTTCCGCGGTGTCGGAGTGGGCGTGGGAGTGGGCGGAGGCTTCGGCGGCGGCTTCGGCGGCGGCTTCGGAGGCTACGGACGGGCCTACCCAGGCATGGGCTACGGCGGCGGCTTCGGCAACGGGGGCTATGGACGGGCCTACCCAGGCGTTGGCCTCGGCCTCGGCGGAGGATACTTCGGTAGCAATTACTCGCAATCGAACACCTCCAGTGGATACACCACAAACGGGTATTCCTGGTCACCCAGCCATTCCACGGGTTACTCTTCCACGCCAGCCGTCATGATGAGCAGCACAGGCAGCATAGTGACGGGTGGTTGCGGATCCTGCGATCCCTGCAACTCGAATGCACCCATGTCCGCGATGGCGATGCCTTCGGACCCCAACACGCGAAGCTCCAGCTATACACCCAACAGCGAGCAAGGCCTCCGCGTCGTGGAGGTAACTCCCCAGGGGCCCGCGGCAACGGCTGGCATTCAGTCCGGCGCCACCATCGAAAGCGTCGACGGCAAGAAGGTTTGGTCCTTCGACCAGCTTCAACGAGCCGTTCAAGAAACGAATCGCAAGGGAGGAACGCTCAGCGTGATCCTCGTCGACGCACAGGGCCAACGCCACACTCGCACCGTGGCCGTTCGAGACAACATGATTGGCGTCTCGGTTGTCGAAGCCAATGGCGGCCAGCCCAGCACGAATGGCGTGACTCCTAACAACGACCTGAACCAGCCGGGCAACACGATTCCCCAGAATCAGCCAATTCGCAACACTCCGGAAGCGATTACACCGGGAACGACCAATCCCGACCGCACGACGCCAGGCTCTTCCATCCCGAACCGAACCCCGGGCGTCATCACTCCTGATCGCAACACACCGAGCACGACGACTCCGAACCGGACGACACCCGACACGGTTCCGAGCAACCGTCCTCTCGATTCAACGCGCCCGCGCGACTAAATGTGAGTTGAAGACAATTGACTGAACAAGCCCATGAGGATCATTCCTCATGGGCTTGTTCAATTGCGTTATAGCCGGACCTGTTGTGGACGGGAGTATCCCCAGCAACGGCGATTATGCCAGGCTCTCCGCACCGCGAAGGTGGAACGGATGCTCAAGGATCCCAAGCTGGCGGCTTAAAAGCGATCCCGCGGCGGGTTTTCAAGCTTTTCCGATCCCAGGATGACAAAAACGGCCTCTGAAGCATGCTGGTGGCGAAAAGAGGCCTATCATTCAACATTCAACATACATTCAAGTCTATTACGGACATGGAATTGCGATCTCCCGGCCGCGAACGGGAAATCTCAATACAGATGGCCGGGTGAAAGGCGGATTAGACCGCACCCTTTGAGACTCGTTGTTGTAGGCACAGTTCCGCCACCATTCGATCGCTACACAGCGTGACGAATGCGATCTTGGTTTTGCGCTCGCGACAGAACTCGCGTGGCTTGGCCATCGGGGATACCTCCACGAAGACAGGTTATCCCGACTCCGCACCTCGCCCGGTCCAGCGGGCGCAGTCCACACGTCCCTAGCTCGCCAGGTGGTTGCAAATCTCGTCTGCGAGACGGTTGGCGGCACGGTTCGTGTCCCGACCGAGACGTAGCAACTCTTGCAGAATCGTGGGGCGTCTGAGGATCGCGGCGACCACACCCGCGAGCGACACTCGGCCGCCGTCGAGCAGTGTGAGTAGCTCCGGCGAGAGCCGTGTGTCGACTTCATCCGACACGGCTCGTATCGCGGCGAAGGGCACGCCGAACTCCGCGCAGACTCGCGCGGCTGTGGCGCTCTCCATGTCCACGATCGCGGCGGCGTGTTGCTCGCCGAGACGCTGCTTTTCCATGGGCTCGCTGATCATGCGATCCATGGTGAGCAGTCGAAGTGGCTCCGTCGCTTCAACGTCGCAGGGCCACGTCGATCCGCTGTCGTCGACGATGGTCGTCGGCACCAGCACGTTGCCAATGGCAAGCCCGGATCGCAGTGCGCCGCAGAAGCCGGCCATGATCGCGCTTGTGGGCTTAATCTCGCGAAGCAAGCGGTGTAGCGATCGCTCCACCGCTTTCCTCCCGACACCGGTCACGGCGATTCGCAGGTCTTTCCGGCCTTGCGCTCGCTTCCGGAACGGCTTCGCTTCGCGTTCCAGCGCGAACAGCACCAGCGTCGTCACGAGAGTTGCCACATCAGCATCTTCCAGGTATCGCCGATCTTGCGGTTGACCCCGAGGGCGGCCGCGACCTCGTAGCCGCTGTGCATCATGCAGTGCTCGCAGCGCGGGTCCTTGCCGTACCCGAACTGGCTCCAGTCGGTGTCGTTGATGAGGCCCTCGAAGTTCTCATGGTGGGTGTCCGTGATCAGGTAACACGGCCCCTTCCAGCCCTTCACGTTGCGAGTCGGGCTCGCCCACGCGGCACAGGTGAGTTCGCGTTTGCCCTGAAGGAATTCCTTGTACACCGGCGAGGTATTGAGCTTGTACTTCTTGAAGAGCCCTTCCGCCTCGTTGAATTTCTCCATGATCTGCTTTCGCGTGAGGAAGATCTCTGCAGCCCCATCGGGGTTGGTGCTGCACACCGCCGCGTAGCCATAGCCAGGCGAGAGCATGAAGCCATCCACGCCGAGGCTCGTGAGGTAGGCGTAAAGTTCGTCGATCTCGGCCATGTTCGTTTCCTTGAACACGGTCGTGTTGGTGCAGACGAGGAAGCCCGCCTTCTTCGCGGCCTTGATTCCCTCGATGGCCGCTTCAAAGACGCCTTCTCGCTCCACGGCCTTGTCGTGCGACTCCTTCATGCCATCGAGGTGGACGTTGAAGAAGAACCGCGAGGTGGGCCGGAACTGGTCGAGCTTCTTCTCGATAAACATTCCGTTCGTACACAGATAGATATGCTTGCGGCGCTTGAGGATGCCCTTCACGAGCTCGCCGATTTGTGGATAGATCAGCGGTTCGCCGCCGCAGATGCTGACGATTGGCGCACCGGCCTCGTCCACGGATTCCAGGCACTGCTCGACGCTGAGCTTCTGCTTGATGGTGCTCTCGTACTCGCGAATTCGCCCGCAGCCGGTGCAGGTGAGGTTGCATGCATGCAACGGTTCCAGCATGAGCACGAGCGGGAATCGCGTACGGCGTCGGATCTTGTTCTTGATCATGTAGCCTGCCATGTCAGTGGTCAGGCTGAGTGGGAATCGCATAAGGATCTCCTGAGTTATCTGTTGTTAGTTGTCAGTGATCAATCTTCAGTGAAAGCAGAATGTGACGAAGCCTTGGGGGCGTTCATCGTGTGACCAGTATCGAGTCGTAGTCGTTTCTGACTGAGTCCCGACAACTGATCGTTGACAACTTTCCCGTAACGGCCCATCGCCATGAGCGGGAAGTAGACCGGGTACATGTGGTACTTGAGATAGAAGACGCGGGGAAAGCCGGTGCCGGTGAAGGGCTCTTCGGTCCAGGTGCCGTCGGCGAGTTGCGTGCCGACGAGGAACTCGATGCCGGCCTGCACCTCGAGCGTGTCCGTGTCGCCCGCGGCGATCAAGCCGAGGAGGGCCCACGCGGTTTGACTCGCGGTCGATTCGCCTTGGCCGGCGGCGTTCGGGTCGTCGTAGCTCTTGCAGCTTTCGCCCCAGCCGCCGTCGGCGTTCTGCACATCTTTGAGCCAGCGGACGGCCCGACGGATCCGCGGGGCGCTCATGTCGCAGCCCACGGATTCCAGGCCGACGAGCACCTGCCAGGTGCCGTAGATGTAGTTGACGCCCCAGCGGCCGAACCAGGAGCCGTTGGGTTCCTGTCGCTGCACGATGAAATCGATCGCCCGGTCCACGAAGGGTTGACCGCCGCGGACGCCGTAGTGGCTCAAGGATTCGAGCACGCGAGCGGTGATGTCCGGGCAGCTCGGGTCGAGCATTGCGTTGTGATCCGCGAAGGGGACCTTCGTGAGCACTTCGTTATGGATGTTGCGATCGAACGCGGCCCAGCCGCCATCGCTGTTTTGCATCGCCATCAGCCAGTTCAGGGCTCGATGGACTGCCGGTTGGGCTTCGCTCGTGAGATACCGGCCCGTGCGAGCGAGGGCGATCAGCACCATGGAGGTGTCGTCGGTATCCGGGTAGAAGGCGTTGCGGTACTCGAAGACCCAGCCGCCCGGCTCGACGCCGTGGACGGTTTTGCTCCAGTCGCCCGCGAAGCGAACCTCACGCTGCAGCAGCCAGTCGATCGCCTTGCCGCTCTTTGCGGATTCGCCCGGCAGGCCTGCATCCGTGACACCGATCACGCTCAGGGCCGTGTCCCACACGGGCGAGACGCAGGGTTGAAGTCGCAGCGTGTCCCCTTCGGGAATCTGAAGGTCTTCCAGTTGCTTCATCGCCCATTGAAACTCGGGATCGCTTTCCGGCACCCCCAGGCACTTCAACACCACGCAGGTGTAGATCATCGGCGGGAAGATGGCGCCGAGGCCGTCGCTTTCCGAGTAGCGTTCGCGGATCCAGGCCACGGCTTTCTTCACCGCGAGGCGCCGCAGCGGCAGGAAGCCAGTTCGTTCGCAGGCCTTCATCGCCCAGTCGAGGCCGAGGAACAGGTTCGTCCAGGAACACCACGACTTCGTTGGCTTTGCGGGCCAGCGAGGCGTCTCGGGCGGTTGCAGGAAGAGTTCGCGGATGTGCATTGAGTCCGGCAGGGTCGTCACGGGCTTGTAGGCATCGACGACGGACAGCGGCACGAAGATCGTGCGGCTCCAGGCGCTCATCGCGTAGATGTTGAACGGGAACCAGCGCGGCAGCAGCATCAGTTCCGCGGGGACCGTGGCGCACACGCTGTAGGGGAGTTGGCCGAGCAGGGCGAGGTAGAATCGCGTGAAGGAGTTCGTCGCTTCCGCACCGCCGAGGGCATGGACACATGCCGCGGCTCGCTGCATGCAGGGCTCGTCCGCGGTGTGTCCCGCGATCTTGAGAGCGAAGTAGGCCTTCACCGTGGTGCTGATTTCGCTGGGGCCGCCGGGGTAGTTGCCCCAGCCGCCGTCGGCTTGCTGATGTTCGAGGAGGTAGTTCGCAAGCGGTCGGATGCGGGCATCGCTCGTCTTGCCGAGAAAGGCGAGGAGCAGCACGAACTCGCTTTCGAGGATGGTGTCGCCTTCGAGTTCGCCGACCCAGTGGCCATCGGCCTTCTGCTTCGAGAGCAAGCCGCGACGGCCGCGATCCAGCGATTCCGCCACGGTTTCCAGCCACTCGGCGTCCCGTTCGGTGCGGTCAGTCGTGGGGCGGCGAGTGTCGCCGCGAAGCAGCGATGGGGACACGGTGGCATCCTTTCCGCGAGTTCCCCGCATCCTCATGACACAGGGCGCCGAAGTCTAACGTGAGGAATTGGCAGCTTGCAAGGGCAACCAGCCCACATTCCGAAACCATGCCACCGCCTCCGCAATCGAAGCCTGCACGGGCCGCGGTGTGAGGCCCAGTTCTTCCAGGCTGCGGCGCGAGTCGAAGTGCATTCGGCGACGTGTCAGCTTCACTCCCGTCACCGTAGCGGCAGGGATCGTGCCCGTGATCACGTCCGCCCACCACTCGCTCACGTACGCCGTCGCGAGAGCCACGACGTAAGGCACGCGATACCGTGGTTCCCTCATGTCCATCCGCTTCGCCAGGAACGCGAACACCGAGCGAATCGACCAGTTCTCCGCGCCGAGCAAATAGCGAACGCCGAACCGGCCACGGTCCATGGCACGCGCCATGCCCTCGGCGATGTCGCGAACGTCCATCATGTTCAGGTCTGCGTCGAGATACGCCGGCCTTGAACCGAGGCAGAAGTCGAGCATCATTTGCGTCGGCGGTGATCGGCCCCAATCGCCTGGGCCCACGGGCAAAGTCGGATTCACGATCACCACGGGCGAGCCTGCACGGGCGAGATGAAACGCGAACCGCTCCGCCCGATGCTTTGAACGGCAGTAAGGACCGATCACATCTCGGCTCGGCACCGTCTGATCCTCCGCGATCGGCTGCGATTGTCTCGCCCGCGTGAGGATGCTCTCCGTGCTCGTATGCAGCACACGCTCCGCGCCCGCGGCCAGCGACTCCGTGAGCACGTTCACCGTTCCCAAGTAGTTCACACGATGGAACTCGCCCCGATGGCGAGTCCACAATTGCGGGTTCGCGGCGAGATGATAGACGAACCGCGAACCGCGAACCGCCTGGCGAACCGCCTCGCGATCGCGAATGTCGCAGCGAACCAGGTCGAGGCTTCCCAGCGGCAGATGATCGATCTTCGCGCCAGGCCGTTCAAGCACACGGACTCGTTCGCCTTGCGCGACAAGACGGTGAACGAGATGCGAGCCGATGAACCCGGCCCCGCCCGTCACGAGTGTGATCGAACCGGCCACGTCGGTCACTCCGAAGGAACTTCAAGGATCGCCGAAAAAATCATGATCTCCGGTGTCAGCGATGCGGGCTCGAGTCGCAGTTCCGAGACCGTTCGCCCGATCCAGAAAAGCGCCTCGTGTTCCCCCGCCGCGGGTCGGCGATAGACCGCGGCCACACGGCCGGCCTCGTCCTTCACCACCAGCACCAGCATCGCGGCCGACTCTTGCAGCGCGAATCCTAGGCGAACGCCCTGGATCTCGCGAGGCAAGCCAGACCACAACAGCAGCGACGGGCGAACGCCAGGGCTGCGGAAAGCTTCTTCCGTGGCCGCGGCGAGGATCACACCACTCAGGGAGGCCAGGGGAATTTCGCGAGTCGAAGGATCGGAGCGAAGAGATCGAAACGTTTGGTAGCCGCTCTTCGCGAGTGGTGTGATGTGGTTCGCCAGCGGTCGGCCGGGGAAGAAGAGAATGTCGCCATACTTGGAGGCAAGATAGCGCGCGGGCATACCCTCCGTGAGATCGCGCTGGAAGCCCCTGAAGTGATCTCGGCGCTGCTTCCCCACGTAGCGAGCCGTGGGCACGTTCACGATCACGAGCCCGAGTGCGGCCGCAAGGGCTGCGAGCGCCACCAGCGTTCGCGAGCGTGGCGAAAGCGTGGGCCCGTAAACGATGGCCGTGATGAGCAGAGCACACACGCCGACCGATGCGGGGCCGGCGTAGCGTGGGGCGTAGCCCGCGTTGCGCACCATCGCGATCGCCAGCGACGAGACGAGCGACCAGGCGATCACGCCTGCGATTCCCAGCACCCGGCAACGCTCGGCCGGCTCGCGAACGAAGACGAGGAGCAGCCGAATCAGCGCACCCGCATACGCGGCGAGGATCACCATTCCCAGCACGGGAAGCGGATGACCGAGGGTCGCGGCGCCATCGCCAAGGCCGCAGCCGATCGCTTGCAGGAACACCGTGGCCCGATCCATCGTGGACGTGATAAGGCTCGGACCGACGTTCCGTTCGAGGCGGCCCAGCACGATCGCGGCATGGGCCGCAGCGAGAATGGGGCCGAGCATCAACAGGCCTGCACGAGTACGTTCGCCATCGGTCCACATTCCCCACGCCACGATCGCGATCCAGATCGCCACGGGTGCCACCGCCACCAGGCCATACCCGCCGCCCTGCACGACGACGAGCAGCGACGCCCCCGCAGCGAGACCGCAGGCGAGTGCCCGTTCGCGCTTGAAGAGAGCCGCAGCCGCGAGGATCACTGCCATGCCGGTGGAGGTAAGCGAGAAGACGATCTGGTATCCGAAGAGGTAGTTTTCGAACTGCCCCCAGTTCAGCACGAGCGCCGGGAAGAGCACATCCACAAGGGATGTCCGTCCCCGTAAACGCCTGGCGAGGGTCAGCATTCCCAGGGCGGTCGCACCATTCAAGATCGCGGTGACGAGCGCTCCGGTGCGGAAGTCGCCTGTCCATGTCGTCAGGCACCAGTAGAGAATTTTGCCGATCGGATAGCGGTGTTCCGAGTGAAGCGCCCACACCCAGTCCCAGTTGAGTTCGTTCGCCGCGAGCACACCGGTGAAGTACCACTCATCCTGATAAGGTGAGTGAATGCCGAACCGTGCGACGAACCACAGGACATGGGCGAAGAGCCCAAGCCAGACGAGATGGACAATAAGCGTGACGGGATCGAGGCCGACGCGAAGCGATCGCGACGGCAGGCGTAGCGACGGCAGGGAACGGAGCGTCTTCATGCGATCTCCGTCTACGAGGCTTCGCGGTACGGATCGTTGCGAACGTTTCCCGTGATCCGCGCGAAGGCCTGGCGGATCTGCTCGAAACCGGTTTTCAGGTAGAAGTCGGACGAGCGCCCAAAGCTCTTCGCGCCGAGGAAATAGTAGCCCGGTTCGCGGGTCTCGATCTGGCCGGTCGGCTCGTCGAGATGGAGTCCTTCGCTGAGTCGCATCTCGGCACGATAGCCCACGTTTGCGATCAGTCGCTCCACTTCCCAGGTTGTCGGCTTGCCGGAGCATCGTGCGGCAATGCGGAAGCCTTTGTCGGGTCCATGACTGATGATTTCGTCGAGGTGCGTCTGCGGGTGGAACTCGAGGTTAGCGTCGCAACGGCTGGCGAGCGAGTTCGCTTTGGCGGCCAGGCGATCGCGTTCCTTGAAGGGGTCGTTGGGCACTCGCGGCAGCGGTTGTGGGCCGCGCGGCCCGCGGGTCAGCCAGAAGACCCAGGTGGCGGAGTGCTCCTCGGCGAGCGTTGCCAGTTGCCGCATGGTGTGAGCCGCGGAGTACCCATCGCCGACGAGCACAATGCTGCGGCCGGCGTAGTGGTCGCGCCGCGAACCGAGCACATCCTCCAGCCCGCCCGCGATGTGCGGCCTCGCGGGCAACTCGCCGATCGCCGGGATATTCCCTTCGCCCAGCCAGTCCGGGCGGCTGTAGGTGCCGGTGCAATCCAGCACCACGTCCGCCAACTCGATCCGCTCCTGACCCGAGTCCGAACGCACCAGCAGGCGGAACGGTGGCGAGTCCAGCGCGTCGCTCTTCTTCAGCGACTTTGATCGCCCGACATAGAGCACCGCCGTCTGGGGATGCAACGACTCCAGCAGCGCCGACGACTCCGCGAGTGGCACGAGGTAGAACTCGCGGAACTCGCGCCCGGTCAGCAGGTCCGTGTCCGCGGGGAACTCACACTTCGGATTCTCGCGAAGCAGAGCCTTGCGGCCCAGCGAGGTGACGTTGATCCCGAAAGGCGTGAAGAGCTTGACGTGGCCCCAGCGTTGAACGTGCTCAGCGACCTGGCCCTTCTCGAACACGGAAACGCCGAGCCCCAGGGCCTGAGCATAGAGCGCGGCCTCGAGCCCGATCGGCCCGGCGCCGAGCACCGCGACTCTCAAAGGTGTTTTTGCCATCGATGCCCTCCCTGGCATGCGGCGAGATTCTACGCACTCCCGGCCCCAACGCTCAAGGGCACTCGCCCACGGAGCGAATCCGCCACCCCCGCCAGCCAGTCCTTATCGGGCCAGCCATAAGGGAGGAACTTCTCCGGGCGTTCCTGTTCTTCCATCACGAACAGGGCTCGGTTTCGACCAAGTCGCGAAGCGATCGGCGAGTCGACCAGCGTGCTCGAATCGGTCGGGCTCATCTGGAAGAGCACGCGCAGGCCGAACTCCTTGAGCCCCTGTCGATCCACGGAACGCTGGAGATTCGTGAGTGAATCGCACCAGAGGATCGTGTGAATTCCGAACGCCGGCCCCTCGCGAAGCAGGATGGCGAAACGTTCCGCGGGGCTGGCTTCGCGATCGCCGCCGCGGCGGAAGCCGAAGTCGTCCTCGGCTTTTCTCAGTTCGCGGAAGCGCTGGACGCCGAAGACGAACAGGAACCGCGGCGAGCGGTCGCCGGTCTCGCCACGCTGGCGTTTCTCGAACTCGCCGGCGAGCATCGCCAAGGCCGCGGGCAAGTCCGAGCGGCCCGGCGTCGCGGTCGGCACGGGCAACTGCCTGGCCAGCGAACGCAGGGCGTCCGCGTCGTCCACGTCGTCCGGCGTGCCATCCAGCAGCGTGAAGAACGGAGCCTCGCCGGGGCTGCCCGCCAGTTGCACGGCCAGCCCGATCATGACGGCGGCGAAGACGTTTCGAGCCGTGTCTTCCTGTTGACCCAGCGCGAGAAGATTCGCCGCACTCTGCGGACGGAAAAGAGCCACCGTCGGCTCCTTGATCGCAACCGGTTCGCCCAGCCAGGCCGCGAGCACCTTCACCGAAGGAGTTTCGCTTGACGCGAGGATTTGGTTCAGCGGAGCATTCTTCGCAAGTTCAGAGGCGGTGTTGCCCTCGAAGACCAGCGGTGCCGGGTAGCGATCCCCCGCACGATCGCGAAGCTCCAGCAGCACCCGCTCGCGTTCGTTGTCGGACATCCACACCACCTGGAACGGATCATTCCCCTCCACGAGTCCGTTCGCGTCGTTGTAAATCGCCTCGCCCGGTCGGCTAAGGAGTCGGGCGGCGTTGTTGTCCTTGCTCAGGATCAGCTGAGCATCCGCCTCGCTCGATTGCAGGGCGACGCGAACGGCCATCTGGTCGATCGTGGTTCGCGGCAGCGAGTACGACCCGCCCAGCGATTGCGAACCGAGCACCACATGGAGCCCAAACGCGCGACCCTGGCGAACGAGGCGATCCAGCAGGAGGGAGGCTTCCTGGGCGAGTTTGTCATCTTCAACGAAGAACTCCTGGAACTCGTCGACGATGAACAGAATGCGGGGGCACGTTTGACCGGGGTGCTGGCTTTTCAGGTGCGATCGATAGCCGGCAAGGTCGTTGACCCCCGCGTCGCGGAATCGTTCGCCTCGCTCTCGCAGCACGCTGTCGAGTCGCTGCAACACACTGAGGCCGAACTCGCGTTCGCTCTCGATCGCCACGACCCTCGCCTGAGGCAGTCGGAATGCCGCGTAGTCCTTGAATTCGACCCCCTTCTTGAAGTCGATCAAGTAAAGCTCGGCTTCCTCGGGGCTGTACATCAGGCCCAGGTTGCTGATGATGGCGTGCAGCAACGTGGACTTACCGGAGCCGGTCTTACCCGCGATGAGGGCGTGCTGAGCCGTGCCCTTGCCCAGTCGGAAGGTCTGGCGTCGCGTCGCTCCGGCCCGGCCGATGGGGATCTCGAAGCCCCGGGTTGCGTCGCTCTTCCACACTTCGTCCTCCGGCGGCCGGATATAGCTGAACGGCACCTCGACGCGGCCCGCCGACAGGCTGGCCTTGCCGATCCGCTGTACGATTCTCGCGAAAGTCGATGGCTCCGGTGGCGTGTCCAGCGTCAGTGGGAACGGCAGGAACGCGGGATCCTTCGGCACGAACGCTCCGTCTTTCCAGGTCAGGGTCAGGCTCGGGGCTTCAAGGTCCGCGAGGTTGAAGTCGCGGGGCATCGCGAGCCGGGTGTCGACGCTCACCAGCGTGCAAACGCCGCAGGTCGGCCCACTGTTGGCGATGCTGATGAGCCGTTTCGCCGCGTCCGGCGTGAAGCCATTGGGGAAGTTCGCGACCACCAACACGCGATACGGCTCGGCCACTTCGCCCGCGGCCCGGTTGTATTCCTCGATCGAGCGATACTGGTTGCGAAGGTACTTCTGAATCACCGCCGCGATGTGGTCCGTGAGGTCCACGAGTCGCTTCTCGATCTGCCCCTGTTCCGTCCAGATTTGACTGGTGACGAGCTTCTCATCGTGATCGGCGAGGTGCATGAAGGAGGCAAAGTTCTCGCCCAGGCCGACGGGATCGATGATCGTGAAGCGAACCTTCCCCGGCGGGAGGCCCGTCAGGAATCGCAGCATCATCGCCTGCAGTGCCGTGATCGCGGCGGCTCGGCCCTCGTCGCGGGTGCGGAGCAGCACCGAGCACTTGCCCGGAAAAGGCAGGAACGCGGGCACTTCCAGCTTCAACGGTTCCGCAGGGCGAAGTGCGGGATCGGTCGCTTCGCCGTCTGGCAGCGCATCGAGATCCACGCGAACCCGCCCGAACGGAACGCCATCGGGCACGGACGCGGAGAAGTGTTCCGAAGCCCAATCGGGGAAGAGTCGATCGCCCTCGTCGCG
>Ga0105044_10002535_pt1 | contig 24980 bp, 24 predicted proteins | sample MAT01_FD_78092 | JGI IMG/M metagenome (GOLD analysis project Ga0105044, IMG submission 78092) | Freshwater microbial communities from Lake Fryxell liftoff mats and glacier meltwater in Antarctica - MAT-01 | ecosystem: Environmental > Aquatic > Freshwater > Ice > Liftoff microbial mat | place... | reverse complement strand
CAAGTACAGAATGCAGAGAGTTTCTGAGAAAGATTAGAAAATATGTTCAGGGTGAACTGGCTGATCACGTGGAAAAAATGCTCCTTGCATACCGACAGGTGAAGTCATGAGCAGTCAGATTCATCGAGATATTCTTGGAATCTTTGACTGCAACCTTTCGGCCTATGAGACTGAAATTGAGACGCTCAAGAAAATCAAAAAGTATGATGAGTATACTTATCTTCACTCGCTGAATGTTGCTCGACTCTCTGTGAATCTTGGAAAGCGAATGGGACTCACGCTGACTATGCTCGAGGATCTGGGATGGGCCGCCCTTCTGCATGACATCGGGAAGCTTCATGTTCCACTTGAAATTCTCAATAAGGCTAAAAAATTCTCTGCAGAGGAATTGGCCATCATGCAGTCGCACCCACTCGAAGCATTGAGCGCCTTTGCGCGAAATCAACCTGTGACAATAGAGAGACTAAGGCGTTTATGCGCCGCCTTTGAACATCATCAACGATATGATTTGAAGGGATATCCCGGAGTGAAACGGAAATTCAATCTTCATCCGTACAGTCGGATTGTTGCGATTGCTGATACATTTGACGCCATGACAACGGATCGCATTTATCAAAGGAGGATGCTTCCGGATGTTGCTTTAAAAATTATGGCGCAGGGTTTTGGAAATATTTTTGATCCCACGGTTCTTCAGGCATTCATTACATCTCTTGGCGCTTATCCTGTGGGAAGCCTTGTCCGCCTGAGTGATGAGCGGCTTGCAATTGTCATGAAGTACGATGGCAATTCGTCATTGGACAGACCTTTTATTTCTTTGGTTCGCGACAAAGAGGCAGGTATCTTAAACTTAATGGGTGAGACTTATAAAAATCTAAGGATCATGAGATCTGAATTCGCAGAAGATCATGAACTCGACGTCCAAGATTTGATGCAAAGGGCTGCGGGGGAAATAAATTGAGAGTCAATTGCCCAGAGTGTGGAAGGGAATTTGATATTCCTGATGCTGAGGGCAATCGCCTACTGCGTTGTATCTGTAAGAATCTCTTTCGCGCCAATGATGCTTCGAAGTCCAGCTCGTCTAAGCCGCTCGAACCTCAAAATGTTGTTTTAGAAACGAAGCGCGGTTTCTATATGGAAGAAGAACAACAAGGAGAGGCGGAGTCTTCAATTTCTGAAGGAGATATGGATAGCTTCTTGAGCACGCTTAAGAAGAATAAAAAGGAAATTTCTCTTTCGGACAATGACTCAAGAGCTGTTCCAAAAGTTGTAAGGCCCGCTGATGGCAATATTGAATTAGGTGATCTGAAAACTGAAAAGAAGCCGAAGAAAGACGAAGAATCTCTACCAGATTTTAGCGAACCGAATCCCAGCTACGTTTCAAGACCGAGCCGAAAGCCAGTCCCACCACCCAGAGACCTTTGGGACAAGATTCAGGATCTAAGTCCGAAAGAGAAAATTCTGGGAGGAAGTGCACTGGGCGTGCTTCTAATTGTATTGATTTCAGTTTTTTCCCTACGCGAAAAGCCTCGAGTAGAGGTGAATGTAGATCCCAGCATATCGAAACTACTAACACCTCGTCAAATTGAGGAGGAGCGAAGGCCTGCCCCGATAGAGCCAGCACCTTTCGTCAAAGCTCCCGCCGAACCGGCTCGATATTTGGATTCGATGCGAAGATCTTCCTATGCTGGGGATTTTGAAAACGTCATACGAATTGGTGCGGTCAATCGCGCCCGGCTTCGCCCGTCAGAGCTTGCACTTTTTTTTGATGCTCAATTGATTCGAGCGGGCAACGATGGCAAGCGGATAACGGAAATCCGAGCTGAAATTGAAAAAGTGGGTGGACGAGATATGGACTCGGTCTTGCGAAGATCTCATTCGCTTTCGCTTCTAAAAGATCCGGCGCTTTCCGATTCACTTCCGAAAATATTGGGAGTCTTCAAAAGTCTAAGTCTGACTCGAGCTGACGATCCACTCGTCTATGCATACCTAGGACTGGCTTATGAAAAATTGGAGAATCTAGAACAGGCGAGCGCGGCTTGGGATCAAGCCATTACGTTGGAACCAAATCTCGCTTGGCTTTTGGAGAGACGTGAACAGATCTTTAGAGCTCGAAAGGAATTTAAGAACGCCTCAGATATGGCGGGGCGTCTGGCTAAAGTTCCGGGCTTTGAAGCTCGCGGCTATGAATTGCTTTATGAACTCGAGAAGATACAAAATAATTCTGCAGAGGCAATTAAGAATTTAAAACTCGCCCTGAAAGCCGAGAATAAATCGAGCTTGCGGATTGCGCTTGCAAACGAACTCGGTGATCGTCCGAAAGACGCCTTGAAAGAACTCGAGTCTGCTCTGTCGACAGAGCAAGATCCAAAGGCTAGAACAGAAATCCAGACCCAAATTGGAAGACACTATTGCAATCTGAAGAATTACAATGCGGGTCTCGCAGCTCTTAAGAAGGCTCTAAAAGAAAAGCCAGACTACGCAGCCGCTCATTTTGAACGTGGATTTTGCGAGAGCAAAGCGGGGAATAATAAAAAGGCAGCCACTGCATTTGCTGCAGCTTTGAAGTACAACCCCCAAGATCATCGAGCCTGGTTTTATTACGGCATCAGCCTTCAAATGGACAACAAGATAAGAGCCGCAGTTTCCGCTCTCACTCGAAGTATTCAAATTCGACCCACGGATGCCGCACACCTGCAACTTGCAGAAATTTTAGCGAGTGAGCGAAAGCGGCAGGAAGCTCTGGTCCATGCAAAGCGCGCAATCAAACTCAATCCGAAAAATGCAAAGGCACAGAAGCTCATCGCGGATTTGCAGCGGTAGCTGGGGAGTGTGAGCTCCGCCGCGTTCAAGCGCACATATGGTGAACATCGAACGGCCGGATTTAATATTAGAGGAAATTCATTCTAGGTGAACGAAGAGCTCTAAACGCCTTGAATTGATCCTCACTGCTCTGAAAAGTTTGCAGACCTAAGAATTCTGAGTGATAAAAACAGGCTAAGTTCAGCACCTTATCGCGTCAAAGCCTTGGCACTCACCTTGCAACTCTAGATATTGTCCTAGGCGAAAGCTTGGGGCAAATACCCCTAACTCTTATTACTCCCTAGGTGCCGTTGCGAGTTTCTCCCTTAACTCGCAACGGCCTCCTTTTTTCCCAATGAATTGCGCGCATCAAAATCAGTTGGCATGCGTCAAAACCGCCTCAATTGTGGGTTTGCGCAATTCGACTTAAAATAAAGAGAGGTTCATTTACTTCGACCAAGTCGTCGAATCGGGAGGGAATTTTGTTAAGTATCGAGCGAGCTTTACTTGCGTTTTTAATCGGCGTCGCGCCCAGTCAACCCTCCCAATTTCCTCAGACTGAATCATACTTTCATTTCATTTTGGGTTCGCTCGCGAGTCTCGACAAGGATCCTAAGACCGCACTGGAACACTTTCGATTCGCTTCACATTTAGATCCCAACTCCTCGAGTCTCTTACTCAGACAGGCCAATGAACTAGTTGAAATGGGTGAAGTTGAAAGCGCTCGACAAGTTCTGCACCAAGCAGCTTCTGACCACAAAGGAAATACTGAATACCATTTACTCGATTCAAGAATCGCTTCACAGGAACTCGATGTAGATCGGGCTGTCAGCGCACTTGATCGAGCTCTAGAGTTATTCAGAAAGGAATCTAATGATTTAAAAATCAGAGAAACAGTTCTTACGAAAGTGGCAATCCTCGCAGACTTCAAACGCTATGATCAGTGTGTAGCTACGCTTCAAAAATATCTTAAATCAGAGCCCACTGATGAGATCGCCTACTACTTTCTGGGGAAGATTCACTCGGTATTTCAGAATCGAGAAGAATCTAAAAAGGCCTATCGACGGGCTCTTTCACTTCGGCCAGGATTCTCCGCGGCATCTCGCGCCTTAGGACTGCAATTGGAGTTGGAAGGAAGGCTAAAGGATGCACTCGCTATTTATGAACGTGCGGCCGAAAGCGGAAGCGCAGACGAAGAGCTCTTTCAGAAACTCATCAACCTCTCGCTTATTCTTGAGGACTACTCGACCGCTCTTAAATACCTGAACAATTATCTTCTTTTGAAGCCTGAGGATACTCAGGCTCAGCTGCGAGTTGGATTGATTCAATTCAAGCTTAAGAATTATGACGATGCGAAGCGTGTCTTTGAAAATCTTCTAAAGACTTCGGATGTTGCTGAGGATCGAATTCGATTCTATCTAGGATCTGTTTACGAGGAGGTAAGTGATTTCGAGAGAGCCATTGATAACTATCTCCTCGTTAAATCAGAATCGGATTATTACGCAGAGGCCAGAATTCAGGCCTCTTATTTGTTTGATAAGAAGATCTTAAAGCCTGAAGTCGCTCTAACGAGTTTGAAGGAGGCCGTTGATGTTAAGCCTGAGAATGCTGACATCGTCATTGCCCTTGCGAATCAATACGACTCGATGAAGAAGTTCAAAGAAGCAGCGTCGCTGCTGAAGTCGGCCAATGAAAGATTCAAAGATCACGAGAAAATCCTCTTCTTGCTCGGAGTACTAGAAGAAAAAATTGACGACCAAGATGCCTCGGTGAAAACAATGAAAATGGTATTGGCCGTGAACCCAAATAATCCCCACGCTCTGAATCACATCGGCTACTCTTACGTTCAGCGAAATATAAATCTCGCAGAAGCAGAAACGCTGCTGAAGAGGGCTGTGCAAATTGCTCCAGACAATGGATTCATTATCGACTCTTTGGGTTGGATGTATTTTAAAATGGGCCAGTATAAAAAAGCGGCTCAGTATTTGGAGAAAGCCAATAAGCTCGCTCCAGGTCAGATCGTCATCTTGGAACACCTAGCAGACTCTTACAAGAAGCTAGGGCGCGAGAAGGAAGCTCTTGCTGTCTACAGACAAATCATGGGATGGTCTGCCCGTGAAAATGAAACGGCTGAGGTTAAGCCGCCCGATGCCGAGACTCAGGCGGTCCAAGAACGAGTTAAAACGAAGATTGCATCCATTGACCCTCAAGCTCCCAATTAACCTCGGTATACTCGTCACTTTTTTTGCCCTAACTTCTTGTGCCACACACAAAATTAACCTGCCCCCGCTCTTTACTTGGCCAAAATCAGAGACTCGCTTTGCTTCCAACAAAGTTTGCTACGCAAAAGCGGATTTAAGCATTCGTCGTCCCGATGAAAATATTTCTGGCGAGATTTCGCTTCGCTATCTGCGAAAGCAGGCCAAATCTGAGTTTAGTGGAATCTTGAGCGGCCCCCTGGGTATCAGAACCGGTCGAGTCGACGTGCAGGGAGCATATGGAATTTGGACATCGGCTGATGCGGTGAAAGTGGATTTGAGCAAAAATCCAGCGATGCAGAATTGGTTTAAAGATTCTTGGTGGGAGGAGATGGATTTCATCTTTGGCATCGTCTCAAGTATGAACTCCGGTAAACAGTCCGCGCTCATCAAAGCCGATGCTGAGCAACTTCCTGTGTACTGGGAACTCAAGTCTAGAAAGATCATCTGCAAGTATGAGAACGAACGCCCCAAGACCTGTCATTTGACCGACAAAGATCTGTCGACCCGCCTTGATTTCACTTCCGTCGACTGCAGAGACACTCTATGATTAATCGATGTCGAAAGCTCGACTAGGTGAGTTGCTAATTCAGGAGGGGAAGATTGACTCTACTCAACTTCAATCGGCCCTTGGATTTCAACGACGCTGGGGGAAAAAATTGGGTGAGTGCTTAGTTCAACTTGGTTTCATTCAAGAAATTGATCTATGCAAGACACTTTCGAAAGCCTTACGAATTCCTCTGATTGATCTTTCCAAAATTGATACCGCAAAAATTACTAAAGACCTTCTTCAATATGTGAATCTCCAGACGGCTCGAAGCCAGCGTTTTGTACCATTGGCCGTTAAAGAAATAAGAGGTAAAAAGCGACTCGTTGTTGCGACCTCTGACCCCACTAATTTTAGAGTCATCGATGACCTTCAGTTTAAATCGGGGCTTCCAGTGCTCCCTATGGTGACTGTTGATTCAGATATTGAGTGGTTTATTAGACGTCACTATATGGGAGAGTCCGATACGCTCCCGCTCAATTATGTTTCTGGAATATCACCCATCAATGACCGCGGCGACGACAAACTCGAGCTTGATCCTGTCTCGAGTATTTTTTTTGATGCAGAGTTTACTGGAATGACGAATATCGGGACCAATCCTGGAAAGTCGGATTCTTCGCAGAAGAAAAAACCTTAGATGCTTTTAAAAGTTGAAAATCTAGTGACGAGCTTTAGTACTCCACGAGGCCCCATTCGCGCTGTAGACAATGTTTCATTTGAAGTGGATGCCGGACAAACCCTGGGGCTGGTGGGTGAAAGTGGTTGTGGAAAAACAGTTACCGCACTTTCTATCATTCGGTTGATTCAAGAACCCCCTGGAAAAATTGAGAGCGGGCGGATCCTCTTAAACGGCGAAGATATTCTTGGATATTCGCCTGCAAAGCTTCGCTCAATTCGGGGTGGCAGAATCTCAATGATTTTTCAGGAGCCGATGACATCTCTAAATCCCGTCTTCACTGTGGGCGATCAGATTATGGAGGCGATCCTTCTTCACCAGCGAGTTTCCTCGCTGGAAGCTCGAAAGCGATGCCTTGAGATTATGGATCTTGTGGGCATACCTGATGTGTCTGAGCGAATTGACTATTATCCACATCAAATGTCGGGAGGGCTTAGACAGCGAGTAATGATCGCGATGGCGCTCTCTTGCCAACCCGAAGTTTTAATTGCCGACGAACCAACCACCGCACTTGATGTTACAATCCAGTCACAGATTCTAGAATTGATTAAGGATCTCCAGAAAAAAATGGGAATGGCTGTTTTAATTATAACGCATGACTTTGGTGTCATCGCCGAAATGGCAGATCAGGTAGCTGTGATGTACGCAGGAAAAATTGTTGAGAAGGCAAATGTAAGAGAGATTTTTGATCGCCCCGCTCATCCATATACCGTGGGCCTACAGCGCTCAATTCCCTCCTTCGTGAATCCAGGAGAGCCTCTTTACACAATCCCCGGCATCGTACCCGATCTTTTGAATCTGCCAAAGGGTTGCCGTTTTTCTGACAGATGTGAATTTAAAGAATCCGATTGTATTGTAACCGATCCTGAACTTCTTGCAGTAGGCGGCTCAAGAACGCACCGAGTTTCTTGCTATCATCCGAGGCTTTCAAAATGACTGACTTAGTTCAAATTAAGAACTTGGTAGTTTCATATCCTATCATGGGGGGATTGCTCGGCCGAAAAGTTGGCGAGATCCGAGCTGTGAATGACGTTTCGTTTTCGATTCGTCGCGGAGAAGTTTTGGGACTTGTGGGCGAAAGTGGGTGCGGCAAGTCTACACTAGGCAAGGCTTTGATTCGCCTCATCGAACCCGCCTCCGGCGAGATTTTGTTTGATGGAATAAATTTGAGCAATCTTGAGTCCAATGAACTCCGAATCATGCGACGAAGATTTCAAATTATATTTCAAGATCCCTACTCGTCCCTCAATCCCCGTATGAGGATTGGGAATATTTTGTCGGAGCCATTTATTATTCATAAACTCTGCCCATCCAATAAAGTAAAAGATTCCGTCATGGAACTTCTTAAGATTGTGGGACTAAGGCCTGAGTCCTTTCAGAAGTATCCTCACGAATTCTCAGGTGGACAGAGGCAGAGAATCGGAATTGCTAGAGCACTTGCGGTTCGTCCAGAATTCATCGTTGCAGACGAGCCCGTCTCGGCACTGGATGTTTCGATCCAGTCTCAAATCTTGAATCTACTTAAGCAGCTTCAGGGTGAGTTCAGTTTGACCTATTTGTTTGTATCCCACGATTTGAATGTGGTTCGATATCTTTGCGATCGAATCGTAGTCATGTATCTGGGAAAAGTGATGGAAGTATTGGATCGCTCTCAGCTTCGAGATCCCAACTTCAAAATGCATCCCTACACCGAGGCGCTACTTTCTTCGGCGCCCAGAAAGCATCCTGATGAAAAAAGGGACAGAATCCAATTGAAAGGCGATATTCCATCGCCTGCGAATCCGCCGTCGGGATGTGTTTTTAATCCGCGCTGCCGTGAGGCCGACCGAGAATGCACTGAAACCATTCCCCCGCTTCGTGAATTCAGAGCAAAAGACCATCAGGTTGCTTGCCTCAAGCGCTCCGAACCAGCAAATTCTTAAGTATGGCATCCTCAAGCAAGTCGATTCTTTTGACTGGTATTAGAGCGTCGGGAAGCATTCATCTGGGAAATTATTTGGGCGCGATGAAAACAGCGGTCGCGAGGCAAACAGAGTTTCAGTCTTACTTTTTTGTGGCCGACTATCACGGTCTCACGACGAGCCCTCCACCTGAAGAGCTTCGAGGGAATGTCCACTCAATTGCTGCCACTTGGCTTGCGATTGGACTTGATCCAAGCGCTACTATTCTTTGGAAGCAATCTGACGTGCCCGAAGTTGTTGAACTCAGCTATGTGCTCTCATGTGTCACAACGATGGGGCTTTTAGAAAGAGCGCATTCATACAAGGATGCAATCGCGAAATCAAAAGTGGTGAAGACTGGACTCTTTGTTTATCCGGTTCTAATGGCTGCTGATATTTTGCTTTATGAATCCGACCTCGTTCCCGTTGGTAAAGATCAAGCTCAGCATTTAGAAATGGCTCGCGATATCGCTACATTTTTTAATGAGACTTACGGTGAAACTTTCAAGCTGCCACAGGCCCTCATTCAAACCGAGACGGGTGCGGTCCCGGGAACCGATGGCAGAAAAATGTCGAAGTCCTATGGAAATGGCATCGAAATTTTTGCAGATGAAGGGACGCTTAAAAAGCAAATCATGGGAATCCAAACCGACTCAAAAAATTTGCAAGATCCCAAGGATGCCGAGAATTGTACGATCTATCAGATCTTTAAACTCGTTGCGCCGGTCGACGCCGCCGCTGAGATGAAATCTAAATTGCAGGGCGGTGGCTATGGATACGGCGATGCAAAAAAAGCTCTTCTTTCCGTCATTTTAGATGGCTACGGCGCAATGCGAAAAGACTACCAAAGGTGGATGAACGACCAGAATGCATTGGATGTTGTTTTAAGCTCTGGGGCAGCGCGCGCAAGAGAGCAAGCTTCCAAAATGCTCAGTCGAGTTCGAAATCGCATCGGTCTATAATAGAAGGATGCGAAAAACCCTCAAGTCCGCCCTTTGTTTATCTATTTTGGCCCTAGCTTTATCCCTCCAGTCCTGTGGGAAGGGAGAAGTTAAAACTCAAGTCAACTTGGCCGCAAATCGCGCGATGGGATACTCGGTGCGATTCGCATCCCCACCACCAACTTCTGACCGAATTAACCTCTACAACGGTGCGATTGAGTTTGGCTTAAGAGATGCCTACGGATCTAAATTAGCCCGAATTGAATTTTCTCAAGGAAGTCGGGTTGATGATCCTGAGAATCTTTATCAAATTGGCCTCAATAAATTGGATGATCTCTTTTCATTTACGATTGAAGACAAAATTGATGCACCAGAGATTACGGTTAGCATCCTAAACGGATCCAACCTCAAGACTGTCACCATCTTGAAGTTCGCTGTACCTCGTGAGGGTGAGATGCCCTTTACGGATCGCTTCATTCAAATATTTAAGCGCGTGAGTCTTGAGAACTATCCAAATCCAAATATTTATCCCAAGAGTGATCCAGCGCATTTTGCCAATTTGCTTTTTGTTTATAGTCAGCAAAAAGAAAAATCACTCGCGGAACCTTTAACATGCGAGAATTCTTCAAAAGTTTTGGATTATTATCCTAAGGCTTTGAAGCTCTACGAACTTACGAAGGAAGCCGGATCAATTAAAGTTGTCGGGCAACAGGCTGAAGCTCACCAACTCAATGTGCGGCTTCAAGAATCCGCAGAAAAAGCTCAGGTACTTCAGGCTTGCATGGACGACGCTAAGAAGGGCTTCGCTCTTGAAGTAGATTTTGGAACCATCGATCCCACAAGTCATCCTACAATTATGCGCGCCGTGAAGAATGCGAACCTTGAGGAAATTCTGAAGCAGTACACATCTAAGCCCGTAAATCTGCAGTTCACTCTCGACGATAAAAGCCAACTCAATTTGCTCGTAAAAATGCGATTTGAACAAACTCGATATCTTGCATGGACGAAAAATAGGATTCCACATCGGCTGCGAAACTATTCCATTCTCTCTCTGGATCCATTTTATGCGCTCCTTCAAAAATTGGTGGTGATGAGGGCATCGCTTCCAGTCGAGGCTTCGCCCGCCCTCAGATCGAGCTTTGGAGCAATGAAGTTAAACCTAGCACTCACCACGATTCTAAACGGACAAGTTCTGATGGGAGCCGAGGGAAAATATGACCCGAAGACAAAATCGATAGCAATGGCCTATCCAAACTCCGTCATTTTGAGCAGTCCAGGTTTTGAAAGTAAACTCATCGCGGGTCGGGATCAGGAAATATTTCAGGAAAAAACTTGGATCGCTCTTGGCAATTGCAAGACCCTTGATGGAACGATGACGGAAGATGGCTTGCTCATCCGCTTTTTTGGATTGCCATGCAACTAAGCCAATCACCAGCACGCTACAACCTCGTTGTTAAGAGCTACCCAAGTGAGGGCTCCATAGGATCGCTTTGCCAACTCATCTATGAATCGCGAGATCCAAAGCTTGTTGCTTCGCTTTCATCTCTGCCTTACACGGTGGGAAGAAGTTTCTCCGTGACCGAAGCTGACTTTCTGTCGGAGGAAATGAAAAAGCTTAGAATTGGATTCTCTTTTCGAAGCGGAACTGCCGACCTTTCAGACATTAACTTTGATCCAAATGAAAAGGTGGTTGAGCCTTCATCCCCCAGCCCGAGTATTCAATTCAGACTCCTATACTTTAAATATTTCGTCTTCGCTCTGATTGCTCTCAGCATTGGAGTATTGACTTGGGGGTTTTTGACTCGATCGGCGAATGAGCCAACTTTAGGTCTTAATCCGGGATCAGGTACCGCCACAGAATTTCGAGCTCGCATTGAGTCTTTCACAAAGACTGTCGAATTTCGCAGAAGTCGGGATCTGATCTGGACAAGGGTGGACGCTCCCGTCGGACTCATGGATCAAGATTCGGTGAGAACGTTTGACGCTTCTCAGGCACTTATTCGATACCGCGAAGGCACGAGTCTCACCATCAAGTCAAATACTCTGGTTGTCATCGCGGCTCAGACAAATGAAAGTGAAAGGCGCATCAACTTAGAAGATGGATCAATTAGTGCCCGACTCATCCCCTCAAAAGAGCCTCAGCGCCTATCCATTCATACAAAACTTGGAACTCTTGAAATGACAAGTCCGTCCGAAGCTGGAAAAGATGCGCGGTTTGAAACTAGCTTGCGTGGTGAAAAACTCGCGGTCTCCGTAACGTCAGGTGAGATGAGGCTAACCCCAATCGATAAAAATAAACCCAGCGTTAAAATTCAAAGTAATCAGAGAATCGAAGCGACCCCAGAAAGTATTTCTGCTCCTGAACCTTTCGTTCAGGGTCTCGACCTTCTGCTTCCCTCGGACGGCGACACAATGCGGATTAACCCCCAAGAAGCTCAGCCAGCGCGATTTGTCTGGGAAGATTTAGGCCCAGGCTTCGAGTACGAATGGATTCTCGCAAGCGATCAAGAGCTTAAGAATGTGCTCCTTAGTCAGAAAGTAATTACACCCTTTTTGTCGGTTCAATACGTGGACCTCGGAACTGTTTACTGGAGAGTTACTGGCAAGCACGATGGAACTGAATTCCAAAGCAAGGTTCATAAACTAAATGTTCAGAACAACAACTAGAATTTTTGTAATCTTTGCCAGCCTTTCACTTTTTGAATTGGGAGTTCTGGCATTATTTTTTGGACGAAGCGTCGTCCGAGAAACCGAAAATTCAATTTATGATTCGCTCTCCCATCGTGTACGAATCGCTGCGCTTGAGGCCTCAAATTCCAACGCCGAAGTCGCCCTAATATTTTTAGATGGTCAAACGAGTCGCGGGAGCGGCAATTTCCCGGCCGGCTTTAGCTCCGCACATCTCGCTCATCAATTGAACGAACTGAGCCTGGGAGATCCCCGTAACGCGCCTTCTCAAACTCTAGTAACACAATGTCAAAGCGAAAGCGGCACTGCGCACCTATGCGGCTTCAGTGCTGTTCCAGCCATGAAGGCGTGGGCATTTGATGCAATTCCAAAATCAAGCGTGGCAGAGGTCATTAAGAAAATTGCAAATGAGTTGGCGGGTCTGGCAATGGCACTGCTTCTCTTGGCGCTGGTTCTTACCTATTTTGTATCTCACTGGGCGCTAAAGCCACTTCAAAAGTTTGTACGAGCATCCAAAGTTGTGGCAACGGGCGACTTTGAAAATGTAGATCTTCCTCTTGATAGGAAAGACGAAGTGGGTGAGCTGGCCTATGCATTTCAAAAAATGATTACTGATCTCAAGGAGCGCGAAAAAAACCTCGCCCTTTCGGGCGTGAAACTTGCACATTCTGCTCGATTGGCCTCGATTGGCCAAATGGGTGCCAGCATCGCACACGAAGTAAAGAACCCACTCACCTCCATGTTTGGATACGCAAAGATCCTCTCGCAAAGATCTTCTGATACTGAAACCAAGGAAGCCGCCGAGATCATTATGAAAGAAGCGGATCGATGCAACCAGATCCTCTCTCAGATGTTGAGATTCTCTAGGAATGATCCACATGAACGGAGGCCCTACGCGATGAAGGACGTCATCGAATCGACAGTGGCTCTTGCCAAGGCAGAGGCAAAAAAATCAAGTATCCAAATTTCAGTAAGTTTGAATTCGGATTCAGTTTTAACAGGCAGTGCACAGCAAGTTCAACAGGTGCTCCTCAATTTAATTATTAATGCCATTCATGCCTCAAGAGACGCATCATCACAAAAGCCGGCCGCCTCCAAAATTGAGATTGAGTTAACTGAGAATCACGGCACCGCGGTCGTCCGCATCATTGATCATGCCCTGGGAATTCCGGCATCAGTTCGAGATAGGATTTTTGATCCCTTTTTCACAACCAAGGACAAGCGAGAAGGAACAGGCCTAGGCCTTTCGGTTGCGCAGGACCTGATCCATGAGCAGGGCGGTTCGCTCAGTTTCAAAACCATTGAGTCTGAAGGGACAATTTTCGAAGTCAAACTGCCCTCCTTGACTGCAGCACCGACTCGTTGAGAAGCTCGATACGTGAAAGTTTTGCTCATTGACGACGAATCAAGCCTTCTCAAACTCATTCAAATGAGTCTGCAAAATCCCACCACAACAATTACCACGGCAGAAACTGCAAAGCGGGGCCTCGAGCTCTTTCTGCAGGAGACCTATGATGTTGCCGTTTGTGATATTGGCTTGCCGGATTTGGATGGTCTTGAAGTCTTGAAAAAAATGAAAGCATCATTGCCTGAAATTCCCGTCGTCATGATAACGGCGCATGGAAGTATTTCTTCCGCTCTTCAAGCGATGCGTACGGGTGCTTATGATTATATTCAAAAGCCCTTCGAGCCCGAGGAGCTCAAAATCGTCCTTGAGAGAGCACTGAACGAAAAGAAAATGTCGACTGACCTGCAGCGCCTGCGTCAGGAAGTTAAATCTCAGTATGATTTTTCGAATATCATTGGAAACTCTCCAGCGATTAAGGCAGTTTTTGAGAGAATTCGAAAAGCGGCAGATACCAAGTCCACGATATTAATCTTGGGCGAAAGTGGTACCGGGAAAGAACTTCTGGCAAAGGCCATTCACTTTAATAGCTCGCGACGAGATGGACCTTTTGTGGTCATCGATTGCGGAGCTATTCCAGAAAATCTTTTGGAGAGCGAACTCTTTGGTCATCTGAAGGGCGCTTTTACGGGAGCAGACCGCACAAAAAAGGGCCTCTTCGAAGAAGCTCACGGAGGAAGCGTTTTCTTGGATGAAATTGGGGAGATGCCCACTGAACTCCAAAGTAAACTTCTTCGTGTATTGCAGGAGTCGACCATTCGCCGAGTAGGAGATGCAAAGCCCATTGAGATTGATGTGCGAATTATTGCAGCGACCAATCGAAATTTGGAACTGGAGGTCAAGGAAGGTAAATTCAGGCAGGACCTCTACTATCGACTCAATGTTATTCCCCTCAATTCGCCGTCGCTTAGAGAGCGGCGTGAGGACATTCCACTCCTGGCCAACTTTTTTCTAAAAAAGTACTCGAAGGAATATAAGCGAGATTTAAAGGCCATCTCTCCGCAGGTGATGGACAGATTCCGAAGCTTTGATTGGCCGGGCAATGTTCGCCAGCTCGAAAATTTAATCGAGCAAATGGTTGTCATGGCAGAGGGTGAAAATCTGACAGTCGAAAACCTGCCACCTCCACTCAATGAAGGAACTCCCGTGGAGCCCGCAACAGTTCCTACAGATTCTTGGGATCTAAAGGCCGCCATTGAAAAGGTCACCTCCTATACAGAGGAATGCATGATTCGAAAGGCGCTTCAGCAAACCAATAAGAATAAAACGAAGGCAGCGGAATTATTAAAAATAAGTCGCAGGGCTTTAATTTACAAAGTTCAGGAATATAAAATTGAACAGATAAGTGAAACAGAAATTCAGGCGGTTGAAAATGATCCTGCTTGATGGAACTAAAACTTCGAAAAGCCGACTTGAAACTTTGAAGACAAAAGTCTCGATGGAGTTCACAAAGACAAGCCGACGACCCGGTTTGGCTGTGGTACGCGTTGGTGATGATCCCGCTTCAAAAGTCTATGTGGGCAAAAAAATTAAAGCCTGTCGAGAAGCGGGATTCCATTCACTTGAGAGATACTTGCTCGAAACGACGACAACGGACGAACTGCTTAAAGTAATTCATGAGTTAAATGCAGACTCTGATATTCATGGCATTCTCGTTCAGCTTCCGCTTCCAAAGCAGATTTCCGAATTGAAGATTCTGGAAGCAGTATTGCCAGAGAAAGACGTTGATGGATTTCACCCAACTAATCTAGGCCGATTGGTCGCTCACGAGCAGGGCTTCGTGGCCTGTACACCCAAAGGTATCATGATACTCCTTGAGGCCTATAAAGTTCCGATCACCGGAAAGCGCGCGGTTGTTGTGGGAAGGTCTCGAATTGTTGGCCGACCCATGAGTCTGCTTCTCGATCATGCGGGCGCAACCGTGACAGTGGTTCATTCAAAGACTCCCGATATTTCAATTCATACGCGAGAGGCCGACATCCTCGTGGTCGCCATTGGTAAACCAAAGTTCATTTCTGGCAATCAAGTGAAGGCGGGGGCCGTGGTATTGGACGTTGGCATCAATCGTCTCAATGATGGAAGTCTCTGCGGAGATATAGATTTTGAGAGTGTTTCGAAAGTCGCGTCTGCTATTACTCCCGTTCCTGGCGGTGTAGGCCCGATGACGATTGCGAGTCTGCTAGAAAACACTTGGGACGCGTTTTGCCGGGTGCATTGACTCACATTTTTGTATGTTACATTAGGGTGTGGATACTTCGCAAATGCGGCTGCGCGATGAGCTCTCTTAAGTCCAGATTGTTTATAGAGTTACATCGTCGAGGCTTCAGCGCTCTGGGAAAATTGGGCTTCGCTCATCATGCCCCGCAGTCCTTGGAATACTTCGAGAGTGGACTTTCTCCAAGCGCCCATCTCGCGCCAGACGGCTTGGAGAGATTTGAAAAAATTAAAAATTCGAGGAAGGACGCGCGCTAGGACCTATTCGACCTAACGCAAAAAGGCACCAAAATCTGCTAAGATCCTTCGATCAATTGTGGGAAAGAGTAATTCCTCACAGTCCTTGATTCCGACCCATCTTACTTTGAATTGACCAGGTAGCTTGTCTGAACTTCGACTCACAAAGACTTCGAAATCCCGATCCGTCACGGCGTACTTATACTTAAGATCATATGCCGGTATTCCAGACTCAGAATCCAGGCTCATGAAAGGGAGTCGATGAAAATCTAAAAACTTTTTGTCTGAACCCCTCTTCAGAATCGCAATCTTGTTTCCACGATTTCTCAAAAAAACAATTTCGCGCAATTTCTTTCGCTTCATTCTTTTTTCTTTAAGCGGGATCTCCAACTGAATGCCTTTTTTATAAGCCACACACAGATTTTGAACGGGACAGTGGCCGCATCTAGGATTTGCTGGAGTGCAGACCATCGCTCCGAGCTCCATCATTCCTTCTGTGAATTCTCGAATGATCGCTCTTTCGCTAGGCACATGAATCCGAGCAATCTCCCACAATCGCTTGAGTACTGGTCCGCGATCCACAGGCTCGCGAATTCCGTAAAGCCTTGAGTAAACTCGAATGAGATTCCCATCGAGCGCAGCTTCGGGCATCTGATGCGCAATGCTGAGAATGGAACCCGCGGAATAAGCGCCGATACCAGGCACTTTCAAAATTTCTTCACGGGTATGAGGGAATTTCCCCCCGAATTCGCTCATGATCATTTGAGCGCCGAACCGCAGATTTTTTGCGCGGCGATAATATCCCAGCCCCTGCCAAAGTTTAAGCACCTCGTCTTCAGTCGCTGCGGCCAGAGACTCTAGCGTGGGAAACTGAGATATGAAGCGTTGGTAATAATCGATGACCGTCGCAACAGTGGTCTGCTGAAGCATCACCTCTGAAATCCAGATTCTGTAAGGATCAGATGTCTCACGCCACGGCAGATCGCGAGCGGCCAATTTAAACCAAGCCGCAATTCGCTGAGCGAAATCTTTAGAAAGCGGCCTCTTAGAAAGCGCTAAGTCCGGTGATTTTTTCGCCGATGATGAGCTTGTGGACATCGAATGTTCCCTCGTAGGTATTCACGGATTCCAGATTACACATATGCCGCATACACTGATATTCGTCGCTCACCCCGTTTGCTCCCAAAATATCTCGAGCGACTCGGGCGATATCGAGCGCTAAGCCTACATTGTTCATTTTTCCCATCGAGATCTGGTGGGGGCGAATCTTTTTTGCAGCTTTCAATTGCGCTAATCGATGGGCCAAAAGCTGCCCCTTGGTAATTTCAGTGACCATCCAAACGAGTTTCGATTGTACCAATTGCTTGGCGGCCAGAGGAGCCCCAAACATTTCTCGCTCCTTGGCATAATTAAGTGCTTCATCATAGCACGCCATTGCCGCCCCGAGTGCGCCCCAAACAATTCCAAACCGCGCGGAGCTTAAACACATAAGCGCGGCCTTCAAGCCTCGAGCTTCGGGCAGAATGCAATCTTCCGAAATCTCGCAGTTATCCATGATCAATTCCGATGTGACCGAACAGCGCAAAGAGAGCTTGCCGGGTATATCGCGCGCAGTGAAGCCCTTCGACTTCGTTGGAACCAAAAATCCCTGAATCTCTCCATTATACTTAGCCCAAACAATCGCGATATCTGCCGCACTTCCATTCGTGATCCAGCGCTTGGTTCCATTCAGAATAAATTTATCGGCTTTCTTAACTGCGGTAGTAAGCATTCCACTCGGATCGCTTCCAAAGTCGGGCTCGGTCAAACCAAAGCAGCCAATGACTTTTCCCATTGCCATTTCTGGCAAATACTTTTTCTTATGACTCTCAGTGCCGAATGTATGAATGGGATACATACAAAGAGAAGTTTGAACTGAGGCAAACGAGCGAAGGCCCGAATCACCGCGCTCGAGTTCCATCATAATGAGGCCATAATCCAGATCGCTCATGCCGGCACAGCCGTAGCCCTCAAGGTTGCAACCCAAAACGCCCATCTCAGCTACTTCCGTAATCATTTCTTTGGGAAATGTTCCCGCTTGATAATGCTTCGCGACGATCGGCATAAAGCGATCGGTTACGAATTTTCGCATGGATTGACGAACCTGCTTCTCAGAGTCAGTAAGAAGTTCATCCAAATTTAAAAAATCTACAGCTTCATAAGGCTTCATAAGCTATCTCAACTTTCTTCGTCATCATCCGATGGTATTTCGGTAATTCTCACTTTTTCAATTTCACCGTCCCTCACAGAGAGAATGGAAAAAACATACTTATTCCAAATGATGATCATCTTGGGCGTGAGCTGCTGATGCCCAGAATAATGCTGCAAAAAGCCATTTACGGTGGAATAGGACTCACCCGGCTCAACTTCAACTCCATATTTAGACTGCAGATCAACAAGAGTTTCGCTGCCTTCAACCTCAACCCCCGCAGAATAGAGATCGACTACCGGCTTCGTAGAAGCTTCATCATGTTCATCTTCAATCTCACCAAAAACTTCTTCGAGGATATCCTCGAGCGTAATGAGGCCCACCACATTTCCCCATTCATCTTTGACGATCGCCAAATGAATGCGATTTGATTTCATATCGTGAAGAACACGCGAAATCATCATTGATTCAGAAACAAAGAATGCTCGTCGCAAACAAGTTCGAAGAGAAAAATGAGCGAGGGTTTTAGTCGGATCATCCAGAGCGCCTGACTGGCGAATAATTCCAAATAAATCTCGGGCATGAAGGAAGCCAATGATTCGATCTAGGCTTGTATTATAAACAGGATATCGTGAGTGATTCTCTTGCCTCACCAAGTCTAAGACCTGGCTCAATGTAGAATTGATGGCGAGGGCACAAATTTTATCCCGCGGAATCATAATGTCTTTCACGCGACGTTTCGAAAATTGAAAGACGGACGAAAGAATAGTGGTTTTGTCTCGCTCTACACTTCCCTCACGACTTGCGAGCAGGATCATGGACTCTATATCTCCCGATTTAATCGATCTCGCGTTGGGAAGTGCAATCCCAATCACTTTGAAAATGGCCAAAAGCGAATTCGTGATCAAATAAGTAATCGGATAAAAAATATAGTCAAAGATGAGAAGCGTTCGGCAGAGGATTGGCGCCACTTCCTCTGCAAAAGCTCGCCCGATCATCTTTGGTATGATCTCGCCAAACAAAAGCACGACGACTGTTAAGGCAGTTGTAACAATCAGAATGTGAACATTCGGGTAGTTCTTAATCATGAAGCTGGCGGTCAAGGTTGCCGTCGCTGTATCTGCTAGAGTATCTGCAACTAAAATCGTGGCGAGGATTCGATTGGGATGATCCTTCCACGAACGAACAGAGCGCTTGAAAAAACCTTCGTGGGCTGAGAGCCTTTCTACTTGAACGCGTGAAAGCGAAGTAAGCGCGGTCTCGACGCTTGCAAAGTAACAGGAGAATATAAAGGATCCGACAATGCCCCAAATATAGAGAACGTCCAAATGATCGAGGGGAATATTTAAGAGGCTTTCTAACACTGCTTTGTTTTCGCTTTGAAGACAGAGTATAAGAGTCACAAAAGCCAATAGTCAATGAAGGGAAAGTTTTGAAATCTTTGAATTTAAGCGAGCTTAGCTATACGATTTTTGACTTCGAAACGACTGGCCTGTATCCCGAAGAAGGGGACGAAATCATCGAGCTGGGGGCTGTTATCGTCGAAAGAGGCGAAATTCTCGAGAAGACCTACCAAACCTTGGTCAATCCGGGCAGATCGATTCCTGCCATCTCTACGAAGATCTCTGGAATCCGCGATGAAGATGTCGCGAAATCCCCGCCGATCGCAGATGTCTTAGATAACTTCCTTGATTTTATGGGACCGAGAATTTGGGTCGCTCAAAATGCCAAATTCGATATGGGGTTTTTGATAAAATCGATGAGCCGACTCAATAAGTCACTGCGACAAAATATTGTTGTCGATACGATAGGGATTTCTAAGATTCTTTTCCCCTATGAAAACTCCCACAACCTCGATGTCTTAATGAACCGGATGGGAATTCTTAGATCGGGCGAGCGACACCGTTCGCTTGATGATTGTCGTTATACCGCACAAATTTTAATTGAGTTCATAAAGCTCCTTGAAAAGCAGGGAATCAATTCACTTCCTCAAATTGAAACGGCATTCATCAAAGTGGATAGCCTTGTCAAAACGGATAAACCTAAGACGCGGTCTCTCTTCGGATAGAAGTCTCCAGATGTTACCTACCGTGTCTTATCCCATGTTACGTCCGCGACGCCCGCTCGGTGATTCGCCACTCGAGCCAAAACAAAAAGCAAATCTGAAAGTCGATTGATATAAACGATCGTCAGGAAATTAATTTTTTCCAGTTGCGAATGAGCAACCGCAAGTCGCTCTGCTCTCCTTGCCACAGTTCGAGCGATATGAAATCTCGAAGCGAGCTCAGATCCCCCTGCCAAAATAAACTGCGTGAGCGGCTTGAGCTCTTTTTCGTAGCTGTCGATCCATCCTTCTAATTTTTCCGCCCTTCCTTCGCCGACTCGCTCAATCTTTGCGGCGGCTTTGGCATCGATGGGCGTAGCCAAATCGGCACAAACCGCATGAAGATCATGTTGAATTTGATCGAGGTGCGTCGCAATTTCTTTGTCTTTGCAAACCGCCTGACAATGTCCGATCCACGAATTGAGTTCGTCGACAGTTCCGTAGGCTTCAATATACGAAGAGTTCTTGAGCACTCGGCCACCTGAAAAAAGTCCTGTCGTCCCGTCGTCACCCGTCTTTGTATAAATTTTCACGAAGCTTCTCCTCTTGTTCGAATTCTTGGACTCAATTTTCTGTTCAGCAAAACATCCAGGCTTGTTCTCCAAACAAGAGCCCTCACCTGCGCCCTAGAAATCTTGGTTTTTGACTGAGGGTCTAAAATTTCTGATTCCAATTTACTCAAAGTCTCAAGGCCAATTTGAACGGGCATCATCGATGCCCATCGCAATCGCCAATTCTTGTAAGGAATGGCATCACAGAAATTCGCGCCGTAGCGTAAGAGCGTTCTTGTTTCTGCTAAACAATCCAAAACGAAATCCCTCCAAGTGATGGAAGTCCAAAAGTTGGTCTCTTCAATTTCAAATTTCTTGAGCAGATCTTGAGGCAAATAAACGCGCCCTCTTTGAAAATCCTCCATGCAGTCGCGCAAAATATTAATTCGCTGGAGGCCTTTTCCATATTCAATGGCCAAATTCTCTAAATTCTGAGGTAGGTCAAAGACCTTCACCCAATACGCACCAACACAGCCCGCGATCGAAACGCAGTACCAGTCAAAGGTAGCCAAATCTCGACATCCGTAAACTGGCTGAGCCGTTGTCGCCGCACTAAAAGTTTTGAGGTCCCATTTCATCGCTGAAATCAGCGTCTTTAAAACTGCCAGACTCAGATCTTGGGATCTCTCGGAAAGGGCTTTCAGAGCCTCAATAAGCGGGCCTCCTATCAATAAGAGCTGAACCTCAGACTCTGAAAATGTGCCCAATGTCCCCTTGAGCTTCCAGAGGCTTGGATTCTTCTGAAGAATGGCATTTTCCCAAGCAGTCAAATGCGCTAAGCGATCATCCAATGTCCATTGACCAGAATCAGTTAGGGTATCGGCAAAGCGTGCCAGCAAATATGTCAAACCAACCTCCCCACGACGGGATTTTGGCAAAGCGAGGAGCGTGATCGAGAATGAACGCGATACCGAGCGAATTAATTTCGGGTCCAAGATTTGATCCATTCTCTCCTCAGTTTTTCCCAGATCGAGAGGCTCAGGGGAAGTCCCATTTTCAAGCCGCGTTTTTTGTGATCCCCTCGAGCGCTCGGCGCCAGGCTCTCCATGATTTTTATGCCTTTTGTCGTTTAGCAGACGATATCTCTGATTCCGAAGAACTCTGCCTTAGCCCAGCGGCAAGGCATGAGGCCTTGAATCGACTCGAAGCTTGGCTGGAGCAATTGCCCGAGACTCAAAATTCTTATTGGAATCGCTTTCGAGCTGAAATTCTTCATTATCAACTCCCTATTTTGGCGCTCAAAGGAATTATCGCCGGCGTTCGCTATGATCTAAAAGAGAAACCTCTGAAATTCGAAACCTGGGATGATTTAAATTCGTATGTAAAGGGCGTTGCCTGCTGTGTTGGCGAAGTTGTTCTCGCCGTCCTTGGAGTGATAGGACCTAAATCCGTTGAATACGCTCTCCAAATGGGGCGCTCTCTTCAGTATTTGAACATCTTGAGAGATATTGAAGAAGATTTTAAGCAGCGAAAGATTTTTATCCCGCTAGAATTTCTTCGGCAAATTGGAGCCAGCCAAGGCGTACTTGAAGGTCGCGAACGAATGTCGAACGAGACCAAGAGCAATGCTCGCGTTGAGATCTTCGAAAGAGCCTACGGTTTCCGGCGTAAAGCGATCAAATTTTCATGGCGTTGCCTTCCTGCCGAACTGATGTCTGGAATCTACTGGCAGGCGGCAACTCAATATTGGAGGTTTGGAAAGCCCCGACGACTTTCAAAGACGGAAAAATTTCGAGCCATCACGAAAACGATTTGGAAATTTTTCTTTCGACCAAGTTCGCTTTCAAATTCGCTATCTCTTTTGAATCACTAATGATTCTTCGCCACCTGCTATTTAAGGCACCTAGTCCCATCACTGGATCATGCCTTTCAGCCAAAGTTAGAGCTGAACTTGTCTTTGCTCCAGGTGAGAGTTGTTATTTTTCAAACCGAAGCAGAAATTGAGCGGGAGCTTCTATCAAAAGAGAATCGATCTTTTGAAGTGGGAGCAAGTGCCTTCTGTCGCCTGTAACAAGGACATCGGCTCCGCCCATAAGAGCTGTCTCGACAACTAAGTCGTCAGGTTTATAGCCCGTAAATTTGAGTTTTCCAGTTAGAATAAATGTCGTTGAAACTTCGTCGAGATCAGCAAAGAATTGTTCCACGATTTGTGTTTTGAGTCTCAATTTGCCAATCAGATTTCTGTGAACTTCTTCAACAATCGATGGACCTATAACAAGCAAAAATTCTCGCTTCAACGCGAGCCGAACGATTGTTAGCGGATTGCCTTTAAGCCTTTTTTACGAACAGCTTTTTTGCCTTCACGGGCTAAAATACTTAAATGACGGTGGGCCTGATATTGCCGAAAGGCTTCCCTCAGCAAGTCGCTTACTGTTCGATGTTCTTCTTTGGCAACTTTTTCCATTTCCTTCCCCATAGGCCCGGGAAGGGAAATCGTAATGGTTTTAAATGATCTCATAGTCAGCTCACCAAATAGTTAAGATTTATTCTTATTTAATCTTATCCTAATTTTCAATCGGCGGATACGCTCGATGCGTGTACTAGATGCGGGGAATGTAAAGGAAACGAAAAATGGAGTAAGCTTTTGATGTTGTTGATAGATTGTTAAATTTCTTTCGACCGAGTTCGCTTTCAAATCCCATCCTGGAGACGTTCTAATCTTTCTACGATTCCGGCAGCGTCGAGTTTGAAGTGAGCAAAGACTTCTTCTGGTCCGCCCGACTCCCCAAAAGTTTCGAGTCCAATTCGATGGAGACTGGCTTTGCCGGGGGCCAAGCTCATCACTTCCGCAACAGCCGATCCCAAGCCACCGATTGAATAATGATCTTCGGCCGTGACAATGAGGTCGTAATTTTCGGCCAAATGCAAAATAAGTTTTTCGTCTACAGGCTTCAGGCTACAGGCATTGATTACCGTAAATTTATTGCCCATCTTTTTGTTTGCTTCCATCAATGAGGATGTAAGAGCGCCCGTTCCAATCAGTGCGATATCCGATCCTTCATGAAGGGTTGCCCACTTTCCAGGAACGAATTTGTAGGTCGCAGCATTAAAGAGATCGGGCAACTTCTGTCGAGTGAGCCGAATATAGCAGGGCCCGAATTCGGCGGCTGCATATTGAATGACCGCGCGAGTTTCAACATCATCAGCAGGCTGATAGATAGAAAAATTGGGAAGGGATCTGAGAAGCGCTACGTCTTCAAGACCCATTTGCGAATGACCATCCTCGCCGATTGCTACTCCCGAATGAGTGCCAACTAATTTTACATTCGCGCGATTATAAGAAACAGACATTCGAATCTGGTCATATCGGCCGGTAATGAATGCGCCGAAGCTCGCAGCAAATGGGATCTTGCCCGAAAGTGCAAGACCCGCGGCTGTCCCAATCATATTCGCTTCAGCAATTCCCATTTCAAAAAATCTTTCTGGAAACTTTTTTGCAAATTTATCCGTCTTAGTAGACTTACTCAGATCCGCATCGAGTACCACGATGCTCGGATCTCGTTCGCCAAGTGCTGCAAGCTCTTCTCCAAATGAATCTCTTGTTGCTTTCATGATTCCAATTCCTTTAATGCCTTAGCCAACTCTGCATCGCTTGGAGCAACACCATGCCAATCAATGACTCCCTCCATAAAACTCACTCCTTTGCCTTTAATCGTATGCGCAATAATGAGAGTCGGCTGACCTGCTAATTTTTGCGGCAAAACTTTTTTGAGTTCCTTTCGATCGTGGCCATCCACTTCCAAAACATTCCAATTGAAAGCCCTCCATTTATCTGCGAGCGGCTCTAAACTCATGACTTCGTCTGACCTTCCGTCAATCTGGCCGTGATTATAATCAACGATGACAGTTAAATTATCTAACTTGAATTTTGGCGCACTCATCGCCGCTTCCCAAATTTGTCCTTCTTGAATTTCACCGTCACCCACAATGCAAAAAACTCGATAGTCTTTTTTATCCAATTTGCCGGCCAACGCCATGCCCTGGGCAATTGAAAGTCCTTGCCCCAAAGATCCCGTTGCCGCCTCAACACATGCCATTCGAAATCGATCGGGATGTCCCTGCAGCGGCGAACCCAGATGCCTGAGCGTCATCAGCCATTCTTTTGGAAAAAATCCGCATTCAGCTTGAACTGCGTAGAGTGCTGGAACTCCGTGCCCCTTCGACAAAATACAACGATCGCGATCAGCCCATTCTGGATCGTCAGCGCGAAAACGTAAAAGGTCTGCAAAGATTGTCATGAGAATGTCAAGACACGAAAAACTTCCACCCGGATGTCCGCTTTTTGCTGAGTGAATCATTCGCAGAATTGTGGAGCGAAGCCTATTTGCAGTCGCCTGATCGTTGATCAGCTTTTGACTTCCCTCCAGGATTGATTGAGTTTGTATATTCATTCGTGATATTCCTTATCTAATGGCCAAAATCTTTAATATCT
>Ga0105044_10002532_pt1 | contig 24997 bp, 26 predicted proteins | sample MAT01_FD_78092 | JGI IMG/M metagenome (GOLD analysis project Ga0105044, IMG submission 78092) | Freshwater microbial communities from Lake Fryxell liftoff mats and glacier meltwater in Antarctica - MAT-01 | ecosystem: Environmental > Aquatic > Freshwater > Ice > Liftoff microbial mat | place... | reverse complement strand
TGCCAGCGCTAGAGGCAACGAAACGATCGCAGCAGTTAAACCACCGAATAAATCGCCTTGTAAGTTTCTAAAGTTGATCGTATTAGTCAATGACATACTGGGGCTTTGGTTACAAAAAATGCAAAATAAATTTGGGTTACTCAAAATTGCCAGCTACTTTGAGTAAGTTTGAAGTTTTATTGCCATGAAAAATCAGACAAAGAAAACTCTAATTCTTTGCAAAGCAGCTGGCTATAGTGCCTTTTTAAATGGCGAGTCGCTAAATACGAATCTCCAATAAGGAAGCCTTAGACCAAAGACAGTTCAAAAATTTGAGTGGAAAAACTTACAAAATTCGCAAGTTTTGTTTATTGTCAATTTTAATTGGGATCAATAATAGCTTACAGCCTTATATGTCAATCTTGCTTATTCACAAGCAGAAATTCTGTCAGCAGGGTTTTCAAACTTTTGAGGTTAGGCAAATTTCTGGCGTTATTGGGATGTTCGCTGGAGAACCCTTCATCCATCACCTATCGTAGCGGTAAATAGGGATTGCTGAGGGCTTGAATCAGATGTTGGAGAGGAACCCATTCACTGAGGAATAAGGGGGGAACAGCAGCAATTTTGAGCAGTTCAACTGCTAATTTGTCATTTTGCCCCAGATAGCGCGATTTTAACACTTCCTCAACGGCATTCTGCCCATCTTCACTGATTTCTCCTGCCCAGTTGGTGTGCAATTGTGCGGCTTCGGCAACGGGCGCGTGGGGGCTATTGACTAAGACTTCTAGTAAGGGGCATGGCGTTTGGGTATAACTCGCTACTGCTAGTTGTAAGGCGACGGGTTGAGTGTTAAGTTGTGCAGGGTGAGCTAGAAACGGTTCTAAATCTGAAATAGTGAGCGATCGCAATAATTCCATTATCCCACCCCAAATCCTCATTGAAGGTCAACAGGATCTTATCCTGTTTGTTATTCCTTTAGGGTGTCCGCTTCCCCCTGGATAATCTATTTTCAAAAATTATTTATTACATTTACCTATTACAAATTACAAAACTTCACGTCCCAAATAAGATTGCAGCGCTTCTGGTATCCTCACCGTTCCATCAGATTGTTGATAATTCTCCAAAATTACTGCCATCGTTCTTCCCACCGCCAAACCCGAACCGTTGAGAGTATGTACGAACTGGGTGCCTTTCTTCCCTGCCCCTTTGAAGCGAATATCAGCCCGTCGCGCCTGGAAATCTATCATATTAGAACAGCTGGAAATCTCCCGGTATTTGCCAGAAGAAGGCAACCAAACCTCTAAATCATAAGTTTTGGTAGAGGAAAATCCCAAATCCCCAGTACTTAAATTTACGACTCGGTAAGGCAGCTGCAACGCCTGCAAAATTGCTTCTGCATTTCCCACCAATTTCTCCAGCTCATCAAAAGACGTACTGGGTTCAACAAATTTCACCATTTCCACCTTGTTAAATTGATGCAAGCGAATTAATCCCCGCATATCGCGCCCATAACTCCCAGCTTCGCGGCGAAAACAGGGAGTAAAAGCACAGTGGTAAATAGGCAAGTCTTCAGCAGCAAGAATTTCACCCCGGTAGAGATTTGTAACTGGAACCTCTGCCGTCGGAATCAGCCACAAGTCATCATTAGCGCATTTAAAACTTTCTTCAGCAAACTTGGGTAACTGACCGGTCGCCGTCAAAGACTCGGTATTAACTAACAACGGCGGACTAACTTCCACATAACCAGCTTGAGTATGGAGAGTCAGCATAAATTGAATTAATGCCCTCTCCAATGCCGCGCCAGCACCTATCAAAGTCACAAACCGACTTTGGGCAACTTTTACAGCCCGCTCAACATTGAGAATACCTAGCTTTTCGCCGATTTCCCAGTGAGGGAGAATATTCGGGTTTTGGGGAATGTACTCATCACCCCAACGGCGCACTTCTACGTTATCTTCCTCATTCTTCCCAAGGGGTGTAGAGTCGCTTGGTAAGTTGGGAAGTGCCAACAAAAGTTGGGCAATTTCAGCTTTGAGGTTTTTTTCCTGGGGTTCCAGTTCACTCAACGTAGCTTTGACAGAGTTACCTTCATCCCGCAAAGCTTGAATTTCTGGATCTTGAGGATTAATCCCAGATTTGACCTTCTGCCCGACAATTTTACCGATTTCGTTGCTACGAGCTTGGAGTTGACTGCGCGCCCCTTCTAATTCTCGTTGTTGCCGATCTAACTGTAATATCGGTTCAATGATATATTTATCACTACGACTATTCAATCGTTGTTGAACTAATTGCGGATTTTCCCGTATTTGCTTGATATCCAGCACAAATTTTTCTCAGTTTTTAGCCTATTATCTTCCTGCCAAAATCTCAGCATATACTGATTTTGGTTTGCTATAACTGGAAAAACAAAGTTTTTTAGAAAAATTAGTTTTAACCTACGATTAAAATTTTACCCTAGCATCATTGCTAGGGCTAGGAAAGCAGATAATGCGTTAACCATTATGAACTGGTATTTTGAGTCACTGCCGTTTCAGTAACCTGAGCCAGACTCTGACCATTACCATTACTGTTATCAGAAGCTGCAAACGTCCTTTGAGTGATATTCGGTGGTTCCTTATCGTCTCTATTTTGTCCAGGTGAAGGTAGCCAGTATGCAAGTACACTTGATAAACCACCCCAGTAAAGTGCAACATTCTTGTCGTCTGCTGGCGAGCCAAGCTTGAAAATGCACAACCCCATGACGATGCCACTAAACAAAACCTGTACGCCAAATCTCCACGCTTCTTGATTAAATTTCCGTGCTGGTTGATTTTTCATGGTGTAAGACTTCCAAAAAAGGTGTTTATCATCCCTGTGCCATTTTTTAGTAGGATGTTTTTTTCAAATAATCTATAGTTGTCTTCACACCTTGGGTTGTCTGTTACGGAAAAGTAGGATACGATTATGGAATTAATTTGCTAAATATAAAAAAATAAGGGGAAATTATTTACTCTCCCCGACTGTGGACTTAGTATTAAGGTCTGTTAATGCGATTGAGCAACCAAAGCGACGCAATCAGCCCAGCAAAGTGCGCTGAGATAGTGTTGGTATTTGCCTGAACCACAAGCATATCTAGACCGCTAATAATCCGCGTGGGGTCAAACAATTGGGTAGTTATCGCTTGGGGAGATATGGATCTTGCTACCAATGTCCCAACGATCGCTTGCGCCCCCAAAAGAGTCACCAGCGTTCCTCCTAAATTCACCCACAATCCTAAGCGTAATACTTGCACCGACTCGCTTTTTCGAGGGCGGTTGCTGGGATTGGAGGATTCCAATTGCTTGCCAATTCTAGTGTAACGGTAAGCTAAATAAATGCCCCCACCCAAAACAACTAGTCCAGAAATTGCTAAAAATACGCCAAAGCCAGTCCCAGGATTATTACTAGGACTGCCAGTTCTCTGATTAAATATGGCGAATAGCAGCACAATTATGCTAGAAACAACGCCTAGTACTAGCTGAATCCAGAAGCTAATCCAACCTGTAAGGCGAAAAGTTTGGGCAATTGCCCTAAGAGAAGAGGAAGATGATGGGGCATCGGGAGTTTGTGACATACTGATCACCAATGTGCTGGGCGCTTTCAAAGGACACAAAAACACAGGGACAGGAAAAGTCTTGTTGAGAGGTATCGAACTTTGCCTCTCTCCCTTTCCTAATCTTTGCGTCTTCTTTGATAAATTTACTATCACACTTGCCAAATAAGACAAGAGAATTTCAACTTGATGAAATCAGTATTGGTTACTGCTTAAGTATATCCACAGAGGTAGCAGGTTTAACCTAAACATCTTCTTAGCCTAAATTTTTAGAATCTGCATTGGGAAAATCACTGTAAAACAAAGTGTTTATTAAGTTTTGCAGACAAAAGAGTATTTTACCTGTAAAATTTCTTCGATGGCATTTTATTGCTTAAGCAGTTCTAACCAACTCGGCATCACTTAAACACTAAAACAGTGACTTCCTCACTGTTTCTTCGCTCCTCACCACATTGTATCGGATCTAACTTGGTAGGGGTACACCACCTTGTACCCCTAAAAATCGCAAACTCGTCCCACAACTTCAGAGGCGTGGGTGATCATTTGGTGTTTACGCTTTGGAAATCTCGCCTAAGTAGCTTTATGTATTACTCACTTAAGAGTACCACTATACACTGACTACAAGGATTGTAGACCATACCCTAAGGCATTTTTTTAGCCATTCACTAACCATGAAACTTGAGGATATATATCAATTCTTTGAGAATCCTCCGCCAACTTACCTTTGTCAAGAACTGGCAGTTTGTTACGTACTGTCTGTTTTGTCACAAGGTGAATCCTATGGAACCGAGTTGATCCAGCAATTAGAAACTGAATATCCTACCTATAGGCTTTCGGATACCGTACTTTACAGTGCAATTAAATTTCTGGAAGACCAAAGAGCAATCAGTGGATATTGGAAGAAACTCGAAGGACGGGGACGCCCGAGGCGGATGTACCAAGTTTCTCCAGAATGGCAAGTTCAAGCGCAGGATTTAGCTTTTCTTTGGCAAAAATACATCAATAGGAGGACAAAGTGATCCCATTTTAGATTTTAGACTTTCCTGCGGAACGCTACGCATAGCTTGCTTCCCCGGAGGGGTACGGCGTGAGCGCTCAGTCGAACGATTTTGGATTGTGGAAGAGTTCCTGGTACTCGCTTTTTGGCGCTCCATTTGCCGTAATCATTGTTCAAATTGGTATAACGAATAATTGATAATGAATAAGTCTCCTCCAGTCAAATAATAACAATTAGTTATGGATACTGCTATTCTGCCATCGACATTTCTGCTGACCTTATTGTTATCAGTTGGGCTGTTTTTCTTTATTCGTGCCTCGACTAAAGACCGCATACAAACAGCGCAATTGGTATCTGAGCAGGATGAAGCTGCTTTTATGTCTCAATTAAAAGAGTATTTTCGATCGCGGTCTTACCGAGTAGCAGCGGTAGACCAAGAACAAAACCAGGTGACTTTTGAAGGTTTTGTCAGACCTAGCTGGTTCTTAGCTATATTTCTAACTCTGCTGGCAGCTATTGGTATTGTTTGTCTATCACTAGTCATGTCTCTGCTTTTTCCTAGCCTCAGTACTCTTGTTCTTGCTATGGTACTGCTGTCGCCTTTAACTGGTCTATTTTATTGGAAAAAATCTGGAAGACTTGAGAAGGTGTCTCTCAAAGTAGAAACAACTCAGAGCGAACCAACTTCTTTAAGTAAAATTACTGTAGTTGCCCATCGAGATGAACTCGCTGAGTTACAGAGGATTCTACAGTTAAAGGATAGTGAATAATTGTTAATCTTTGTAACCATCTCTTGATTATAATATCCAGACTTCTCACCTAACCTACTCTTTAGGCAATAGAAAGTACGAAGGAGGAAATCAAGGCTGCTACTTTGTCAATTTTCCCCACAACTTATATCGTGGGGAAAAATTTAAATTGATTAACTTAAATTTGTTGACAGAGCTTGCTTAAAAATCTACGGCATAAGAGCGCAACTTCACTAGCGCTTTTCGAGGCGCTTGGCTCTATACCTACTCCCTTCTGCATCATGAAATTAACATCAACCTATGTAACCTAGAGTGGTTTGAAACAAGTTGACTTTCCAATTACCTGGACTAGCCTTAAAAAGCAAATCAGCTCCAAACTAAAAAAAAATTTAATTTTACATAAACTTAGCAGTTTTGCTAGTTAATGATAGTCAGGAGCCACATTCAATGTGTAAGATAACCATTTCTAGTTTATAGACTAGCTAAAGCAAGAGGTTCTGGAACTGGCGAAGGTTCTAATACCCTCAAGCTAGGAAACAAGAAATGGTTTTCTTCTACGTATTGAGCACCAAACAGTCCCTTTTCTGCCCAGAAATAACGGTCTGTAGTGTGTTCATTTCGTTTTACCAGTAGTAACGCCGGTGGCAAAATACCTTCAGCTTGAATGAATTTTCTCGCTGCTGTCACAGGTTTTTCTTCCCCACTTTCGATACTATACTGAGGCACGTGTTCTAAAATCCGTCGTCCTTCCTGGCGACGACGACTTTTCCTTTTGCGTCTCCTTGCCAATCTATTGTCCTCCCTTTCAAGCTATAGATTGTAGTAATAGCTACAAAATTTGTCGTCATTATATAAGTTCTAATTCAAAATATCAATAGTTTTTAATGTTTTAGTTCAAGAAAATTAATATCTTTGAAGATAGGTAAAACAAAATCGGCTCAGGATATAATTTCCTGGTACAAACCATCACTAAGAAAATTTCAGTTAAGCTTTATAAAATAAGTGAGGTAAAAACTTAAGTATCCTCTCTTAATTCATGCCTCAAAATCTGTAATCTTGAGCAAGAGCTAAAAAATGTTAATGTCTGCCAGTTCCGATTTTATTGCTCTGTGCCGGGAGCAGATCGCGCTGCTAACCCAAGGGCTGGGAGCATCTTTAAGTGTTGTGTATTTAACACAAGAATTGCTAGAGACTCCCTCAGGTGAGGCAAAACTGATTCCTGTGGTGATTTCGCCGGAAACAGCATTATTGCCGCAAGGAGAGGAAACTGTTGAGGCGATGCCTACGGCGGGCTGCGCCTACGCACGCAAGCAAATTCAAGTTGCAAGTGTGTTGGTATTACCCAACCATCAGAGAAGGTTATTGATAGCAGGGTCAGAATCTCCAAATTCGTCACCGGAGTCTGAGATCCCAGATGCGTCTCAACCCCATCAAAAAGAGGAATACTTACTCAATGGCAGCCAAATTGTTTTACCTTTGCTCTATGAGGGTGTGATGATGGGGTTACTGGTGACAAGTAGGCAAGACCGGGCATGGAATGAACACGAGGAAAGTCAGATTCAACGGATAGCTAAAACACTGGCGATCGCTTGTATTTTAGATCAGCGGCGAGCATGGTTTGAGCAGCAGTTGCATGAACAACAAATTTTGCAAGAAAAACAGCGCGATTTGCTGGATAATCTGTTGCATCAGTTTCGTAACCCATTAACGGCGTTGCGAACCTTTGGTAAACTGCTATTGAAGCGACTACGACCAGCAGACGCTAACCGAAATGTAGCAAATAGTATTGTCCGGGAAAGCGATCGCCTCCAAGAATTATTAAAACAATTTGATCAAGTAATTGACTTGACAGAAGCAGATTTAGCACCACTAAATCTAGCGGAAAATGACGTATTTGTCGAAGCAACTGTCCAAAAATCCGCTAAACCGCCACTATTATTGCCGGGAACGGGAGATAAAGCAGTTGACTGCTCGTTAGCACATATATTAGAACCATTATTAATATCAGCCAAAGCGATCGCCCAAGATCGAAATCTCCAACTAATAATTGAAATTAAGCACAATTTGCCCCTAGTACGTGCCAACGTTAAAGCATTGCGAGAGGTTTTAAATAACATCATTGATAATGCTTTGAAATACACTCCGACTGGGGGCAAAATTTTGATCCAGGCGGGGCAAGAAAAAGCTAATTTTCAAGGAATTGTGATCAGTGACAACGGGCCTGGCATCCCACCGCAGGATTTGGAGCATCTTGGAGAACGGCATTACCGGGGTGTACAAGCGCAAACAGAAATTCCTGGTACAGGTTTGGGGTTAGCGATCGCTAAACAATTAATCGAGCAAATGCAGGGCGAAATCGAGGTTTTCAGCCCTACAATCAACTCGAAGCTTTCTTCACCTAATGCACCGGGAACTACGTTTATTATTTGGTTGCCAGAAGTTAGGAGTTAGCAATAGAGATGCGATTAATCGCGTCTCTCTACTTAGACGCTTTGTCTAAGGTGCTAATCTGGCCTTACCTAGACGCTGCTTTTCATACCATTGTGCGATCGCAGGTGTCCAATCTTCAAAATGAGGCCACATCATTTCACACAATTTTTGAATTTCAAGTTGAGCGTCTTTCTTATTTCTCAGGTCACAAAAATGCAAGAAAGACCTTAAATTGAAACTAACTACAAAATGCTGGCGATAATCAAAAGGCACTTTACCTCTTGCGTGTTCTTCAGACATTCCAGCCTCAAAATCAGCTTTATATCGTTTAGCTGCGTCTTCACACCATTGCAAATCTGCTGCTCGTTGCTCTGGTGAATAGTAGTATTTTTTGCCTTGTCTATCAGTGTAATAACCAACGGGACGTAGGTAAAAAACATCTTCTATGTCTTTCTTACCTTCTACTACATCAATAAATTGGTTGCCTGTGTATCTAAAAGATTGAACATCAAATGATACACCAACGCGATGAGTACGGGCTTGCTGCATGACACTGTGGGGAAAGTAGCCACAGTTGAACACAATCTGGGGATGCTCTAGAGGCCCATAGTGTCCTCTTTCACCTGCTAACAGTCTTTTAACAATAACTTCGCCACTTTGTGACTCCGAAGGCCAGGAGTCGCGCTCATCAAACACGAACCCATCAGTATAGTCCTGGTGCATCGCGGCATAAATTACCTGCTGTGGGTTTGGTGTTTTGGCAATAACCTCTACTCGAAATCGATGCATTACGTTGTTGGAGAATGGATTTGTGAGGGAGTTCGGTCTTCTCCCTTAGCGTTAGCCTCTCCTTTGGGAGAAGGGGAGATGCCAAGGGCGATAGGGAGCCAGTAAGTTGTGGGGGTTCCCCCATGAAAAACTACTGTGACTAAAAGTACTTAGGAAGAAGGCGCAAAGCCTGTTGGTTAGATATGGCTTTGAACTCGATTCATTATCATATCTCTGGGTTGGACTTCTACTTGAGCAGATTAAGATACTTTATAAATATTAATAGTTTTGTTACAGTTCTCTACAGAATCAGAAAAACAGGAAAAATCTATGCGTACAAAACACTGCTATAATTCACAACCAAGGCAAGCTGAACAACTTTGCGATCGCGCCAAAGGTTTAGATCATTAGAAGTATTGACAGGACAGGGCATTGTTGATCTTTTGACAAGTCTATAAAAACTTATTTCTGTAACATAACCCTTAACAAATAATAGTCTCTTAATATTATGGAAAACTTAATGGTAGAGTAAAAATATACTGATAGCAAAAGCAGTATCAGCGTAAAAATATTAGGTAAATTATGTCTTTAACTGCTTCAACAATGTTGCCGCTAGGCACTAAAGCACCAGATTTTCATCTACCGGAAGTGGTATCTGGAAAGGCAACTTCACTTAGCACCTTTGCAGATAAAAAAGCGCTGTTGGTAATGTTTATTTGTCGGCATTGCCCTTTTGTAAAGCACGTCGAAAAAGAATTAGCGCAGTTAGGAAAAGATTATTTTACAAGTGATTTGGCCATCGTTGCCATCAGTGCTAATGATGCAAAGAATTACCCAGATGATGCGCCAGATTCGTTACAAGCATTTGTAGCAGAACTGGGGTTTAACTTTACCTTATGTTACGACGAAAGTCAGGAAACGGCTAAGGCTTACACAGCAGCTTGTACACCTGATTTTTTTGTATTTGATAGCGATCGCCAACTTGTTTATCGGGGACAATTAGATGATAGCCGCCCCAGTAATGGTAAACCTGTTACGGGCGCAGATTTACGCGCAGCCATTGAAGCAGTGCTGGCAAGTAAACCTGTTACAAACGAGCAAAAGCCGAGTGTTGGGTGCAATATTAAATGGAAACCTGGAAACCAACCCAGTTATTTTGGTTGAAAAGGACTGAATATTGGGGATCGGGTATTAGGTATTGAGAAATCTTCCTAGTCCCTAATTCCCATAACTATCAGTGTTTAATTTCTAAATTGAGGATGTAGCGTCCTAGCTGGACTTTTTCTGACCATAATTCATATTCCAGTCGTAAATGCTCTGGCAAAGGGTGTCCATTGAGAGTTAAGCTACTAGTAAAATTCCGTAAACGAATGGGATCGCTAGATTGCAATGACTCAGTTGGCAACCAATAGCGACTAATACCATAAACACCCTTTTCCCAGAAATGACGGTAACTTACTTGAGCATTACCTTGCATAGTCATGATTACCCGGTAAGGGGAAATCTCCAGCCACAAAATCCTGGGACTGTTGGGGGCGTAAACTTTGCTCTTAGTTTGGGAAAGTGTGTCCTCTGGACTGAAGACACTTTCTACTTCGCAGCTAATTAGGGGCGGTGCAGTCAACAGTAAATGGAACCGCTCAGTGTCTTTTTGATACAATGTCCCAGCAGTTTCGACAACAGACCAGATTGGTAGGTCAGTGGAAATAAGCGATAAGCACACGGGCTTGCGGTGATGAGTCAGCATGGGAGCGATAAGAGCTAAAAGCTATTGAAAAAAGTGAAATGAACATTAAGCAGTCTAATAGGTCAGGGTAAGAAACTAAATAGTAAAACAGGCTTAATATTAGATGTTGGGCGCTTTAGCAAATATAATTGAAGACTTAGGGGATGTTTTATAGTCAACTTGCGATCGCAACTAAACTTTAGCCAGAGTTACAATCTCTAGCTGATCTTGATATTTACCCTGACGTGCTTCGTAACTGATAGCGCAGGGTTCGCCTTCTAAAAATAGCAATTGCACCACACCTTCGTTCGCGTAGATGCGACAGTCTGCGCTGGAAGAATTAGAAAACTCCAAGGTAAGATGACCCCGCCACGCAGCCTCAGCAGGCGTTAAATTTGCGATGATCCCGCAGCGTGCATAAGTACTTTTACCTATGCAAATCACTGTAATATTCTCAGGAACCTCCAGTTTTTCTAGGGCAACCCCAAGTCCATAGGAATGAGCAGGTAAAATAAAGTAATTGCCATTAGCATCTGTGTGCAGTGCTGTCGGCTCCAGATTTTGAGGATTAAAGTTTTTGGGATCAACTACAGTTCCGGGAATGTGGCGAAAAATGCGGAACTCAGCCGGGGAAAGGCGTATGTCGTAGCCATAAGAAGACAAACCATAGCTAATTACAGGTTGAACTGCTATAGATTCATCTATCTGAGAAAGTTCCGAACTGCGGGAGCCACCGCTCAGACTTTCCGCTTTTTGCACTTTTCGGATTAAGCTTGGCTCAAAGGGCGAAATCAAACCCTGTTGAGCCATTTCAGTAATCCAGATATCGTTCTTAATCACAAGTTCGCTGCTAACGTTAATTCAAACAGACTAGATATATTAACACGAACTGAGTATTTTGTTTAGGGTTGATGACTGCGACGGATTTCTGTAATTTGATCTGCCATATCCAAGAGAGATTTGGGCATCTCTGGCCCTGTGAGAATGATATCGACGTGGGGAGGGCGTTTTGCCAGAAACGCTAAAACTTCAGTTTCAGGAATTAAACCAAAGTTAATTGCTAAATTTAACTCATCTAAAACAACGAGAGAATACTTACTCTCACATACTACCTGTTGTGTATACTGCCACAGCTTTTGTAAGGCTTGGTTTTCCGTATCGTCTAAATGGGGTGTATCAATGCAACGAGGCAAATCACAGCGAATCCAATCTAAATTTTGTCCTAGTTGTATAGGTCTTTCCTGTCCTTGACGAATACCTCCTTTGAGAAACTGCACTATTAATACTGGCGTTCCTTGTCCAGCTATTCTCAGTGCTTGAGCTATAACGCTCGTAAAAAAGTTGCGATGAGAGCTAGTGAAAACTTGCACTAGTCCTTCAATTGGATATGGTAACGTTAGAGTTGAATTTATACTTGGAGTTTCTAGCTGGGCAGCCATAGGGTAAAGTTCAAAAATTTACAATAAATTAAAGTTTTGTACTGACGGTACTTGTTTCAAATTTGCCTGTATAATCAATCTGTTTTTCACAGGTGTAATGGATCTGGCAAATTGCATTCTTAGTCAAACACTACGCTTGTGCTAAAGTCAAGAGTTATTTTCGTTGAAAGTAGTTGTAAAAATGAAAACACATAAGTTAGAGTTCCAATTATTTAAAAAAGCTGGGTATAACAGCTGAAAATCACTAAATGTGAGATTTCGCGGTTGTTTGGGCAAAGCTGTACTTAGCAAGTAGTGAATTTTACAGGATAAGGAGTTAATTGTTGTGAAATTGGTGATTCTGGGAGGTTCAGGATCGGGTAAAAGCACTCAAGCACAAAGCCTTTGCAGATACTTTGATATTCCTCTGATTTCTACAGGTGAGATTTTACGGGAAGCAATATCTGGCGATAAGCTCCTCCCGGAGTTCCAATGGTCAGAAGCCGACCCCCGGATTTCTCTTTCGGTTTACGCTAGCTTGAATGAACTAGGTTATCACACACGGCCATATATGGGAAAAGGAGAGTTGGTTTCAGATTAAATGATTATTGAATTGATCCAAGTTCGCCTCAGACAACCAGATATTAACTGCGCTTGGGTGTTAGAAGGCTATCCCCGTACTGCCTTCCAAGCTGAAGAATTAGATTTTTTATTGGATAATTTAGGGCAGAAGCTAGATTGGGCAATTTATCTCCAAGTCCCGGAAGCAGTCATGGTTAGCCGCTCCTTGGGGCGATCGCTGCCAGATGACCAACCCGAAATCGTGCAGCGCCGTGTAGAATTATTCTACGATCGCACCATTCCCATCTTAGAATATTACGACCGTCGTCGCTGTTTGTTGACCATCAACGGCGACCAGTCACCAGAGATGGTGCAGCAAAATATTTTGACTCTACTTTCAGTTCCTTAGATAAAGAAGCAGGGGGGCAGGGAAGCAGGGAGGGAAATAACCAATGCCCAATGCCCAATGCCCCAAAATGATGATTTGCAACACTAAGGTAATCTTAAGGCAGTATTGTAAAACTTGAGGCAACTCCAATGGCTTGGCAGCGTCCAGACGGTCGGATTCCCTACGAATTACGTCCAATCAGCTTTTACCCTAGTTTCACTCGCTTTGCTCCCGGTTCTGTTCTCGCAAGATCCGGTGATACTCAAGTACTTTGTACTGTTAGCGTTACTAAAGGAGTTCCGAAGTTTCTCGAAGGAACTGGTAAAGGCTGGTTAACTGCTGAATACCGGATGCTACCAGCTGCTACCCAAAAACGCCAAGAAAGGGAATTATTAAAATTATCTGGACGGACGCAAGAAATTCAACGTCTAATTGGACGCAGCTTACGTGCAGCAGTAAATTTCGAGGCACTGGGAGAACGCACGCTGACTGTAGATACTGATGTGTTGCAAGCAGATGCTGGAACTCGGACAACAGCCATTACAGGCTCCTTTGTGGCGTTGGCTCATGCAATTTCTAAATTGTTGCAGGAGGGCGTGTTGGAGCGATCGCCTTTGTGTGGACAGGTAGCAGCGGTTTCCGTAGGATTACTGGAGGGAGAGCCATTTTTGGATCTGAATTATATCGAAGATGTGGCTGCAACAGTAGATTTTAATGTGGTGATGAATCAACACTTAGGAATCATTGAAGTCCAGGGAACAGCCGAAGAAGGTAGCTTTAGCCGTACTCAGTTGAATCAACTGCTAGATGTTGCCGAAAAGGGAATTCAGGAATTGTTAATCGCCCAACGCGAAGCGATCGCTGACTGGGAAGCCCTGTTTATGGGAGATTAATAATATGTCATTACCCAGTGCAAAATTAAGTGATTAATTAGTTTTATTAATTTTTAATAAGAATTAATAAATGTATCCTCTGTGGCGTTAATCAACGAAGTATCAAGTAACCGGGTGTAATTGAAGAAGTCAGCCTACTAATCCACGATGTTAAATGTTTCAAAAGTTAAAAAGGGAGATTGTCATAAGTTCGGTATTGTATTGCTGGAAGCCAGCAAGATGATGAAGCCATGAACAAAACCGTTGAAGTTCTACCGGATCAGCTAGCGTTGGTTGCACGAGCGCTAGAATTAATTCTGTCCAAGTTACAAACTGCCATTGAGCAGCGTGGGCGATTTACGATCGCCTTATCTGGCGGCAGTACACCCAAGCCGTTATATGAAGCGATCGCTAATCAAAAACTGCCTTGGGATAAAATTCATATATTCTGGGGTGATGAGCGTTACGTACCATCAGATCACCCCGATAGCAATGAACTGATGACACGTAGGGCGTGGCTAGATCATGTTGATATCCCAGGGGCTAACATTCACCCTGTACCGACTTTGGCAGCTAATCCAGAACTAGCTGCTGCTGAGTATGAACAACATCTCAAAGAATTTTTCAATTCTTCTGGGGTCGAGTTTCCCTCATTGGATGTAGTATTACTAGGAATGGGTGATGATGCACATACTGCATCTTTGTTTCCCCACACAGAGGCTCTCAAAGTACGCGATCGCCTAGTTACTGTGGGTAACAAAGACGGAAACCCTCGGATAACTTTCACATACCCCTTCATCAACTCCGCTCATAGCGTGATTTTTCTGGTTGCTGGTGCTAATAAACGACCAGCTTTGGCGCAAGTCTTTGCACCTGTAGCCGATGACTTCACTTACCCGTCCCGCTTAATTCAGCCCCAAGGTGAACTTTGGTGGCTACTGGATGCAGCAGCAGGTTTGGAACTCCAACATTAAACTTGGGCATTGGGCATTGGGCAAAACAGTTCCGAGTTCCCAGTTTTGAGTGCTGAGTAAAGAAATGAGATTCCCCACTCAGCACTCATTACTCCTGAAGGGCATTGGTTATTCTCGTTGTCCCCCGTGCCCTCTGCTCCCCGCATGAGAGCGTCCAATTAATTCATCGTTCCATCAGTAGTAATTGCTAGAATCTAAAGCTAGGGCCGCCTTCTGCTTGCTAGTCCTACCTATATTATGATGATCTTGAACAAAGGCTAAATATCGATGATCGTCTGCCCTAATTGCAATCATCCCAACCCTGATGGCGCTGTCCAGTGTGAAGCTTGCTATACACCGCTACCCGCAACTACTAACTGTTCCAGTTGTGGGGCAACGGTGCAGGCCGATGCTGCATTCTGCGGTCAGTGTGGCTATAACCTGCATTCCGCAGGAGTTCCACACGTTCATACAACAGTCGCTGCAACAGTTACTCCCGATATTCCTGTGGAAGTACCGCCGTTAGTTTCACCCGATCCACTGTTAGAACTTTTAGAACCAGATGCCTTGGGAATGAGCGAATCTACCAACTCTCATCCCTCTGGCTCATCTTTACCACCAACACAGGTGGCACTTGCCCCAGTAGCTCCGCCACAGGTATCTGTTGCAGAAAGCAGCCCCCCGGAACCAGCGCCAACCGTCCCAGATCAACCCGTAGTCTCTGTACAAAGTATTCCGACTCCACCACCTTTGGAACCAGCGTCAACGTCTGAAGCCGAAGTACCCTCGCTAGCAGCATCAGCACCAACTGCAACTGCTGCCAGAACGCAATTGCAGCTGGTTACAGCGCGGTTAATCCACGTTCAAACTGATCAGCTAATTGAATTGCCGCAAAATGTCTCTGTGATTCATATCGGCAAGATCAACGATCGCATTCCCCCAGATATAGATGTTTCAGGATTTCCCAATTCAGAAATTGTCTCGCGGATTCATGCAGATATTCGCGTTGAGGGAGACGCTCACTATGTAGAAGATGTCGGAAGTTCTAATGGCACTTATATTAATAATTTGCCGCTTTTACCGGGGAATCGTCATCGCTTGCGACCAGGCGATCGCATCAGCTTAGGTAAAGGAGATTTAATGACATTCCTATTTCAACTTGCTTAACTGATTCTCTATTAATTGTGACATCAGTCTAGGCGTTTTCTGCCTATCCTCCAGCAGCCATTTTGGAGGAGAGAAAAATGAACCGCATCAGACAAGCGACGGATAACTATGTTGTTCTTGATAACCCCATAGTTATAGCCGTCGCTTCGAGGTGCGAATTGTTGCATTGCCCACCAACTCCACTACTTTAATAATTACACTAGGATGGATGAAAATACACTAGCAATTTTAGATTTTGAATTGAAGGGATAATCTAAAATCCAAAATTGAATACCCCTAAATTCCTATATTGGGGCAATCTAGAATCTAAAATAGAGTGACCTATGAGTAAACCAAGTAAAAATTTTGAAACCTTGCTCACCAAAGAAGCCCCGCCAGTTGTTGAACGCATGGGGCTAACCTGGCTAATTGCAGCAGCGATCGCAACTGCTTTACTGTGGCAACTACCAGGAGGTGATTATATCTTATACCCATTTACGATCCTGGCAACCTGGTTTCATGAAATGGGTCACGGCTTAATGGCAGTCTTATTAGGGGGACAGTTTCAAAAATTGCAGATTTTTAGCAATGGTTCCGGTGTCGCAACTTATGGCATCCGGTCGTCGTTGGGGCCAATTGGCCCGGCAATGGTTGCAGCAGCAGGGCCAATGGGGCCACCTCTTGCCGGTGCAGCTTTGATTCTAGCTTCTCGCAGTTTTACAGCAGCTTCCCTAAGTTTAAAAATATTAGGGAGTTTTTTGCTATTTTCCACATTAATTTGGGTACGTTCCTGGTTTGGATTGGTGGCAATACCTGTGCTGGGTTTAATAATCTTAGGTATTGCTCTGAAAGCACCTCGCTGGGCACAGGGGTTTGTGATTCAATTTCTGGGTGTACAAGCTTGTGTGAGTACCTACCATCAACTTGATTATCTATTTAGTAGGTCTGCTGGCCCCCTTGGACTTTCTGATACAGCGCAAATGCAGCGGTATTTGCTTTTACCTTACTGGTTTTGGGGCGGGTTAATGGCGATCGCATCTCTAGTGATTTTAGTCCAAAGTCTCCGCGTTGCCTATCGTTCGGAGTAAATGAATATGCAGATTAGCGATCGCTCTCTTGCAGTGACGAATTCAACCCTCAGTATCTTGATTGCTGAATTAGGTACAGAGTGCCTGAAAGTACAAGCATTAGTTAACCAATTACAGTTAACGAGTTTAACTGCTAACCAACAAGCTGAAATTTTAGCAGAACTCCTAGCTGCTACGGTTCATTTGCATAATCATTGTGACGAAGATTTTCAGATACTAATTGCTGAGGAAATAGAAAATTTGCCTGATGAGGATTGAATCCTGATTTTTGACTGAACTGTATTGAAATTTAACTCTTAGTAACTTAATTAGCTCTCAATACGGTTCGGATAAGACTCGATCCCCCCAACCCCCCTTAAAAAGCCTTGCTCAGAATGACTCTATTTCCCCCTTAAAAAGGGGGATTAAGGGGGATCAGAACTGTGCACTTAACCGAACCGTATCGATTCAATGCCAAATCCCTTTGAGTGGATTGTGGTTTTTGGCTAACCCACAGCGTAATGTCACGAGAATTTGACATGATGGCGATCGCTCACGTCAACTAGCCACTAATGTCATGATTCGATGATATTTTGATCCCAGAAAGGCTGATAAACTCGTGAAACAAGCAAAAACCTACTAGTTAACCCTTGATCCCTAGATATGCTTAGTGGTTAATATTGAATTAAGCAATAGAACTCCTGCGATCCCAAAGAAATGCTGATTTTGGCATTACAAGGGATTTAAAGGAAATTACCTAAATTTAAAACAGACTAAAAAACTTAAAAACTGGGCAAAACCAGGAGTCAGGAATTAAGAAATTCATCTGGAGTGGATGACATTTTACAAGCATTCTTTAACCAGGGGAAATCATTTACCACTTAAACTACTGGAGGCCAAATTAATGGTAAAAGAACGCCCGCCACTTGAGGAAATGACTTTACGCCAACTACGTAAAGTTGCCAGCGAATATAGCATCTCTCGCTATAGCCGAATGCGTAAATCCCAATTGCTGGCATCAATTCAAGAAGTTCAACGCACCAAACTTTCGCTCAGTCCATCTCGTTCATTGGAGGCACAAGAAACCGTGGAAGCTGCAAAGTTTGAATTAGGTCAAGAAGATCGGACTGGTGGATCTTTGGCTGATGTTGATGCAGGACTCGCCGATTTGCCCTCTGGCTATGGTGACAGCCGGATTGTACTTTTACCGCGCGATCCTCAGTGGGCTTACACCTACTGGGATATTCCCAATGAACACAAAGAAGAACTGCGCCGACAAGGGGGACAACAACTTGCACTACGGATTTATGATGTCAGCGACATTAATATCGAATACCAAAGTCCCCACAGTATTCAAGAATATCCTGCTGATGAACTAGCCAGAGAATGGTATCTACCAGTTCCAGTTAGCGATCGCGATTATGTGATCGATATCGGCTATCGTGCTGCTGATGGACGCTGGTTGATACTAGCTCGTTCTACGAGAGTACACATTCCTCCCGTCTATCCTTCTGACTGGATTGAGGATGTCTTCATCACTGTAGATTTTGAAGAAGATTTATCTGGCAAGACTCAATACGAATTAGTTCCTCCTGCCAAAAAGATCGCGATCGCAACTGCAACCGGAACTACTACCAATGGTAATGCTGTGAATGGCAGTAACCCCATCTACGACCAAATCTTTGGTTTAGCGGAATCTGCCGAAGCACAACGGGTTGCTGGTTCTATTTTCGGCTCCCAGCATGGTTTAGCGCGTCCTGAACAAGCCATTAGCTCCTACGTTTTCCCATCTGGTGTGGGTATGTGGGCAGTTCCCACCATGTCTGGCTTAACCGCTTCCGGTGCAGGAATGTCAGGCGCTGGCTTCTCAGCTTCCGCCGTACCAATGCGTCCGCGCCAGTTCTGGTTAATTGCCGATGCTGAATTGATAGTCTATGGTGCAACTGAACCCGATGCTACCGTAACCATTGGTGGTCGTCCAATTCAGCTAAATCCCGATGGAACATTTCGCTTCCAGATGTCATTCCAGGATGGCTTAATTGACTATCCGATTTTGGCTGTGGCTGTTGATGGTCAGCAAACCCGGTCAATTCACATGAACTTTAATCGTGACACACCATCCCGAAAGACTAACACCAAAGAAGAAGCTGTTTTAGAATGGCTCCCTTAAATTTTGGCTGTTAGATTAACTGGGTAATGAAACTTTAAATTATTTCCCGCTATAGTAATTCTGTAGCGGTTTTTTTGTATTATATGTCTATAAAAAAATTATTTTTGTTATTTATCTTGATAAGTGCAGCGAGTTTATTATCAGGTTGTCAAGAGATTGAAGCAAATTCAGTAGCAAAAGAATCTAAAACCTGCCCTGGGAAAGATGCCAAGTTCAGTATTGATTTTTTTAAAACCAATAATCAAGGTACTAAAAATCAAAGAGGTATTAACCATGTGATTATTTTTAATCCCAAATCAGCAGAATTAGATTTCAAAGTTAATGTTGGTCTATCTCATCGACTCTATGCCAAAGATGCTAGGGGGAAACTGCGTAAACAATATGTACCAAGACAGTTTAATGAACTCATCACTGATGAAAACGCCAAATTAAACGGACAGCTACCCATTGCTGCAATTAATGCCGACTATATAGATACTGATGATCAACCACAAGGCTTAAATATTTCCCGTGGCATAGAGTATTCAGGAGCATTTAAAAACAAGCGTTCTTCCTTTGGGATATCAGGAGGTAAACTACAACAGCGACAGGCTACCATCCAGGCTGGCAGAAGAAAAAGCGATGTTCTCAATTACAATTTAGTGGGAGGTAATGGTAGATTCTATCGTCAAGGTAAATTTAAAAATATTTGTCAAGATTTGGGAGAGTTTGCTTGTAAAAGTGCAACTAATCGCTCTATGGCAGCTATCACTAATAAAGGCTATGTAATTCTGTTAGTTAATGACTCGAAAGCTAATTCAGATATTGAATTATCTCAAGTTAATCAAGAGTTACTGCCAGATATGTTTGATAATGTCCTGGAAGGCATTGCTAACAATAATTGTTTAGGTAAGATTCAAGAAGGAATTTTATTTGATGGAGGTATGTCTCCAGGATTGTATTACAATCAGAAGACTTATGTAGAAAACACTGGATCAATTGGTTCAGTTTTTTTGATTTACAAAAAATAAAGAGGTTTAATTAAGCAAGCAAATCTATATCTAACAAAGACTTATGACACCTGAAGAAATTGCTCTGACGCTAACAGAATTATTTGGGACAGATGCTGTTGGTGCGATGATCCCCCCTGGTTCGTGGCAAGTAAACACTTCTAGTTTCCGGCTGTTGGTGCTGCTTTCCGAAGATAATACTTGGCTGCGAGTTTTACTGCCTATTGTCCCCGCACAGGAAGCCCAACCATTTTTAGGACAGTTCCTAGAAGCCAACTTTGATGACACTCAAGAAGTACGTTACGCTTTACATGAAGGAGTACTTTGGGGAGTATTTCAGCATCACAGTGGCACTTTGGTAAGTGTAGATTTGTCCAATGCCATCAATCGACTTGTATCTTTACATCAAGCTAGATTAAATGATGTCTTTAATCGACTAATTGAAAGCCGTATCCACCAAATTATTCAGGCAGCAAAACAGCAAGGACAATCTCTACAAGCTACTATGCAAACTTTGGAACGCTTTTATGCAGAAGGAGTGATGGGCGAAATAAGCCAAACCCCAGAGGCGCGAGAAGAAGTCATAGCTGCTTGGCGGCATCAGTTAGAACGCCTATGGAATGAAATAGATTTTAATCCTTAATCATGATTTTTATCCACATCCCGCTTAGATATTACACTGATTTAAACATATTTGTATTCATCATGGATATCATTGAAATCCTCAAAGAAGACTATCAAAGATTCCCAGCAAATCAAACTTATAGCATTTACGCTCCAGACGTTTATTTTCAAGACCCATTGAATAAATTTCATGGCGTTAAACGCTACAAAGAAATGATTAATTTCATCGAAACTTGGTTTTTAAATCCCAAAATGGATTTACATAATATTCAAGGTTTGAAAGACACAATTAAAACTGAGTGGACACTTAGTTGGAATACTCCTCTCCCCTGGAAGCCACGTATCTCCATTCCTGGTTGGAGTGAATTAGGTCTTAACTCTGATGGTTTAATTGTTTCCCATGTTGATTATTGGAACTGTTCACGTTTAGACGTGCTAAAGCAGCATTTATTTGCTGCAACCCCTAAATAAATTATGAATTATAGGACTTACGCATTGACAGGAAATACAAAATATGAACAAGGTTAAAAACCACATCTTTCGTAGGGGTTTAGCATGCTAAACCCCTACAGTATGGCCTATTTACGATCAAAAGATAATTAAAAAAAGCCTGAAACAACGTATTTTTCGTTAATGCACATCACGATGAATTTGTACAGTGCGTAAGTCCTAAATTTAGTCTAAATTTATTACTTGTCTTGGCAAATAGAATTCGCGCGCCAGGTGCTTCAAGTCGGCGGAGCCGCCCAACGCACTGGCTTGGCTACACAGACAAAACCCACCGACCTGGGTTAAAAACTAAGACTGATATGCTAAGACCTTACGAGCTTCCCCATCAAAAATATTAAACATTTGATCGCGCCAGCGATAAACTGGATCATCTGCTGCAAGTAGGGGAAATGAGCTAATACAGCGTGCCCACTGAAAAGAGCTAAATACTACATAATCTGCCCAAGCTGGTGTCTGTCCAGCCAAGAAGGTTTGATGCTGGAGAGTTCGACGCAGTGGGGTGAGGCTATTACCAAAGGTGATAACTCGCTGTTCCCGGTCGGCAGAGATTGCCTCTAATGTTGCACCAAAAGCCTTTTCGCGTGTTTGGCGGAAGTAGTCTTTGTCTTTTTCGTGTAGGTGCGAATAAATATCTGTGATAACCAATCGTACAATTTCAGGATTGAGTACTGCTTCAACCCAATCAGTGACAAACCGAGATAACGACTTGCCAATCTCTCCACCAAATAGTGATGGGTATTCAGGATAGCTCTCTTCTAAATATTGAGCGATCGCCCACGAATCGTAAATAACTTCCTCATTATCAACTATTACGGGTACTTTACCCTGTCCTGAGAAGGCAATAGTTTCCTTTTCAGTAAACCGCCAAGGTATAGCTTCAAAGGGCAATCCTTTATGGAGTAGAGCCAGCCGCACACGCCAACAGTTAGGGCTAAAACGGCGATTTTCCTCGGCTCCTGCCAAATCATACAGCTTAATCTTTGTCAATTGCATCATAATTTGTAGGTTGGATTGAGCGATCGCAAAACCCATTATTTCTGTGAGGATTTTTTGGTTTTACTTTAATTTAAGTCATCTTGGTTAAGAATATTGCCATACAATGTTTATTGACCAAGTTTCGTTAGGATATTGTAACCTGGGCAATAGCGACTCTCTATTGATGTGACACCAGGCAATCGCTTTTTCACATCCATGACAACAACCCTCGACTTTCTCAGTCACCTTAACCCTAGCCAACGTCAAGCTGTCGAACATTACTGTGGCCCGTTGCTAGTTGTTGCTGGTGCAGGTTCCGGTAAAACACGAGCGCTGACTTATCGCATCGCAAATCTGATTCTGAAACACCGTGTTGATCCAGAAAATATCTTGGCGGTTACTTTTACCAACAAAGCCGCACGGGAGATGAAAGACCGGATTCAACGGCTATTTGCTGAACAACTGGCGATGAAACAACACGGTCAGAAGTTGGATCTGTTGACAGAATATCAACAAAGCCAATTGCGATCGCAAGTTTATAAAAATACTATCAAAGACTTATGGTGTGGCACTTTTCACAGTCTATTTTCTCGGATTCTTCGCTTTGATATTGAAAAATATGTAGACGAAAAAGGACGGCGTTGGAATCGCAATTTCTCTATCTTTGATGAATCAGATGTTATGACTCTGATCAAAGAAATCGTTAATAAACAGCTAAATTTAGACGATAAGAAGTTTGATGCCCGCTCTGTCCGCTACGCTATTAGTAACGCTAAAAACCAAGCCTTATCACCCCAAGAATTTGAGCAAGATCAACCCAATTATCGCGGACGAATAATTGCTCAAGTCTATAATTTATATCAAGATAAGTTAGCAGAAAACAACGCTCTTGACTTTGATGATCTAATTCTTGTACCTACTAGATTATTTCAGCAAAACGAGCAGGTATTGGGTTACTGGCATCGGAAATTTTGCCATATTCTTGTAGATGAATATCAGGATACTAACCGGACTCAGTATCAACTCATCCACTTATTAGTTACTAATGGCGAAACCAGAAAGAGCGAATGGAAATGGCCAAATCGCTCAGTTTTCGTTGTTGGCGATGCAGATCAATCCATTTATAGTTTTCGGATGGCAGATTTCACCATCTTGCTGGGATTTCAGGAAGACTTTGGTGATGGTTTGGTAGATGATGACACCCGGACGATGGTTAAGCTGGAAGAAAACTATCGCTCTTGTGAAAACATTCTACAAGCGGCTAATGAACTGATTGAAAATAACACCCAACGGATTGATAAAGTCCTGAAAGCGACGCGGGGTCCGGGTGAGCAGATTACTTGTCACAAAGCTGATGAAGAACTGGCAGAAGCGGCATTTGTAATCAATCAAATTCGCACTTTAGAACAGCAAAACCCAGAGTTGAACTGGGGTAGTTTTGCGATACTTTATCGGACAAATGCTCAATCTCGCCCTTTTGAAGAATTGTTGGTAAAATATCAAATTCCTTACATAGTTGTGGGAGGAATGAAGTTTTACGATCGCAAAGAAATTAAAGATGTCGTCGCATATTTAAGAGCGATCGCTAACCCAGCTGATACAGTCAGTTTATTACGAGTTATCAACACTCCCCGGCGGGGAATTGGCAAAACCACTATTGACGCTTTGGTAAACGCTGCACAGCAATTAGGAACAACTTTATGGGAAATACTCAGCGATGAAACATCAGTTAATACATTAGCTGGACGGGCGACAAAAGCTGTAAATAGCTTTGCCGAAATGATTAGTCGTTGGCAAGGACAAATGGCCACGCTTCCCGTGACTGAGGTTTTACAAGGAATACTAGAAGACTCTGGTTACGTTCAAGACTTGATGAGTCAAGGTACAGATGAAGCCACAGATAGAGTACAAAACGTCCAGGAACTTTACAACGCTGCACTGCAATTTCAAGAAGAAAACGAAGAAGTTTCCCTCAGAGACTTTTTAAGTAGTGCCGCCCTCAGTTCCGATTTGGATAACTTAAAAGAAGGCCAAACAGCCGTTTCTTTGATGACTCTGCACGCTTCCAAAGGTTTGGAATTTCCCGTAGTCTTCTTGGTGGGATTAGAACAGGGGCTATTTCCCGGCTATCGATCGCTAAGTGATCCCGCATCTTTGGAAGAAGAACGCCGCCTGTGTTATGTGGGAATTACTCGCGCCCAAGAAAGGTTGTTTTTATCACACGCCCGCGAACGCCGTTTGTATGGTTCTCGTGAAGCCGCCATGCGATCGCAATTTCTCGACGAATTACCAGAAGAATTATTAAGCACTCAACGCCTGAGTCGTCAAACTTATACTAAAAGTGCCTCTACTCCTAGTGGAAAACAAGATACAACACACAATTGGCAAGTAGGCGATCAAGTATTACACAAAACCTTTGGTGTTGGTGAAATAACTCATGTTTTTGGAACAGGTAATAAGATGTCTGTGGCAATTAAATTTGCCAGCTTGGGACAAAAAATTGTTGATCCAAGAGTAGCGCAGTTGCAAAGAGTGGAGTGATCCAGTCGCAGATCCCCGACTTCTTTGAGAAGTCGGGGATCTTGTTTTTCATATTTCAATTTCTTCAAAGTGTTCAATAATGGGAAATGGCTCATAAACTTTTCCGGTCTAAAAATATGAGTGCGATCGCTTAGGTGAAAATTGGGGTTTCGTTGATCTGAAAAATTGCTGGTAATAGATTTGGTATAAACAGAGTGAACTGACTACCTTTTCCCAAAGTCGATTCCACAGTAACATCTCCACCGTGCAAACGCGCTAATTTACGTGTCAAAGCTAAACCCAAACCTGTGCCTTCGTACTGCCGATTTAACTGACTGTCAAGCTGTTTAAACGGTTCAAATATCAGTTGAAACTGATTTGAGTCTATACCAATTCCAGTATCTGAAACTGTAAACATCATCCCTTGTGGTACTTTTTCCACTACCAGCGATACCTGACCGGCGGGGGTGAATTTAATCGCATTGGTGAGCAAGTTAAGCAGCATTTGCTTAATGCGCCGCTCATCAGCAATGCAAATATCTAGTTTTAGGTCAATTTTATGTGTAAGTTGTAATCCCTTTTCT